>Ga0207884_1000998_pt1:10000-12492 | contig 12492 bp, 7 predicted proteins | sample MalvirmetaMSP144_FD_184236 | JGI IMG/M metagenome (GOLD analysis project Ga0207884, IMG submission 184236) | Marine viral communities from the Deep Pacific Ocean - MSP-144 (SPAdes) | ecosystem: Environmental > Aquatic > Marine > Oceanic | place: Pacific Ocean | collected 2011-07-08 | reverse complement strand
TACACCCACGGCAGATAGGGACCAAACTGTCTCACGACGTTCTGAACCCAGCTCACGTACCACTTTAATCGGCGAACAGCCGAACCCTTGGGACCTGCTCCAGCCCCAGGATGTGATGAGCCGACATCGAGGTGCCAAACTTTGCCGTCGCTGTGGACGCTTGGGCAAAATCAGCCTGTTATCCCTAGAGTACCTTTTATCCGTTGAGCGATGGCCCTTCCACGCAGAACCACCGGATCACTATGGCCGACTTTCGTCTCTGATCGACTTGTCAGTCTCTCAGTCAGGCGGGCTTATGCCATTGCACTCGACGAGCGATTTCCGACCGCTCTGAGCCCACCATCGCGCGCCTCCGTTACACTTTGGGAGGCGACCGCCCCAGTCAAACTGCCCGCCACGCCATGTCCCGGACCCGGATAACGGGCCGCGGTTAGACGTCAGCGACAACAAGGGTGGTATTTCAAGGTTGGCTCCACCGAGACTGGCGCCCCGGTTTCATAGCCTCCCACCTATCCTACACATGTTGCCGCTAACGCCAAGGCGAAGCTGCAGTAAAGGTTCATAGGGTCTTTCCGTCTGACCGCGGGAACCCCGCATCTTCACGGGGAATTCAATTTCGCTGAGCCTATGCTGGAGACAGTGGGGAAGTCGTTACGCCATTCGTGCAGGTCGGAACTTACCCGACAAGGAATTTCGCTACCTTAGGACCGTTATAGTTACGGCCGCCGTTTACCGGGGCTTCAATTCGGAGCTTGCACCCCTCCTTTTAACCTTCCGGCACCGGGCAGGCGTCAGACCCTATACGTCGCCTTGCGGCTTCGCAGAGCCCTGTGTTTTTGATAAACAGTCGCTACCCCCTGGCCTGTGCCACTCTGCAAAGGTTGCCCTAAACAGAGTCACGCTTATCCCGAAGTTACGCGTGCAATTTGCCGAGTTCCTTCAGCATAGTTCTCTCAAGCGCCTTGGTATGCTCTACCAGTCCACCTGTGTCGGTTTCGGGTACGGTCTCCGTTGGAGTTATTTCCAGGAACCCCTTCACTGCCGGGAGCAATCCAATAAGCCCCGACAATATACGGAATTCGTCACTTCCAACTGGCTCAGGAATATTCACCTGATTCCCATCGACTACGCCTTTCGGCCTCGCCTTAGGGGCCGGCTAACCCTGCGCAGATTAACTTTACGCAGGAACCCTTGGACTTTCGGCGAGAGTGTCTCTCACACTCTTTATCGCTACTCATGTCAGCATTCTCACTTCCGATACCTCCAGCCAGCCTCACGGCTGACCTTCACAGGCTTACGGAACGCTCCGCTACCGCGTGCATTGCTGCACACCCATACCTTCGGCGGACGGCTTAAGCCCCGTTACATTTTCCGCGCAGGATCGCTTGACCAGTGAGCTGTTACGCTTTCTTTAAATGATGGCTGCTTCTAAGCCAACATCCTGGTTGTCAAAGCAATCCCACATCGTTTCCCACTTAGCCGTCACTTGGGGGCCTTAGATGATGGTTAGGGTTGTTTCCCTTTTCACGACGGACGTTAGCACCCGCCGTGTGTCTGCCAGATATTTCTCTTGGGTATTCGGAGTTTGGTTAGAATTGGTACAGCTCGCGCCGCCCGCATCCATCCAGTGCTCTACCCCCCAAGGAATTCGTCTGACGCACTACCTAAATAGTTTTCGCGGAGAACCAGCTATGTCCAGGTTTGATTGGCCTTTCACCCCTATCCACAAGTCATCCCAGAATTTTTCAACATTCACGGGTTCGGTCCTCCAGCTGGTGTTACCCAGCCTTCAACCTGCTCATGGATAGATCACCTGGTTTCGGGTCGTCATGCGACGTACTTATTCGCCCTATTCAGACTCGCTTTCGCTGCGCCTACACCTAACGGCTTAAGCTTGCACGGCACATGAAGTCGCTGACCCATTATACAAAAGGTACGCCGTCACCCCGCTTGGGGGCTCCGACTGCTTGTAGGCTTCCGATTTCAGGATCTGTTTCACTCCCCTTGTCGGGGTGCTTTTCACCTTTCCCTCACGGTACTTGTTCACTATCGGTCGTCGAGGAGTACTTAGGCTTGGAGGGTGGTCCCCCCATGTTCAGACAGGATTTCACGTGTCCCGCCCTACTCGAGTCTGTCGCTAATTGATGCTTACGGGGCTATCACCCACTATGGCCGACCTTTCCAAGTCGTTCAGCTTTATGTCACGACAGCACTGGCCTGGTCCCGGTTCGCTCGCCACTACTACGGGAGTCTCGGTTGATGTCCTTTCCTCCGGGTACTGAGATGTTTCAGTTCCCCGGGTTTGCTTAATGAACCCTATGTATTCAGGTCATTATACCTTTAAACGCCCTACGAACCGTACCGCCGGCCGAAGCCGATGGTAAAATTCGCAGACCGTTAAGGTGGGTTTCCCCATTCGGAAATCTTCGGATCAAAGGGTGCTCGCGCCTCCCCGAAGCTTATCGCAGCGTGCCACGTCCTTCATCGCCTCT
>Ga0207884_1000998_pt1:0-7500 | contig 12492 bp, 7 predicted proteins | sample MalvirmetaMSP144_FD_184236 | JGI IMG/M metagenome (GOLD analysis project Ga0207884, IMG submission 184236) | Marine viral communities from the Deep Pacific Ocean - MSP-144 (SPAdes) | ecosystem: Environmental > Aquatic > Marine > Oceanic | place: Pacific Ocean | collected 2011-07-08 | reverse complement strand
GTCAATCAGCCTTTTGCGACTTTTTGCGACAACGCCGGTGTGGGTTTCGGGCAATTCCGGCTGCGCAGTGGGAATTGCTCTTTCCGTTCAGTGTTCTGGCGCGGCCAAGCCTGCGCGACCGGACGTTTCGCCGTCGACAGATAGAGGGCGGCTTCAGGCGCCAGGGCCGCAACCCCCCCGGAGGTTCGGCGCCATGACAGGGCGCACGCCGGTTTGGGCCACAGCATCTGGGTCCTCGCGCCAGACCGCTTCCGCGCCCTGACAGACCGGTGTTACAGCTTGCCCCCTAATCAGGCTGGGGCGCGGGACGACCATGAGCGACAAGACGGCATTCGAGGGTGAGGCGGAGGGCGCCCCATCCATGCGCACCGTGGTCGCGGCCTCTTCGGCCGGCACCGCCTTTGAGTGGTACGACTTCTTCATCTTCGGGGCGCTCGCCTCGATCATCTCGCGCAACTTCTTCGCCGGCCTCACCGAGACCGCGGGCCTGGTGGCGGCCCTGGCCCTGTTCGGCGCCGGCTTCGCCTTCCGCCCCCTGGGCGCGCTGATCTTCGGCCGCATGGGCGACCTCATGGGACGCAAGGCCGCCTTTCTGGTGACGGTCACCCTGATGGGCGGCGCCACCCTGGCGATCGGGTTTTTGCCGACCTACGCCCAGGCCGGTCTTGTCGGGCCCGCCCTGCTCATCCTCCTGCGCATCCTCCAGGGCCTGGCGCTGGGCGGCGAGTACGGCGGCGCCGCCATCTATGTGGCCGAACATGCGCCGGCCCACCGTCGCGGCGAGCACACCAGCTGGATTCAGGCCTCGGCCGCCTTCGGCCTGATCGGCGCCCTGGCGGTGATCCTGGTGACCCGTCGCATCCTCGGGGAAGAGGCGTTCGCCGACTGGGGCTGGCGGGTGCCCTTCCTGCTGTCGGCCGGCCTGCTGGCGGTGTCGATCTTCATGCGCCTGAAGCTGGCCGAGAGCCCCAGCTTCGCCCGCCTGAAGGCGGCCGGCGAGCAGACCAAGGCGCCCTTCGCCGAGGCCTTCGGCCAGTGGCCCAATCTGAAGATCGTGCTGCTGGTGCTGTTCGCCTTCATGAGCGCCCAAGGCGCGGTCTGGTACACCACCTTCTTCTACGTGCAGATCTTCCTTGAGCGGTTCCTGAAGGTGGAGCCGGCGACGGTGAACACCCTGATGATCTGCGCCACCCTGGCCAGCGCCCCCCTCTATGTGATGTTCGCCTGGCTGTCGGATCGGGTGGGCCGCAAGTGGGTCATGTGGTTTGGCATGACGCTGGCCCTGCTGGCCTTCTTCCCCGGCTTCAAGGCCCTGACCCTGGCGGCCAATCCGGCGCTGGCCGAGGCTCAGGCCGCCACCCCCGTGGTGGTCTTTGCAGACCCCGCCGACTGCGCCCTGCAGTTCGACCCCATCGGCCGGACCCAGTTCGCCTCGGCCTGCGACATCGCCAAGACCAGCCTGGCCAATGCCGGGGTCTCCTATGAAAACCTCGCCGCGCCGGCCGGCGCGGGGGCCGAGGTGCGGATTGGCCAGACCGTGGTGGTGTCGGCCGACGGCTCGCGCCTCGACGCCGCCGGCCTGAAGACGGTGCGCGCCCAGGTGGACGGCCAGATCCGCCAGGCCCTGGCCGACAACGGCTATCCGGCCGTCGCCGATCCGGCCCGGACCAACCTGCCGGCGGTGTTCGGCATCTTGATGATCTTCGTGGTGGCGGCCACGGCGCTCTATGGGCCGATGGCTGCGGCCCTGGTGGAGCTCTTCCCCACCCGCATCCGCTATACGGCCATGTCCCTGCCCTATCACATCGGCACCGGCTGGGTCGGCGGGTTCGTGCCGTTCAGCGCCTTCGCCATCGTGACGGCGACGGGGAACATCTATTCGGGCCTCTGGTATCCGGTGATCTTCACCGCCATCAGCGTGGTGGTCTGCCTGTTCCTGCCGGAGACCAAGGGCAAGCCCCTGGACTGAGGGCGGCCATCAGGCCTGCGGCGCGGCCAGCAGCACTTCGATCTCGAGGCCGGCCTCGGCATAGGTCCGCAGCGCCGCGGGGTCTGGGGCCGCGGTGATCAGGCAGGCGACCTTGAGGCCCTCGCCCACCAGGGCGATCAGCCGTTCGGGCGTGGCCTCTTCGGCCGACAGCCGCTCGGCGTCGCGGCGGGCCAGGCCGAGCACATCGCGGTCGGCGTCGGCCGGGACCACCAGCACATCGGCGGCGGCCAGGACGCGGCTGGCGCGCAGGGTCAGCAGGTCGGCAGGCCCGCGACCGGCCACGAACTGCAGCCGCCCGGCCTGGGGACGGTCGTCGCTCAGGGCCTGGCGCAGCAGCGCCTCGGCGGCCTCCATATTTCCAGCCCGGGCCGCGTCGGCCGCGGGGCCCTCCAGCGCCTTGCGCAGGAAGGTCCTGCGGCGGGGCAGGTCGGGCAGGGCTTCGCGCACCTCGTCCTGCATCTTGCGGAACAGGGCGGCGATCCGGCCCGTCCCCTCGGGGATGCGCGCCTCGATGGTGTTGCGCAGCAGGGTCGCCAGCATGGGCGAGGCGCCGCCGGTGCCCACGGCGGCCACCACCTCGCCGCGGTCGATCACCGCCGGTGTGGTGAAGTCGCACAGGGTCGGTCGGTCGACCACATTGACCGGGACGCGGGCGGCCCGGGCGGCGGTGACCGCGGCCTGGACAAAGAGATCATCGGGGCTGGCCACGAACACCAGGCTCGCCCCGGCATAGGTCCCGGCCAGGAAGGCCTCCGGCCCCTCGACGCGAACCAGCCGCGCCGGAGACCCGTCGAACAGCCGGGCCTTGGCCTCGGCGCCCTCGCCTGAGCCGGCCACGACGATCTTGGCGCCGGCCAGGGGGAAATAGGCGGGGAAGGCGTCCAAGCGCGCAGCTCCTTGTCAGCCGGTTTTGCAGGCCCGATACGGCGCCCCGGCCGCCCCGTCCAGGCGGGCCTCCACGCCCTGGGTGAACAGATCGACCCCGCCGCCGGCGTATCGCGCCCCAGAGGCCGAGGCCGCATGGGGCAACCGGTAGGACCGCCCGCCGGCCTGGACCACCACATGCTCGCCCGACAGGGCGTAGGCGGCGACGAACCGTTTGCCGCCCTGGCAGGCATAGGTCATGGGCGCGTCGGTGGCGTCTTCGGGGCCGACGCTGACCCGGCCGCCCGAAAAGGCCGGCGCCGAGGCTGGCGGTCCGACCGTGGAGCAGGCCGCGAGGCTGAGGCCCAGCAGGCTCACCCCCAGGACAAGACGGGCCGGCGAGGTCATTTCAGCGTCTTCAGATAGGTCACGATGGCCGCGCGGTTCTCAGCATTGGGGACGGCGACCATCATGCGCGTCCCCGGCGCAAAGGCCACCGGCTTCGCCAGATAGGCGTCCAGGGCCGCGTCGGTCCAGGTTCCGCTCTTGGCCTTGAGGCCGGCCGAATAGGTGAAGTCGTCGCGCCCGGCGATGTCGGCGCCGGCCACCCCGGCCAGGGCCGGCCCCATGGGCGTGCTCTTGGCCCCATGGCAGGTCTTGCACTGCAGGCTGAACAGCCGCGCGCCGTCGGCCGCCTGCGAGGGGGCGGCGGCGGCGAGGCCCGCGACGAGCGCAAGGCCGGCCAGGGCAGGAAGAGCGGGACGGGTCATGGACTTCTCCGGATGTGCGGGCCGCAGGGCGATCTCAATATGGGCAAGGCTCAGCCTTGGGGATAGGGACGGCCGCCACAAGCGCCTGTGTCCGCCAGGCGACACTTACGCTTCGGCGCCTACAGCATTATGTTCAAGGTGAAGCTGGACGCTCGATCAGGGGAAAGCCATGGCTGCGACGCTGGATGTGAATGGAAAGCCGCTGGCTGTGCAGGCGGCCGACGATACCCCCCTGTTGTGGGTCCTGCGGGATGAACTGGGCCTGACCGGGACCAAGTATGGCTGCGGGATCGCCCAGTGCGGCGCCTGCACGGTGCTGGCCGACGGCGCGCCGATCCGATCATGCCTGACCCCCATCGCGGCGGTGGCGGGCGCCAAGATCACCACCATCGAGGGGCTGGAGGGCCGTCACCGGCTGCAGGAGTCCTGGGTCAAGCTGGACGTGCCCCAGTGCGGCTACTGCCAGTCGGGCCAGATCATGTCGGCCGCAGCCCTGCTGGCGCAGTCGCCCCAGCCCACCGACGCGGAGATCGACGCGGCCATGAGCGGCAATATCTGCCGCTGCGGCGCCTATCAGCGCATCCACGCGGCGATCAAGGACGCGGCCGGCCAGACGCCCGCCGCCGACACCCAGACTCAAGCCTGAACCGGCGGGGCCAGACAGCCATGAACGCACCCTTCGACCGTCGCCGCGCTCAGGCCGGCCCCTCCCGCCGCGATGTGATCGTCACGGCCACCGCCGCCGGCGGCGCCCTGCTGGTAGGCTGCTCGCCGACCAATCTGATGGCGCTGGGCGCCGAGGACGAGGTCGGCGCCTTCGGCCCCTTCGTGAAGATCGCCCCCGACGGCGCGGTCAGCGTCGTCTGCAAGCATATCGAGTTCGGCCAAGGCAATCATGCCGGCCTCGCCGCCATCGTCGCCGAGGAGCTGGACGCCGACTGGACCCGGGTCGGCTGGGAGCACGCGCCCGCCAACGCCAAGCTCTACGCCAACGGCGCCCTGGGGGCGCAGCTCACCGGCGGCTCCTCGGCGATCAACAATTCCTGGGACCAGCTGCGCAAGGCCGGCGCCGGCGCCCGCGCCATGTTCGTCCAGGCCGCCGCCGCCCGCTGGGATGTCGCCGCCGGCGAGATCACCGTGGAGAACGGGATGGTCAGCCACGCCGCGTCTGGCCGCACCGCCGACTTCCGCGAGCTGCTGCCCGACGCCGCCAAGATCGCCCCCCCGGCCGAGCCGACCCTGAAGGACCCGGCCCGCTTCACCCTGATCGGGACCGACCGGGTGCGGCGCAAGGACAGCCGCGCCAAGAGCACAGGCCAGACCCGCTTCACCATGGACGTCCAGGCCGACGACCTGCTGGTGGCCATGGTCGCCCATCCGCCCCTCTTCGGCGCCAAGGTGGCGAGCTTCGACGCCACGGCCGCCAAGGCCGTGCCCGGCGTGGTCGAGGTCTATGAGATTCCCACCGGCGTGGCCGTGGTGGCCGACAACACCTGGGCCGCCAGGCAGGGCCGCGACGCGCTCACCGTCACCTGGAACGAGGACGCGGCCGAGACCCGCAGCTCCGCCGACATCCTCACCCGCTTTCAGGGTCTGACCGACGGCTCGGCCGCCCTGGCCGAAGGCGAAGAATGGCAGGCCTTCGAGAGCCGAGGCGACGCCGCGGCCCAGATGCAGGTCGGGGGGCAGGGCGAGACCCTCGAGATCGGCTACGACTTCCCCTATCTGGCCCACGCCACCATGGAGCCCATGAACTGCGTGGCCCAGGTGTCGGGCAACCAGGCCAGGCTGACCTTCGCCTCCCAGGGGCCGACCCTCGACCAGCTGAACGTGGCCAAGGTGGTCCTCAACCTGCCCGGTTCGGTGGAGATCGAGACCCTGCCGGCCGGCGGCTCCTTCGGCCGACGGGCCAACTTCCAGTCGGACTTCGTGGTCGAATGCGTCGAGATCGCCAAGAAGGTCGGCAAGAACCGGCCGGTGAAGCTGGTCTGGACCCGCGAGGACGACATGTCCGCCGGCTATTTCCGGCCCCTGGTCCACCACCGGGTCAAGGTGGTCACCGATGCGCAGGGCTATCCCAGCGCCTGGACCCACCGCATCGTCACCCAGTCGATCATGAAGGGCGCCCCCTTCGGCGGCGGCGGTGTCGACGAGACCGCGGTGGAGGGGGCCAAGGGTTCGCCCTACCTTGCGGCCACCCCCCATGTGGACGCCCAGCTGCTGACGCCGGACATCGGCGTGCCGGTGCTGTGGTGGCGTTCGGTGGGCGCGACCCACACCGCCTATGTGATGGAGCACACCATCGACCAGCTGGCCCGCAAGGCCGGCCAGGACCCGGTCGAGTACCGCCGCGCCCTTTATCGGAAGGCCAACGCCCAGCGGCACCTGGCCGTTCTCGACCTGGCGGTGGAAAAATCCGGCTGGACGGAGCCTGCGCCCGAGGGGTGGACCCGCGGCGTGGCGGTGCACGAGAGCTTCGGCTCCGTCGTCGCCCAGGTGGCCGAGGTGAAGATGGAGAATGGCGAACCCAAGGTCGGCCGGGTGGTCACCGCCATCGACTGCGGCACGGCCATCTCGCCCAACCAGATCGCCGCCCAGATGGAGGGCGGGACCTGCTATGGCCTGTCCGCCGCCCTCTATGGCGAGGTGACCCTCACCGAGGGCCGGGTCGACCAGACCAATTTCGACACCTACCGGGTGCTGCGCCACAACGAAGCCCCGACGGTCGAGACCCACATCGTCGCCCAACCGGCCGGCGCCCACCCCACCGGCGTCGGCGAACCCGGCACCCCGGTGATCGGCCCGGCGGTGGCCAATGCGCTGCTGGCCCTGACCGGCGAGGCGATCACCGCCCAGCCGTTCGTGTAGGCGTCCGCCTAGGCCGACAGGTCCTCCGGCCGGTCGACGTCGAAGAGGACGCCTTCGTCGTCGGTGTCGATGAGGGCCAGGCGGGGGCCGAGGCCGGCCAGGGCGGCGCGGGCGCCCTCGTCGCCGGAGGCCTGCCGCAGGGCCTCGAAAAGCTCGGCGGCGAACAACACCGGGTGGCCGCGCCGACCGCCGCAGATCGGGGCCGCCGCCGCGGCGCCGGACTCCACCGCCGCGATCAGGCGCGGCAGAAGGACGGCGGGAACCCTCGGCATGTCCCCCAGGAAGACGAAGGCGCCGGCGGCGTTCGCCGGCAGCGCCGCAGCGCCGGCCCGCAAGGACGCGCCCATCCCCTCGGCGTGGTCGGCCGCATGGACGACCTGCAGCCGGTCTCCCGCGCCCTGGCGTTCGGCGAAGGTCCGCGACATGGCCGCCACCTCTTCGGCTTCCGACCCTGTCACCAGGATGATTGCTTCGGCCGGGCTGGCGAAGGCCGCCGTCAGGGCGCCGTCGAGCAGCACCCCGCTTTCATATCGCGCCAGCAGCTTGCGGCCGCCGAACCTCCGGCCGGCGCCGGCGGCCAGGACAATGGCGCTCCAGGCCGCCTGATTGTTCTCCGCCCCTGTCGCCATGGCCCGCCCTCGCCTATGTTGGTCAAACGCCATGACGCCTTACGACGCCCCATCTTCGCAAGCGCCAGCCACGCGGCCTGCGCCCCTGATCGACGGCTTTGGCCGGACGGTGACCTATCTGCGGGTCTCGGTCACTGACCGCTGCGACCTGCGCTGCGTCTATTGCATGGCCGAGCACATGGTCTTCCTGCCCAAGAAGGACCTGCTGACCCTGGAGGAGCTGGACCGGGTCAGTTCGGCCTTCATCGCGCTGGGCGTGCGCAAGCTGCGCATCACCGGCGGCGAGCCCCTGGTCCGCAAAGGGGTCATGAGCCTGATCGAGGGCCTGTCGCGACATCTGAAGTCCGGGGCGCTGGATGAGCTGACCCTGACCACCAAC
>Ga0207884_1000997_pt1 | contig 12493 bp, 11 predicted proteins | sample MalvirmetaMSP144_FD_184236 | JGI IMG/M metagenome (GOLD analysis project Ga0207884, IMG submission 184236) | Marine viral communities from the Deep Pacific Ocean - MSP-144 (SPAdes) | ecosystem: Environmental > Aquatic > Marine > Oceanic | place: Pacific Ocean | collected 2011-07-08 | reverse complement strand
ACCCGGGTCAGAACCGGCATCACTGTCCCCGAATTCGGGGTAAGTTAGTGGCATGAGCCGTATACGTGGCCCGTATGTACGGTTCTGTGAGAGGGATGAGGCGGTAACGCCTCACCCTACTCGCTATGTTCCAGGACTTTGCATTGTTGTCAGAGCTGTTCAACCAGAGAGGGATCAAGTACGAACGGGTTCTTGTTGCCCTGGATTTTCGCCACCATCTGGTGCCGGGTCAGTTCCCGGTCATCGGGTGGATCGCTTTCGTTCCAGCCCAGGAAGACACGGTGGGCACCGGCCCAGGGCAGGTCGTAAGTGCTGACCATATAGGCGACGGTTCTGGCGATGTCGCCTTTCACGGTCGCCGGAGGCTCGAAGAATTGGGCGCTCTGGCGTATGCCGCATTCGTCCGGCTCAACCCCCGTTACCGAAAGATTCTCGTACTGGGCATTGCGGCGGGACATCTCGATGCGGCTGTTAACCGGCACAATGTTGTGAAGATCGGATGCAATCTGGCGGTAGCGATCATTGTCCTTGCACTGGGAGCTGGTGCCGCAAGCCAGCGCACTGCGAACCTGGGCAAGTGGATAGACGTAACCGTTGGTGAGCAGAAACCCCTTGTTACTGAATGGTTCTGCGCAGAAAAAGGAAGTGCCGCCGTCCGCGTAAAGGTTTCCCCAGAACTGATCCTTGATCACGGTTTCCGGGTCGCTGAATCGCGTGTTTTGGCCCGTAACCAGTGTGGGAAGGGCAACGATCGGGAGTGCTATGAAAAAGTAAAGAAGTGCTCTCATTGTGTCATACCTCTTAGTGTTCCAAGCGCCGACTCCTGCCGGTATCGGTCAGGAAGTTGACGCTTTTCTTCACCGTTGATGAGAATTATGACACAACACCCTACACATTCCGCACCGTCTTGTAGGACGTTTGTAGCAAAATGTTAACGGTTTCACGCTCTATTTGAGGCGATTCCGCAAATTCTTGTACGCGGTTTTCAAATCCTCACCCAGCTGCTGGGTTGCCTCCCGGGCAGTTTTGGAAGATTCTTCAGCGTCCTCTCTGAATTCGTCCAGACGACCGCGAAATTTTTCCCAGTCTTTTTCCAGATCTTCCCATTCGTCTTTGGCTTCTTCGCTGGCAAGGTGCAGCTGCACCCGGGCTTCGTCGCGATAGGTTTTGACTTTTTCCGAAAGATTTTTCAGTTCGTCACGAAAACTCATATTGAAACCTCCTGTTTACCTTTAGTCACTTACCTAAATGGGGTGAGTGGAGGCTGGTTTCAAGGTCTGCGGGTGGGTGCGCTCATTGGTTGGGCCAATAAAGTGATCAGATCCTGGATGTGATGCCAGGGTGGGAGAGAGTCGAAGCCTTTTGCAGCCCGGTCAGCGGCACTGCAAAGCTCGAATGCCGCGCTGAATTGGGGGCGCGTGAGGCGTCTGGCAGCCTGCTCAATGGCGCGGGCCCGCTGGGGCTGGAAGATGCCGCGTTTCTTCAGAAATCCTGAGTCACCACCGTTTGGCTGCCGCGCATTGGCAATTCGCATTTCCATGGCCAGGTTCAGATCGCGGTTGAGCACGGTCAGAAACCCGAGGGGGTTTTCGCCTTCCTGCTGAAGGGCTCCGGCAATCTTGCGGGCATGGCTGGCACGGCCGGCCAGGGTTTCGCTGATCAGCTCAAAGCCGTTGAACCGGGAGCTGTCCTGAACCGCCTGCTCAATGGTGGCCTCGTCAATGGTGCGGTCTGCCGCAAACAGGGCCAGACGGTCCAGCTCCTGGCTGGCGGCCAGCAGGTTGCCCTCCAGGCGCTCGGCCAGCAGATCCAGCGCGCCCCGGGTAAGGTTCAGCCCCTGTTGCCGGGCCCGCTGTTGCAGCCAGCCGGGAAACTTGTCGGCATCTATAGGCCACAGTGTTAGATGAATGCCTGTCTGCTGAAGCGCCTTGTACCACTTGCGCTTGGTTTCCGCGGCGTCGAGGCGAGCACTGATGAGGATCAGAATGATGTCTTCAGGTGGGTCCTGCAGAAAATGCTCGATCACCGCGCGACCGTCGCCCAACTTGCCGTTGGGCAGGTGGATCTCTATTCGCCGCTTTTCCGCGAACAGGGATAGTGCGCTGAATTCTTCGCCTACCCGGTTCCAGTCAAACTGGGCGTCAGCGTGGAAAGTCAGTCGATCCTGGTAGCCCGCATTGCGGGCTGCTTTACGAATACGATCGCAGGATTCCTGAACCAGCAGGGCTTCATCGCCAGAAACCAGGTAGATGGGCGACAGACCCTTTTCCAGTTGCTGCTCAAGCTGTCCCGGCTGTATTTTCACTTCGCCGCCTCTGACCCATCTACAGGGGTCTGGCCCAGTGCCGAAAGGCGAAACAATATCTGCTGGGCCAGCTGCTGGGAAAGTTCAGTCTGGATGGCATCTTCCTCCTGCTGTTTGGCCAGCACGTTGGTCTCGTCATAGCGGTAGGTTTCGGCGCTGGTAATGGTCTGGGAGGCAAGGAGCGGGGTCTCTTGCGCCGATATCAACTCCATCTCAATGGTTTGCCGTAGAGTGTATTCGGCAGCACCGGCCCTGGCGGTGACGGCAGTGGCCCGTCTGTCCTGTCGAAAATCACTCAGTTGCAGAACGGCCACGGCGTTTCCGGCGCTGGAGAGGCTGACTTGTGCCATTTCAAGCTGGTCGCGGACAGAGCGGCAGACATGGTCCGGCACCGGCGGATTACACTCCAGCGACAGCGGCTGAACGGTGTCCGGCACGCCGTAGCTGCCCCGCAGCTGGAACCCGCATCCGACAAGGGTCAGGCTGAGGATCACGCAGAGTGGAATCGCCGCCCGCTTCATATCAGTTGGCGACCACGTTGACCAGTTTGCCCGGCACCACAATCACCTTGCGCACGGTTTTTCCCTCGGTAAACCGGACCACGTTTTCATTGGCCAGGGCCAGTGTCTCCAGGCTGCTCTTGTCAATGTCGGCAGGAACGTCCGCTTTGGCTCGAACCTTACCGTTAACCTGAAGCACCACCTGGATTTCGCTACGCACCATCGCGCCCTTGTCGGCCACAGGCCAGGGCGCATCAACCACGGGTCCCTGGTGGCCGAGCGCCTGCCACAGCTGGTGACAGATATGGGGTACGATCGGCGACAGCATGGTCACCGCTGAATCCAGCGCTTCCTGGCGCACCGCGCGGCTTTGTGGCTCACCGTCCGTCAGTTTTGCGGTTTCGTTGAGTAGCTCCATCACCGCGGCTATGGACGTATTGAAAGTCAGGCGGCGGCTGATGTCGTCACTCACCTTGGCAATGGTTTCGTGGGTCTTGCGCCGCAGATTCTTCTGGCCATCGGTAAGGTCAGCGGTGCTCAGGCCGGGGGCTTGCCCTTCGGCTACATGTTCCGACACCATCCGCCAAAGGCGCTTGAGGAAGCGGTGAGCGCCTTCAACGCCACTGTCGGACCATTCCAGGGATTGTTCCGGTGGTGCGGCAAACATCATGAACAGACGCACGGTATCGGCGCCATGCTCATCAATGATGGCCTGGGGGTCGATACCGTTGTTCTTGGACTTGGACATTTTGGTGACGCCACCGGCGATCACCGGCTGGCCGTCGTCTTTGTGTATTGTGCTGACGACCTGGCCCTTGTCGTCCCTTTCGGTCACGACATCCGCCGGTGAAATCCAGGTCTTCTTACCGGCATCATCTTCCCGGTAATAGGTTTCGGCCAGCACCATGCCTTGGCAAAGCAGCCGGTTGAAGGGTTCTGAGCTGTTTACAAGCCCCACATCCCGCAGCAGCTTGTGGAAAAAGCGGGCGTAGAGCAGGTGCAGAATGGCGTGTTCGATGCCGCCGATGTACTGGTCTACCGGCAGCCAGTAGTTGGCCGCAGCCGGGTCCAGCATGCCCTTGTCATAGTTGGGACTGCAGAAGCGGGCGTAATACCAGGACGACTCCATGAAGGTGTCGAAGGTGTCCGTTTCCAGTGTGGCAGGCTGGCCTTCAAAACTGGTTTTGGCCCACTCGGGATCGGCTTTGATGGGTGACTGTACGCCGTCCATTTCCACATCTTCCGGCAGTTTGACCGGCAACTGGTCATCAGGAACCGGGCGTTCGGTACCGTCTTCCATGGTCATCATGGGGATTGGTGCACCCCAGTAACGCTGGCGGGAAACGCCCCAGTCCCGCAGGCGGTAATTCACCGTGCGCTTGCCAATGCCGCTCTCTTCCAGATAATCGGCTATGGCATTAAAAGCCTCTTCACTGGTCAGGCCGTTGTACTTGCCGGAGGACACCAGGACGCCTTTTTCGGTGAACGCCTGTTCCTGAACGTCAATTTCGCGGCCATCACCCGGCGCAATAACCTGCTTGATTGGCAGCCGGTACTTCACGGCAAATTCGTGGTCTCGCTCGTCGTGGCCGGGCACCGCCATCAGCGCACCCGTGCCGTAATCGGTCAGAACGAAGTTGGCCACGTAGACCGGAATTTCCTCGTGGGTCAGCGGGTGAATGGCATTGAAGCCGGTATCAATGCCTTTCTTCTCCATCACCGCCAGGTCCGCCTCGGCCGTCTTGCTGTTGCGGCACTGCTCCGCAAACTCCGCCACTTCCCGGTAGTGCTCGGCTGCTTTTTGGGCAATGGGATGTTCAGTGGAGACCGCCATGTAAGTCACGCCCATCAGCGTATCCGGGCGTGTGGTGTACACCTCCAGCGGATCGCTGCCGTCCTTCATCTGGAAGGTCAGCTCGGTGCCGATGGACTTGCCAATCCAGTTCCGCTGCATGGTTTTGACCTGCTCCGGCCAGTCTTCAAGCTGGTCCAGGTCGTTGAGCAGTTCTTCAGCGTAGTCGGTGATGCGGATAAACCACTGGGGAATCTTCTTTTGTTCAACCAGCGCGCCTGAGCGCCAGCCGCGGCCGTCGACTACTTGTTCGTTCGCGAGCACAGTCTGGTCGACCGGGTCCCAGTTGACGGTGGACATCTTCTTGTAGACCAGGCCTTTCTCGTACAGCCGTGCAAAGAACCACTGTTCCCAGCGGTAGTAGTCCGGCTTGCAGGTGGCCAGCTCGCGGTGCCAGTCGTAGCCGAAACCCAGCTGTTTGAGCTGGTTCTTCATGTAGGCGATGTTGGCGTGAGTCCACTTGGCGGGCGCCGTCTTGTTGGCAATGGCGGCATTCTCAGCCGGCAGCCCGAACGCGTCCCAGCCCATGGGCTGCATCACGTTCTTGCCCTGCATGCGCTGATAGCGGGAAATCACGTCGCCGATGGTGTAGTTGCGCACGTGCCCCATGTGCAGTTTGCCACTAGGGTAGGGGAACATGGACAGGCAGTAGTATTTGGGCTTGCCGGGTTCTTCCCTGACCGTAAACGTGTCGTTCTCTTCCCAATATTTCTGGGCGTTGCGTTCAACATCGCTGGGATTATATTGCTGGTCCATTCCTGCCATTACCAAAGTTACCCTGTCAAAAATAGGATGTGCGAAAAGGCCGATCATTCTAACGCACACGGGGCTTTACAGGTAGTCTGCCAAATTTTGCATCCTGTGCCAGACTTGGGGTGAAGGCTTGCAGGAATGGGTGGCCGGGACACGCCGTGAATACGTCCCTGTAGGCTCGACAAAAACATCCCTGTTTTTGACGGTCCCGGCCACCCATTCCTGCAAGCCCGGGCCTCTTGCGCAGGCTGGCTATCAAGATCGAAATAGGGGCGAGTGGGTCTGGCTGATCAGGGATGTCAAAAACATGGATGTTTTTGTCAAGCGTACAGGGATGTATTTACAGCGTGCCCTGATCAGCCAGACCCAGTTGCCCCGTACTCCGAAGGGGAGAGTAGTTATGGCGACGGAACAGGAAAGAAATCATCTATCAGGCAAAGCACTTGAGGCCTATGACCGCATGCTGGAACGGGTTCAGTCACGGCTCAGTGAGATGGAGGAAACCACCCGCGATACTTTGCAAGAAGAGATTGAGCGGGCTGTGGAGTTCGAGTACGACCTGGCCGAGATGACCCGTGAGGAAGCCGATCTGCTGGGCGCCTACCTGCAGCGGGATCTGGAGCATCTGCTTCATTTCGTGGAGGAGACGGGAGAAGGACTGAACGAGTGGTTGCAACTGGACATTTCCCTGCTGGAACACCAGCTGGCCAACGCGCTGTTTTCCGTTGCGGACAAGACAAAGCTGGATACGCTCGAGCTCAGTCAGAAACTGGAAAATCATGAACCCAGCCAGTACATCAGTGGCGAGGTAGCCACCGCCGGCATGTTCCGATGCCTGAACTGCGGCCATATGCGCTGCCTGACGGCAACCAGCCATCTGGAGCCCTGTGACGCCTGTGACTCCCACTACTACGAACGCGTTACCAGTCGCTGGCCCAGGAAATCAGAGTAACGAGTAGGTCGGATTAGGCGTAGCCGTAATCCGACAAATGGAGCCAGCGCCAAACTGTGTGTCGGATTACGCTTCGCTAATCCGACCTACCCTACCGGGTGATTTTGGGAATTACCCGCTCACGCACGAAGACGATCAGGATCATCGCCAGTGTCAGCACCGGCCAGGAACCAGACAGCATAAACGGCGTACTGCCGGTTGCCGGAAAGAACTCACCGGTCATCACCGCGCGTTCGAACTGGGGAATTCTTTCTGAAATCCGGCCCTTGTTATCTATGATCGCCGTGACACCATTGTTGGTGCCCCGCAGCATATACCGACCGGTTTCCAGTGCCCGCATTCGCGCAATCTGCAGGTGTTGAAGCGGGCCGATGGAATCGCCAAACCAGCCGTCATTGCTGACCGTCAAAATCACATCGGCCTGATCGGTGTTGAAGGCCACGAAGTCCGGATAGGCCACTTCATAGCAGATGAATGGCATGATCCTGATGCCATTGGCGATCAGTGGCCCCTGGTTCGCAGGCCCGCGGCTGAAGCTGGACATGGGCAGGTCAAAAAAGCCGATCAGCCCACGGAGCCACTGCTCCAGAGGCACGTATTCGCCGAAGGGCACCAGTTTCTGCTTGTGGTAAATGCCCTCACCGTTGCCGATAGCCATGATGCTGTTATGGAACGTGAAGTCTTCGACCCTGTCACTAAAGCCGTACCAGGGGATACCGGTGATCAGCGTACTCTGCGGGGCCAACTTGTCTTTGATTGCGTCGATAATCGCGCCGGCCTGGTCCTGGGGAATGGGGATGGCAGTTTCCGGCCACACGATCAGGTCTGTGTCCCAGTCACCCTCGGTCATTTCCAGGTAGGCCACGATCTGGTCCCGCAGGAAATCCGGGTCCCACTTTATCTGCTGGGGGATGTTGCCCTGCATGGCGGCGAAGCTGACGGGCTCCTCGTCCAGGCTGGTCCAGTTGACCTTGTTGACGACAGGGCCGGTGACCCAGGGGAGGAGCGCAAACACGGCTACTATGACGGCGCTGGCGTAACGCAGGTTGCGTATCAGCCACCAGCAGGCGATCACAGCACAGCCCGTGACGGTGACCCAGAAGGTCAGGCCGTAAACCCCAATCAATGGCGCAAATCCGGCCAGGGGGCCATCCACGTGGGCGGTGCCGAGGTAAAGCCAGGGGAAGCCGGTCAATAACCAGCCCCGCACCCAGTCACCCAGTATCCAGACCGCGGGGAACAGGATCAGGCGCCTGATGGCGCTGTTCCGGGCCAGTTTGCCCCAGGCCCAGAATGCCAGCCCATGAAAGAGCGCCAGGCCGGCAACAAAAACAACGGTAAGAATAACGGCTACCAGCGCCGAGGTGTTGCCGTGTTCACTGATACTGACGTAAACCCAGCTTGCCCCCGAGCCAAAAAGCCCGATGCCGGCGAACCAGCCTGCGCGGAACAGCTTCTCAGAAGGCAATGGCAGGCTGCCAAGCAGTATCAGAGCAATCGACAACGGCCCCAGCCACCAGAGATTGAAAGGCGAAAAGGTCAGTGTCTGCAGCGCGCCCGCAACCGCCAGCAGCGCAAAGTGCAGCCAGTGTTGTTGAAGCAGAGAGAATGGCAGTGCGGTTGGCCGGGGGCTATTGCTCATCGCTGCGAGAGACCTGAAGCAGGCGAATCACCCGGTTGTCAGCATTGGCAATGGTGAATTCCAGACCCTGGCACTCCACTGTTTCACCCCGGCGGGGCAGGTGGCCGAATTCCTTCAGAACCACACCGCCAATGGTGTCGAACTCTTCTTCATCAAGCTCGGTTTTGAAGAACTCATTGAAGTCGTCGACAGGGGTCACGGCCTTGACCGCGTATGTTCCATCACTGCGGGCCTTGATGTGGGTCTCCTCGTCGAAATCGTGCTCGTCCTCAATTTCGCCGACGATCTGTTCCAGCACGTCCTCGATGGTAATCAGCCCTGCGGTGCCACCGTACTCGTCCACCACAATCGCCATATGATTGCGGGTTTCCTTGAATTCCTTGAGCAGTTGGTTCAGCCGCTTGCTCTCCGGAACAAAGGTGGGTGGTCGCAGGATTTCACGGATGCGGTTCCAGTTCAGGTCGTTGTTCAGCGCAAGTGGCAAAAGATCTTTTGCCAATAGCACGCCGATAACATCATCCTGACTGTCTCCAATGACTGGATAACGGCTGTGAGCGGCGCTGATGACCTCCGGCAGGAATTCCTTCGGATCCTGGGACCCTTTCACCGTCACCATCTGGGAGCGAGGGATCATGATTTCATCCACCCGCATGTCGATAACCTGCATGGCGCCTTCGATGATGCTCATGGCATCGGCGTCGATGATGTCTTCCGACTCGGCATCACGCAGAATTTCCAGCACGTCCTCGACGGACTCAGGCCCGCTGGAAAAGGCCTGTGATATACGTTCCAGCCAGGACTTGCTGCTGCCCTGACTGCGACTCGACTGATCGTCGCTCATGCGTCTTTTTCCGTTTCCCCAATGTCATCAAGAGTGTCGTAAGGATTGCAGAAACCGAGCTGCGCCAGCAACCGGATTTCGAGGGCTTCCATGACCTCGGCCTCGTCATCTTCAATATGGTCATAGCCCTGAAGGTGCAGCATGCCATGCACCACCATGTGGGCCCAGTGTGCCATGGAGGTTTTCCGCTGCTCGCGGGCCTCCCGCTCAACCACAGGCGCACAGATGATCAAATCACCGGCTAACGGGACCGTTATACCGGCTGGCGCCTCAAATGGGAAGGACAGCACGTTGGTTGGCCCGCTTTTATCGCGATACTGGTTGTTCAGGCTGGCGCTTTCGTCAGTGTCGACAAGGCGAACCGTCACCTCGGAGTCTTCGTCCCCCAGCCAGGCGTTGCCCGCCCAGGTTTCGAACTGTTCGTCCGAGGGTGTGTCGCCGGACGCCAGCGCCCGCTGAATATCTACCGTCAGACTGGCCACGGCAATCAGGCGCCCCCGCCGTCAAAAATATCGTAGGCCTCGACAATACGCTGCACCAGGGGATGACGCACCACATCCCGGGATTCAAACCGGGTAAAGCCGATACCGGCCACATCCCCAAGCACGGAAGCGGCGTGAATCAACCCGGAATTCTGCCCCCGGGGCAGGTCGACCTGGGTAGTGTCGCCGGTGATCACGGCGGTAGACCCGAAACCGATCCGGGTCAGGAACATTTTCATCTGTTCCCGGGTGGTGTTCTGGCTTTCATCCAGAATAATGAACGAATTGTTGAGCGTTCGGCCCCGCATGAACGCCAGTGGCGCAATCTCGATCACACTCTTCTCGATCAACCGGGTGACGTGGTCAAACCCGAGCATCTCGTAAAGCGCGTCGTAAAGCGGGCGCAGGTAGGGGTCGACCTTCTGGGCCAGGTCGCCAGGCAGGAATCCCAGCTTTTCACCCGCCTCGACGGCCGGACGAACCAGCAGGATGCGCTTGACCTGCTCATCCTTCAGCGCCTCCACCGCACAGGCCACCGCCAGCCAGGTTTTGCCGGTGCCGGCGGGACCAATGCCAAAATTCACATCGTGGGTGCGAATATTGTGAACGTACTTCTGCTGGTTCTCGCCCCTGGGCTTGGCCTGCAGTTTCGGCGTCTTGATCACGGTTACAGCGCCGTTATACGGCACATCGCCCGGAAGCCGTTCAAAGCCTGTCTCCCGGATAAACAGGTGCACGGTATCCGGAGAGATGTCGTTCTTGGCCTCGGTTTCCCGATACAGGTGCCGGATAACTTCGGTGGCTGCAGCCACATGTTCCGTTTCGCCTTCCACACGGAAGTGATGCCCCCGGCGCCCCACACGAACGCTCATGCGCCGCTCAATGTGCTTCAGGTGCTCATCAAACTGCCCGCAAAGCGCCGCCAGTCGGTCCTGGTCGACGGGGTGTAGATCAAATTGTCTGGAATCGTTGGTTTTCAAACAGTCTCCGGGTGTTTTTGACTCCCTCAGTCGGGAGTTAGCATTTCATGTTTGGTGCTAATGGTCGGCCAGCGCCCTTTTCTAACTATGTGCAGGCCCGGATGAATAAAAACAAGCCGCAAGTAGGTCGGATTAGACGAAGTCGTAATCCGACGGGTGTTCGGGCATTTGCACCAGGTCTTTGTTGTTGGATTACGACTTCGTCTAATCCAACCTACGCTCCACGTCTCAGTCCAATTACTGGCAGACTCGAAACGGGTCTCAGGAGAGTGGTGGGGATGGCCTCCCAAAAATGTGCGGAGCCATGGATGGCGGAGCCCAAGCGCACATGGAAGTGCTCGTAGCGTTTTTTGGGAGGCCATCCCCACCACTCACCAACCACCAAAACCAAGACCCATACTTAAACAGGCCTAAAACATCTCCGAATTAACAGGAACACCACGCAAGGAATTAGGCAGCGCCTCACGAATCTCCACGTCAATAAAGTTCCCCACGACCTCCGGATTCTCATGCCGGAAGTTCACAATGCGGTTGTTCTCGGTACGTCCCGCGTATTCGCCGGGATCTTTCTTGGAAAGCCCCGTCACCAGAATACGCTGGGTCGTGCCCACCATCTTGCGGCTGATATCCATCGCCTGCTGGTTGATACGCTCCTGCAGGATGCTCAACCGCTTCTTCTTAACGTCCATGGACGTCTCGTCCGGCAGATCCGCTGCAGGAGTGCCGGGCCGAGAGCTGTAGATGAAGCTGAAGGACACATCGAAGCCGATATCGTTGATCAGCTTCATGGTGTCCTCAAAGTCCTTCTCGGTTTCACCGGGGAAGCCGATGATGAAATCCGAGGAAAAGCTGATGTCCGGGCGGATCTTGCGTAAGCGGCGAAGTTTGGATTTGTACTCAAGCGCTGTATGACCGCGCTTCATGGCCGCCAGAATCCGGTCAGAGCCGCTCTGTACTGGCAGGTGCAGATGGCTGACAAGCTCTGGTACCTGCTCGTAGGCGGCAATCAGGGAATCCGAGAACTCCACCGGATGGGAGGTGGTGTACCGGATGCGATCGATACCGTCGATGGTGGCAATCAGCGTAACCAGTTCGGCCATGTCCATGACGTCACCGTCGTGGGTTTCGCCGCGGTAGGCGTTCACATTCTGACCCAGCAGGTTCACTTCCCGCACGCCCTGACCGGCAAGATGCGCCACCTCCGCAATTACATCGTCTACCGGCCGACTGACTTCCTCGCCACGGGTGTAGGGCACCACACAGAACGTGCAGTACTTGCTGCAGCCCTCCATGATGGACACAAAGGCAGAGGGGCCATCGGCGCCGGGGTCGGGCAGGTTGTCGAATTTTTCGATTTCCGGGAAGCTGACATCCACCACGCCCACGCCGTTACCCTTGGCGCGGATCTCGGTGATCATGTCCGGCAGGCGGTGCAGGGTCTGGGGGCCGAAGACCATGTCCACGTAGGGCGCTCGGTCGATGATAGCCTGGCCTTCCTGGCTGGCCACACAGCCGCCGACGCCGATAATCAGGTCCGGTTTCTTGGCCTTGAGACCTTTCCAGCGACCAAGCTGGTGGAACACCTTTTCCTGGGCTTTTTCCCGGATGGAACAGGTGTTCAGAAGCAGAATGTCTGCGTCGTCTGGCGTATCGGTCATTTCAACGGTTTCGCCGGTGCGCAGAAGGTCCGCCATTCTGGATGAATCGTACTCGTTCATCTGGCAGCCGTGGGTCTTGATGTACAGCTTCTTGGCCATGGGTCTCAACGTGTCTAGGTGCATGTCGGGCGCCAGAGGATAGCGGCGCTCTGATCAAAATGGAACTGCGCATTATAACGGGGTGATCAATCCGCAACCACCTCTGTATCGGCAATCCTCTAAATCGGCTGTGGTATTCTTTCTCAGGTAAACTTGGGAGTAGAAGCGGTTGGGGCGGGGCTTTCCAAAAAACGCCCGTGAATACTTCCCTGTAGGGCTCGATCGCGCCATCCTTGGCGCTCAACGTTTTTGGAAAGCCCCGCCCCAACCGCTTCCCCAATTTAAGTGCCAAGCCGTCCCACGTAGGTCGATGAGATGGTCTCCTCCCCTCCTAATCGGCGTCGCAATGCGCCAGGATAGGGAAGGAGAAATTTCCTATCAGAAACGAGTGGGAGGAGACCATGACTAAGGTTACAACGGTTGGCATTG
>Ga0207884_1000995_pt1 | contig 12509 bp, 7 predicted proteins | sample MalvirmetaMSP144_FD_184236 | JGI IMG/M metagenome (GOLD analysis project Ga0207884, IMG submission 184236) | Marine viral communities from the Deep Pacific Ocean - MSP-144 (SPAdes) | ecosystem: Environmental > Aquatic > Marine > Oceanic | place: Pacific Ocean | collected 2011-07-08 | reverse complement strand
TCGTTCCAAGCATGCATATCGTCCATGGAACCGAGCACGCCCTGAAGGGGCGGAATGTCTTGCCCCGTGCGAGCGAGTACGTGCGCCCGGCAACCACCCAGATAAGCATGAACATGTAGATCGGCCTTCGGAACCCGACGCAGAGCAGCCAGATCGCCACTCTCCAGCCCGGCGATGAATCGCGCACTTTCGCTTGATGGCGAGACTGAGCCATCGTCGGTCTTTGAAGCTTCCATAGGGAGTCCCTAGCCGCCTTTCGCGACAGGCGTTCTCAAGGGCTCCGGCCCTGCAAGCCGACAAGTGCCAAAGAACCGCAGGAGCCGCGCCCACCAGGAGGGCCGCCGAGTCTCCTTGGCGCCAATTCCAGAAGTTGGCGACCAGCCAGTTTCCGGACATTGCTGACGAGGGCTTCGGGTTAGCTTAGCCGTCGCTTTCCGCGGTTATCCCAGAGGTCAGCCAGAGGAGGCGCAGAGATGGGTACCCGGCTTTGGCTGGTGGAGGGGATTCCCGGGTCAGGGAAGAGCGCTGCTGCCGAACGGCTTTGCGAACTTGCGACCTCGCAAGGCGTGACGGCCCGCTGGTGGCTGGAGGAAGACAAGAACCATCCCGTGCTGCCGGCCACGCTGCGACGGCGTTCAGCTGAAGCACAGTTTCCCGACCTTTGCGTTGCAGCCTTCGCCAGCTTTTTGCGGGAGGAGGAAGGCGTCCTGATCCTGGAAGGATCTGCTTTCCAGAGCACGGTACGCTTCATGTTTGCCAATGGCATGGGCGTTCCCCGGATGCAGGCCTATCTCGACCGCTGGGCAGAGGTGGTTGCGCCGGCAGACCCTCGCCTGCTGGTGCTCAGAGCTGACGATCCTGGTGCCCACTATGCGGAGTTTGTGGCGGAACGGCGTGGCTCAGCCTGGATGGAAAAGGTTTCTGCGTACGTCGAGCAGACCCCGATCGCTCAGGCGAACGGCTGGACGGGCTTGGCTGGTTTTATCTCGTTCTGGGAGCGCTACCAGGAAGTCTGCGCCACCGTGTGCACGGAGTTGCCGTGGCCGGTCATGGTCATGCCGTCCTGGTCGCAAAGCAGAGAGTTCGATGAGGGAGCCGCGCTGTCCTTCTTCACGCGACCATCCCAACGCTAAGGAGCGCCGTGATGGAGGCCGGTGGGCACGAGCAGAACCCGGAGCCGGCGAGGAAGCGGGCTCCCTAGGCAGGACCCCACAAGGGGCCTTCGGCATTGGATAGCGCCGCACGCCGCACCTGTCGTACGCTGACGCTCAAGCGAACGGCAAAACGAAGCGGACTGTGCCGCGCCAGCCCTGAGCCCAGGCGATTGCGGAACGAGACAGCTCCAGTGAGAAGACGAGACCTCCTCCGGCTCGCGAGCGCGGCCGGCGCCTACTTCACGATGCAAGAGGCCCGGGCCGAGATTGGACGCACGCCGATAGAGGTGCGGCTTAAGCCAGCCGTCGAAGTCATAGGACGCCCTGCCGGACGACTGGCGCTGGCGGACCGCATGGCGTTCTACAAGACGCCAGCCGTCAGCGTGGCGTTAATGGAAGGCGGCCGGCTAGCTGCGACCAGCGCGTCTGGCTACGCGGATGTCTCGAACCAACGCCGCGCTTTGCCAGACACCCTGTTCCAGGCCGCCTCAATCAGTAAGTCCCTTACAGCCCTCGCTGCCTTGCGCCTCGTCGCCAATGGTCAACTCGCCCTGGACCTCGATGTGAACCAGCAGCTGCGAAGTTGGCAGGTCCCGGAATACGGCGGAGGCGCCGAGCCGGTTACGCTACGCCGGCTGCTCTCGCACTCCGCTGGCCTCGGGCATAACTACTTCCCAGGTAGCGACGTGGGCAAACCCTTGCCTACGGCCCTGCAGATCCTTCGGGGCGAGGCGCCAGCAACGAACGGCCCCATCAAGCCGCTCGGAGAGCCGGGCAAGGCCTTCCGCTACTCAAACGACAGCTATGTGGTGATCCAGCTGCTGCTGGAGGAAACCACGTGCCTGCCGTTTCCGGTCTTGATGCGCGAGTTGGTGCTCAATCCGCTAGGCATGAAGCAGTCGACATTCTCGCAGTCGCTTCCGGCAGGCCTGCTGGCTAAAGCGGCGACGGGTTATTCTTGGGAAGCCCAGGCGCTAAAGGGTCGGTGGGGACTGCACGCTGACATGGCGGGCGGCGGTCTGTGGAGCACGCCTTCCGATATCGCAAGATTTGCGATCGCGGTGCACCAGACCTACCGGGGCGAGCGGTCCGATCTGATACCCAGGTCGCTAATGCACGAAGCGCTGACGCGACAGATCGGCAATTGGGGCGTTGGTTTCGGGCTCTCCCCGGCAGGGCAGCCGGCGCGCTTCCGACAGACCGGCTCCAACGAGGGCTTTCAGTGCGCCTATGAGATGGCGTGCGAAGGCGGCGACGGGATTGTCGTCATGACCAATGCCGTGGGTGGAGTTCTGCTCGTCCCCGAAATCCTTAGGGGCTTCACTACTGAGCGCGGATGGGGAGACCAGGAAACCCTGTCGGCGAGAGGCCTCGACTTGGCCGCTGCGGGATCGCTCTCCGGGGACTATTCCATCGGCGACTACCGCATCGCCTCGATCCATTCGGAAGGGGGCAAGCTGTTCGTTGCGACGCCGTTCTTTGGTGCTGGACCACTTGAACTTCTCCCCTTGGCGGAAGACCGTTTTCTGATCTGGCCCACTCATGCGGTCGAACTTCAAATCCATCGCGCTCTGAATGGCGGCGTGGAGAAGCTCTCCATGCGACGCGGGGTCTTCGGCGTCGAGGGGGCCCGAGTAGGCTTCTGAAGCGCGCCAGATGCAGATCTCAACTACAAGCTGGATTGCAGACATTCTCAGGCGAAAAATAAGATCTGTTGCCGCCGCAACGGCAGGCGGCAGAAGAGCGAAATCAACCACTCGTCTGAGTTCCCAAATCTTGGTTGCAGCTCATTGCAACGCGTCCAGAAAACTGTTCATCGCTCGAACAACGTCTTCTGGATTAGACCTCCAGACGAAATGGCTAGCACGCGGCAAGCGGACCACAACTGCCGTTGGGTTAGCTTCCGCAAAATCGGCCGTCTGAGCAGCTATCTCTGCGGCGTAAGCCAAACTCGTTGCCGAGGCGCAGTTCGGCTCACACATCGGCGGATCAGCTACGATGGATAGGATTGGAATCTGAAGGCCGCCATGCACCCGTGCCCCGCGGACGAGCGCGTCCTGTATCGCCTTTTCTTCCGCAGCCTGCCCGGTAGGCAGATTGTCAGGCGCACCTTCAATGGCGGCCTCGTACCACTTCAGTCCACGTTGGAGCCTGGGAAGATCGACTAATAGCTTGGCTATGAGCCGCCGCGCCTCACTGGGCTGAGCGGAGATCAACATCGCCAGATCCGCACGGATCTCGCCCGCAATAGGGTAGAGTACGTCTGAGCTGGGGCCATACAATGCTTGGCTATTCGCCGCATCTAGGTAGATGAGCCCGCTCACGGCCTGGGGATGTCGAGTGCCGATTTCGCTAAGCTCCTGACCAGCAACCGAATGCCCAACCAGAACAGGTCGGAACAATCCTAGCTTGTTATTAACAGCGAGGATATCTTCTGCTAGGCGCGCAACCTCATAGTTTTCGTCAGTCGGTTCCGGACGGCTGGATAGTCCAAACCCACGGCGGGTAATCCCGATGACACGGTTTTTGTCAGTGAACTTCTCTGCAAAACCCTCAAATGTACTAGCTGTCTCGCCGAATCCTGCCAGAAACACGAGCGCTGGACCGGAACCGCCCCAGTCCAGCACCTCTAGCTCCACGCCAGGCGCTACTTTCACGATTTCTGATTTCGGGGCCGCCAATGCAGAGGCTATGCCGAGGAGCAGTGAGCCGAGGATGCCTAACAGGCCCGCGCGATGAAGCTTCATGGCGTAACTTTAACGTCACCTCGCCGTTCAACGATACCGCTCTCCGCCGCGGCTCTTGTGTTCGCCTACGAGATCGCTATCGCAGGCGAGGTCCGCAGTTCGACAGCCCGTCCCTCAATGGTTGAGGGGGCAGAAATGCGCCAGTTTCGGTCATTGGCTTACGGCCGCCTTCCGGACATTCCTCAGCGCGACGAGTGTCCGGTTGCTGGCCTGCTGGCCACGGCTGAATCCGCCCCCTAGGCGACGTCCAACACGTCCGCTTATCAGGGCTCCGCCTACCGGAACTCGAATGTGGCGCATGTTTGCGGCTCACTAGGACTCACGCACCCGACGTGCGAACCGTGCGCCTTGGTTCATTCGCTATTGGAGATGCGAGGTGTCCGACTGGATCGTCGAGGTGGCGAACGCCTACCGTTGGCATAGAGCGCTGGGGAATGAGGTCGTCGAAGGAAGCCACTGCCAGTTCATTAAGGACGTGGAGCATCCTGACGTATGGTCATCCAACCACATCACGAACGTACGCGCGGCGTCGGAAACGGAAATCAGGACGCTCTTTGCTGAAATGGAGCTCGAGCTTGCTCATTGCTCCCATCGTTTCGTAAGTGCGGATTGCTTCACCCCTCAGCAATTCTTGGCCTACCTGTCGATGAGTGATTATCGGGAGCTATCCCCAACGCTCCAGATGGTTCTGAGCGGCGAGCTGGAGAACGTGGCGCGATCGGAAGCCGACTTGCGCCCCGTCGAGAGCGAAGACGACTGGGAGAGCGTCTACCAAATGGTTCGCACGGACCATGAGGAAGGGGCGCGCACCAATCGGACAATTGTCTCTGAAGCTGTGTCTCGCGGGATTGTCGATGGTTTCAAACGAAAGCGCGGTCCTTCTACTCTCTACCTAGCCAGTCTTGATGGAGAGCCCTGCGCCTATGGCATGGCTGTCGCTTGCCCCAACGGGATCGGCATGGTGGAAGATCTTTACACGCTGCCGTCGGCCAGAAATCGAGGCATCGCTTCTGAGATCATTCGACATTGCGTTTTCGGCCTACGCGAGAATGGACGAGGGATCATTTTCCTCGGCGCTCACGTGGGCGAACGTCCGAAGTATCTCTATCGCAAGCTTGGCTTCGTGCCCCTCATGGTGACCCGAGAGTACGTGCTGGAGAAGATAATCGACTAGGAAAAATCGCCAATCATCGCTCCTCCACCAGCAGACCGAAGGTCCGGTCACCATCCTTCCTGGCGGTTCCGGACGTCTGCCCTGCGGCCGCCCTCTCGGAGATGAGGGCGACGGCAAGGATGCGCCAGGTCCGGACATAGGGTTGGAGGCGGATTACGGACATTCCTCAGCGCGACGAGTGGCTGGTTGCCAGCTCGTTGGCGACGGCGAAATCCGATCCATCGCGGACGTTAGCCTGCTCGGCTTCCGACGACTGGTCTCAACCTGCCCGAAGCCCGCCGTCGCGATCCATCGAACTCGCCTCCACCTATCTCCCGTCGCCCTGGAGGACTTCGATTAACTCACACAGCGTTCGCCTACACCAGGCGTCGTAAACCTCATCACCGGCGCGCTCTTCGCTGTCTTGAATAAAATGCAAAGCCTGGTGAAGTAGCCTGCCGAGGTATTTTTCGGTCCGTGGGTTCACCAGCTCCTGCTCTCTTTCAAGCAGAAGCTCCACATCTTCACCATCTAAGGCACGTCGAACCAGGGATATGGCTCTGCTGATCTGGCTTTCGTCGGTCAAGGGCGCTCCTTTGGTCCACATCCGCGCTCGTACTTCTCAGGATTTTTGTGGATCATTTCAAAACCTGAATCCTGGGTCGTACCCCTGAGCACTGCAACTACCGCTGTCCGGCCACCTCAGCGGTTCGAATAGTCTGTTTGGGGCTCTGCGCAGCGGCTCAGCGTCAGGTCGGCGCCACTTGCAGACATAGGTTCAGAGCCAGGATTCGGACATTCCTCAGTGTGATCGAATGTCCGGGTGCCGGCCTGCCGGCCGCGGCCGAATCCGACCCATGGCGGAAATTGAATTGGTCTGCTTTGGGTGATCAACGGCAGCCGCTATCGACGACGTTCCTCTTCCTTAAACGCGACGTCGCACCATCCTTTGGGTGAAACCTTGCAGACGGGTAGCTCATCTCCACACCACAGCGCCGAGCCGCCCCGAACATGGTAACAGTAAAAAATCGTCGCCTTTACTAGAGTTTCTGGAGAGGTCTGGCTATCGGTCCGTACAACATCAACCCGTATTGACGGACCATACAAGCTAGTTGACCCCCTCTGCTCAAATAGCCGAGTCTTGAGGCTGGTGCCGTAGATGACCTGCGGACAAAGGCTGGCGTCTATATCGTCGCACCCGTCCAACTGATTCCCCGAAACCGATTCGTTGACCATCAGGACAGTGTTTCCGGCGACTTTCTGATCCTGGAATTCGACGCGGATGAAAGAGCCGTGGGGTGCTCTTCGGACTTCGGACACGCTCACCATGTGGTCGGGCGATGGGCGAACAACGCAGAGTGTGAAGACTAAGGCGTCACAGGCCGTAGCTGGGAACAGCGCATGGCTTTCGATTTGGGCTCTGCTGACGACCCGGTCTTGGCGCGGGTCTGAGCAAGCGGCTACGCTCAACAAAGCGCCGAGGCATGTGGCTGTAACCCCGGCCGCCCAACCCATCGTCGCCCCCCCAGTGACAAGCTACGATCACCGCTTTCACGCTTGGCGGCAAGGTCGGCGAAGGTTTCTGCGCGGGTCATAGCAATTGAGGCGTAATGCCGCGTCGGCGTCAACGTCGGCAAACCACCCTTCTCGGCGGTTCGGGACGTCTGGTCTGCGGCCGCCCGATGGGCGATTGGGGCTACGGCAAGGATGCGCCAAGAGCGAACGTTGGCATCTGTCTGAAAACTAGACATAAGACTAGGTGTAGCCCGGTACCTGTTTCGGTCGGGTGGCCCGCACCAGACGCAGTTCCCCACGACGATCCAAGGCTCCATGGCCTACCGCACTCCAACTGATGTGAGGGATGACTTCCGCGCCCACCTGCGCCGGGCGCTGATCATCACGACGGTCAAGCATGAGAGCTTAGCGGTGAAGGCGTTCCTGACCGATCCGGAACTGCTGATCGGCGAGAAGGACGGCCTCTACGAATATGGTAGGTTCTCAGACCCGGCCGGCGAGTGGCTGATCGTTCACGCCATTTCCCCACAGGGCAACACCGACGCCAGCCTCGTCGCTAGCAAGGCCTATCAGGAGTTCGGCCCCTTCCAGGCCCAGATGTTTGTGGGTGTCGCAGGCTCGCTCAAGGAAGACATCCCGATCGGCAGCGTGGTCGTCGGCGATTACGTCTACAATGGGCACTCCGCCAAGGTCGAGGACACGGAAACTCTGGCACGGCCACATGCCCTTGCGCCGGCCCGAGAGCTTCTGACCGCGGCCCAGGCGCTTATCTATTCGGATGAGTGGCGTGACTTGATCCGCGCGCCCGTCGGGATGGCGCTGCCGCAATCCTCTGAATACACATGCGATTTTCCGCCCCTGGCGACGATCAAGGGCATCCTCTCCGGTGAGGAGGTCGTCGCCGGAGGGAAGTCCGAGCGCTACGTCTGGATCCGTTCACACTTCAACGACTGCGGTGCTGTTGAGATGGAAGGATGGGGCGCGATGAACGCCGCGCGCTACGAAAACGCCCCGGCCATTGTCGTGCGCGGCATCTCCGACATGTGTGCAGGCAAGGATCACGAGAAGGACAAGCTGCATCAGCCTATCGCGTCGGCCCATGCGGCCGCTTTCGCATTCAGCATTTTGTCGTTCCGCAGCAGAGTTGCGCCCTCGCCCGGGGCTCCGGTGACCGAACCGCCTACCGCTAGGCCTGAGGGGGACGCACCGCCTGAAGAGCGCCGCGTCGAATTTGTATTCAATTTCAAGGGCGATCGGGCGGATTGGTCGGACGATCAGGTGAATGCGGTTGTCGCCCGGCTCAAGGAGGTGATCGACGACGAAGAGTTGCCGCTGCTGCGCATCGACAAGGGGTCCATCCGCTTGGTGATGAGCGTGCGGGAAAGCGATCTCGCGACCATGGACCTTGCCAAGCTGCGTGAGGCCGCGGCCGAGAGCGGCGTTACCCTCCTTGGCGCGACGCCGCTCGAGATGGTCCAGGAGGCCGAGAAGGCCAAGAAGGCGCTGATGGATGCCTCCGCGAACCTTCTCGCGTGGGATAAGACACTTCCGAACGGCAAGTGGATGGAGCGGCCGGAGAGGGAGCAAATCGAGGCCCGCTTCGATGCCGACCTGAGCGCCACTGTGCTGCTCGGCGATCCAGGGTCGGGCAAATCTGCCCTGCTTTCCAAGATTGCCTCCGACCTCCTTGAAGGCGGCGCCACGGTCTTCGGTCTCAAGGCCGATCTTCTTTCGACCAATGTTGCGACCGAGGCCGATCTCCAGAGCGAATTTCAGCTGCCGGCGCTCCCGAGTGAGCTCATCCTGCGCCTTGCTGCGCTTCAGCCTGTCTTTGTCTTCATCGACCAGCTGGATGCACTGGCTAGCCAGCTAGATCTTCGGAGTGGCCGCCTCAACGTCCTTCTTAATTTGGTCCGCAGGATTGGCGGGTATCCGAACGTCCACATCCTGCTCTCCGCACGTACATTTGAGTTCAATCACGACGTGCGTCTGCGGGCGGTTGAAGCTGAAGCCGTCACGCTTGCCCTCCCGCCTTGGCACGAGGTGAAGGAGCAGCTGACCAGCGTCGGGATTAATCCGGATACTTGGCCCGAGAAGGCCAGGGATGTGGTGCGAATTCCACAGGCACTGAAGACGTTCATCGGCCTCGTGAAGGCCGGGCGAACTGAGCCCTTCACCACCTACCAGGCGATGCTTGAGCAGCTGTGGCGCGACCGGATCGCCTCGGCCGAAGACAGCGAACAGCTGATCTCCCTCGCTTCGGACCTCGCCGGCCAGATGGCGGAGGAGGAAGCGCTTTGGCTCGCAGCGGCGCGATTTGATGACCGGTTTAATGCTCTGAAGCGCCTAGAAGCGCTTGGCTTTGTCGTCCGGTCCGAGAACGATCTGAGCGTCGGCTTCAGCCATCAAACGGTGTTCGACTACGTCTTAGCTCGGACCTTCGTCCGCAAGGCTGGTCTGCTTTCGAGCTACGTTCTGGAACGGCAGGATTCGCTGTTCGTGCGGGCGAAGGTCTGGTCGGCGCTCAACTACCTTCGCGAAGCCGAGACCGGCTCCTATGAGCGCGAGCTTCGCAACATTTGGCGCATCCCAAACCTGAAGCGGCATCTTCAGATGCTGTTGATCGAATTCCTTGGCCAGGTCGGTCAGCCGCGCGAGTTCGAGAGAGCCATCATGGCGGAGGTGGTGGGTTCGTCCGAACTCCGCATCTTCGGCCTGAAAGCGATCGGCCACGGGTCTGGGTGGTTTCCAATCTTCGCCTCGACCGCCATCGCAAATGCGATGACGGGGACGAACGCGGAGGCAGATCAGGCGCTCCGCATCCTCACGCAAAACTGGAAGACCCATCCTGAGCTGGTCATCCGACTAGTCCGCGCCCAGTGGCTGCCGGATGAGGAGAGAGACAGGTATTCGTGGAGCGTCTTGAGCGACTGTCCGTCATGGACAGATGCCGTTGAGGAGATGGCGAAGGCGATCCTCAAGCGCAGCCCCATTTCCATTTGGGCGGTTGATCACACCGCCTCTGTGACGGCCGTAGAGCAGCCTGAAGTGGCTCCGCGCCTCGTTCGGGCCAAGCTCGACTTCTTGCTTAGCGAGGCGAGAAAGAAGCCTGAGCCCCCCAAGCCGAAAGAAGATGGTGGCGAGGATCAGAAGATCTCATTGCACATCGATCGCATGCGCTGGGTGGGTATAGACGACCTTCTGGAGTCCAGCGACTGGCACCAGTTGCCCGCACTCGCAGAAGCCGCGCCGGTCGAGTTCCTCCACGAGCTATGGTCTTGGTACATCGAAGTGTTCAACGAGGTGCTGGACCGCGCAGGGGAGCGCCCAAAGGAGGTTTACGTCTATCCCGGTCAGTACATCCTCGAGCTTAAGCTGACTTCCTCCGGAGCGCGGACCGAACCGCGCGAGACACCGCTCCTTGCTGCCGTTCAAATTGCTATCGAAGAGGTCGCAAAGAAGCTTCCAGATAACTTCCTGACCTGGGCAGCCGAGAATTCAGCCGTCGAAATCCTGGCGGTCCAGCAGCTCATCGCCGACGGATTTATAGTTGCAGCTGATCAGCTAGCGTCCAACGCACTCGACTGGCTTCTTACCGACGAGCGCCGTTACCAGCTGGGCCAGCGGCACGAAAACACCGTCATCGAGCTGATCCACTCGGCTGCGCCTTATTGGTCAAAGGACGAGATCGAACGCTTCGAGAAGACGATCCTCCGCTATCGGCCAGAGGTGCCTGAACATCTCAAGGGGACCGCCAAGCAGCGTAAGCTGTTCGCAGACCTTGTCCGCGCCACCAAAAAGGACCTCTTGCGCGCGGCCGGTGTCGAGCGTCTGTCGCCCGAAGGTCGTGAGCTGGTCGCCACGGAACAGCGGGCCCTCGGCGATAGGTTCAGTCGCACCATCTCGGGCGTAGAGGGCGGGTGGATTGGCTCGCCAATGGAGGCCGCGGCGATGGCCAAGGCCAAAGATCGCGATATTCTCCAAATTTTTGGGGAGATTCCCGACAGCAGGGATTGGGATCATCCGACCCATTGGATGCGGGGCGGCAATATCCAGCTATCCCGCGCCTTTTCTGAGTTCGCGCGCGCGGAGCCGGATCGCGGCATCCGGCTTATGGAACAGTTTGAGCCTGGTCAGCAGGAGCGCGCGGCAGGCTACGCCCTCGACGCGATGGCCGATGACGCTCCCAATGACGATCGAGTTATCGAAGCGCTCCTCGATCTCCACGAACGCGGATTCCAAGCGAGCGAATTCCGCGATTCAGCGGCGCGGGCGATCGAAAAGATCGCGAACCGGAAGGTCAATGTCAGCGATGACGTCGTAAATGTTCTGACCGGCTGGCTTGAGCTTGCCGAGGCGGCCAAGCAGGAGGCCGAAGAGCAAGACATTGAGCTCTCCAAACGGGAGAAGGACGAAGAGCTCAAGGAAGGCAGCATCCTTTGGGGTCTCAGCGGAGCCTCGGTGCTCCCCGGCGGCAACTTCACAGTCCTCTCGGCCCTCGCGTCGATCCTACTCAACCAGCAAGAGCCCGGCCGAGATCGCTACCTGGAAATCTTGAACGATCATCTCTCGCGTGAGCGCAACTCCAACGTCTGGAGAGCGCTCCTCTATCGCCTTAGCAACGCCGGGGGCTCGACACCTGAGGTCGTCTCCACTTTCCTGCGAAAGATGTTCGAGCGGTTCCCGGCGATCCTCGAGACGCGAGAAGCAGTCATCTTCTTAGCCTACGCCCAGCGTTGGGACGATCAGCTCGTTTTCGACCTGATTGCTCCCTGGCGGAGCTCAGACAGTCGATTCCTCCAGCGTGCCTATGGCGAACTGGTGGGCTTGGTCGCGACCGCAAGGGGCGGGGACAACTGGCAAAACGCGCGCTCCGACATTATTGCGTCCGGCAGCGACGACATGAAGATCGGCCTAGCCCATGCGGCGGTGAACATGTGGGACGACGAGACGTGGCGGCCTCACTCGGCCGAGACGCTCGTCATACTGCTTAAGGGCGCCAACAAAGAGCTCGTCGCTGCCGCGATGGATGTCTTTCGGGTGGTCAACGACTTGGCTGCAGATGCAGCGACGGTCGCTCTGCTTCGTGCGTTGGCCGATCCGAGCGCGGACCTTTCGGTGGCCCCATCACACTTCGTGGTGGAGCGTCTCCAGGCGCTGTTACCTCACGAAGCGGAGCTCATCGCGGCTATCGCTGAGAAGCTTGTGACGGCGTGGCGGAGCGAGCTCGGCGATATGCGGACCGGAACCGTGATGGCAGCGCCCCAACTCACTGACCTAGCCCTGACGCTTCACCGCCTCGGGGGGGCGTCGCGCCAAGCAGGTGTCTCCATCTTCGAGACTATGATTGAGATTGATGCGTATGGCGCGCGTGAGACTCTTGCCGAGATCGATGGGCGCTTTGGTCTTCATCAGGCGACGGCCCGGCAGCGGCTCGCACGCCGAGGTTCGCAACGTCGGCGTCGGCGAGTGCCCTAGGCGATCCGGAAGCGGACCCGCTAGATGTCCGCTATGAGTCATCCTCCGGACAGACTGGCTTTGGGTTTCAGCGTGTGCCCTAGAGCGGACCTTCCGAACGGCAGCAATGAGCCCATTCCGGCCATAGCGGCAGCCCTCATAAGAAGGCCCGATCGAGCGGCCGATCACCAGCTGGCCAGCTTTAGCTGGTTTCTGCTATTTTTTGGCCTGGGTTAAGTTGCCGGCTGGCCAAGATTAGGTGGTCGCTTCAACCCCGACTTGGGGCGAAGTGGCCTGCCTTAAGTTGGCGCGACAGTCGTCGAGCTACGCTCTAGGTCGGATCAGCCTCTGGCCCTTGATCTTCCCCCGAATTAGTGGACGGGGTTAGGCCGCTCTGCGCTCGGCGTCGGCTGGGCTGATGTAGCCCAGGGCTGAGTGCAGGCGACGGGGATTGTAGAAGCCCTCGATGTACTGGAACAGATC
>Ga0207884_1000990_pt1 | contig 12548 bp, 13 predicted proteins | sample MalvirmetaMSP144_FD_184236 | JGI IMG/M metagenome (GOLD analysis project Ga0207884, IMG submission 184236) | Marine viral communities from the Deep Pacific Ocean - MSP-144 (SPAdes) | ecosystem: Environmental > Aquatic > Marine > Oceanic | place: Pacific Ocean | collected 2011-07-08 | reverse complement strand
CAATAAAGAGTGCCGCCACTGTGCTTACCGCCACAAACAAAGTAGACTCAAAAATGAATTGCTTGATCAAAGTACCTCTTTCGGAACCCAGCACTTTTCTGATACCTACCTCCTTGGCGCGATTGGAAGAACGAGCTGTAGAAAGGTTCATAAAGTTGATGCAGGAAAGCACCAAGACCAAAATCCCAATGGCCATAAACACTTTAACGAACTGCGGATTACCCACAGGACCAAAAGCATTATAAGGAGGTTCTTCCGACAAATAAATCTCTTTCACAGGCTGTAAGGTCAATTTCCAAGGATTACCAGCCGTGAACTCTTCAAAACTCTGGTTGAAAATTCTTTCCGTGGTTGCTGGGGCATATTTAGGGGGAATGGCCTGAATCTTATCACTTAAGGCAGCCATATTCGTACCATCATTTACCTTTGCATAAGTAGAAAAAGCCGTCCAAATCCATTTCCAACCATCACGGTCCATTTGGGCCTGATAGCTGTTCAGCGACACCAAAATATCAAACTGTAGGTGAGATTTACTTGGTACATTCACCAAAACCCCCGTCACCACAAAGCTTTGCCAGGTATTGTCCCATTGTTTTACTTCAAGCGTTTTTCCTATGGCACTTTCATAACCAAAATAGCGCTCGGCAGTGCTTTGAGTTATCACCATACTATTGGGTGCTTCAATGGCCGTTTTTGGGTTTCCTTCTGAAAACTCAAAAGGAAAAACTTCAAAGAAGTTGTTTTCCACAGCGAAAAAGGCACTTTCTTCAAAGGACTTGTCCTTTTTAGCCTCGGCTTTATAATTGGTGATTTGTGAGCCCAAGGACATGATTCGAGTGACTTCCTCAAATTCGGGCACTTCATCTCGCAAAGCCACCGCCACATTTGGCCCTGTGTTCGACATTTGTGCGCTCCAATCAGTCCATATGTTGGGTTGGTTAACTCGGTACACCCGATCTATCTCGGGTAGAAATGTGTCGTAGGTAGTTTCATGGTGAATGAAAAGACCGATTGTGAGCGAAATGCTGATTCCGATAATTAAACCGAGCAGATTGAGCACGGTAAATTGCTTTTGCCTGATGGCATTACGCCAGGCAATTTTAAACATGTTTTTGATCATCATGGTGTTATTACTTTGAGTTTTGAAAAGTGAAAAAGAAGAGAATCCTATAAGCAAATGGAGGGCATCGATCCAATACATGAACCGCGCATACCGCTTGCCTTTGACCAGCATTCTGTCTTCGTAAATTTCTTGTAAGTCCCCTAAAAACTCTTCCAAGTACATTTTATTGATGCACTTAGCTGCCAACCAATTGGCGAGTTTAGGCGTATTGAATTTCTTCTTAGGCATTAGTGACCTGCATTAAGTTGCGGAATCAACTGCCACATTTTTTGGCGAACATCTTGAGCGGCTTCTAATTGGCGCATGCCCGAAGGGGTGACTTCAAAAAGGCGTTTGCGTCTATCGCCTCGTTTTTCGGTGTTGCCGCCCATTTCAGATTTGAGCAAACCTTTGTCTTGCAAACGGTAGAGGGTAATATGCACCGCCCCCAAAAGTATGGAGCGACCGCTGTGCTTTTCTACTTCCTGTTTTACATTAATGCCGTAGGCCTCCCCTTTTAAAATACAGACTGCCAAAAGCACCAACTCTTCGAACTCACCTAGCCCCTTGTTTTTCATTAGTTATACATTGTATGTTATACAAAGTTATAAGTAATAGATTAAAATACAAATGAGGTAATTAAATGGAATGACTGCTTTAACCGCAAAGGGCTATTCGCAGCGTGATTGCGAACCTGTATATGCACATCGAAGTGAAGAAATACACGTGAAGCAATTTCACAGTTTACTTAACCGCCAAGGGCGCGGAGTTACGCAAAGGCATTATAATTTGCATTCTATAAGGAAGTTTTTAATAAATTACATGAGGAATGAACATCTTAAACATGTCATCTATATTATTTTAATAATGAATATACAATGAATAAATTTCATGATTGGACACAGTTCAGAGACTCATCTGTTTATACTAAAATATTAAAAGATTGGGAGAACCTACTTAACGACACCTCCAAAAAAGAACAGGACTATCATTCTTTTTTACAATCAAATCCAGCCATTTTCTTGACGGTCATAGAATCATATATAGTCATTTCCAAATTAAAACTAGGGAATGAGTTTGAAACAGATTTTGTCGTTGTTAAAGAAGGTTATAGTGAGGGGACAAACTATGACATAATCGAAATTGAAAGCCCTCACACAACACTTTTTGATAGTAAAGGAAAACCTTCTGCAAAATTCAATGCTGCAATACAACAAATAAGAGATTGGAGAAGATGGTTGATAGAGAATAAAAATGGTTTTAAACGAATTCTACCAACAGTTGGAACTCGAGTATTAAAAGATAGCAAACTAAATTTTAAAATAATAATTGGCAGGAGATCTGAAAACCCTCTTGAGCTTGAAAAAAGACGACAAATATCTGAAGAGATGAATATTGAAATAATTTCCTTTGACAGATTAACTGATCTAGCAAAATATCGAAGGAAATTCATAAACGAGACAACAATTTTTTCTGGGCAAATGGATTTTGACATTGATGACATGAAAAAAAACCAATTAGCGAACCCTTTTTATGAATGTATTAAACATTCTGAATGGAGAAAAATCTGTAATAATGTTAGCTCTCATATTCATACGAATTTAATTGACAAAATCATTGAAACCCGAACTTACAATAAGTACTTCGAGGAATATAAAAATATTGCCAGCAATAACCATGAGTAGCGAACCTAAAAATAACATCTAAGATGCTATTTTTATTCTCCCGTATTTCATCAAGACCATTAGCCTCCATATAATGACAAATCATATTACAGAAGAATTAAAGAAAAAATCTGGTAAGGAAGTCTTCAACTTATTAGTTCACCACAGAGAAGGAACTTACAACATCTTGGGCATTGACGCCATTCAGCTAGCTAAAATCGTAAAAGCTTATTTAAATGGAGACTCAAACGTAACGATTAATGGCACGAAGTATCTTTTGAATGATATGAACTCATTAAAGATATACACATTCGAATATGAACGTCCACTGAAAGATTCAGTCGATTATTCTCTTAGGAACATTCACTACCATAAAAGAAACACTTTCTATGGCAAATTCTTGCCGAGTTCTACATTAGAAATGATGGGAAAAGATGTGACATCGCAGTATCTTCAAGATGAAGCCTTCGGTTCTAAGGCTGAGCCTCCGAAAGCTCAAAAGACGAAAGCGGATCAAATAATAATCTTTCTTTCGTGGCAATCAGATAGTAAAAATGAGAGACAACTAATTGATAAGAGTTTAAAAAATGCCACCAAAAAACTTGAAAGTAATGGCTACTCAATCAAAATTGAATCAGACATGAGAAATACGTCTGGAAGCAGTGATATTCCTTCAACTTTATTTAAAAAAATTGAGACTAGTGATATTTTTATAGCAGACATCAATCTCGTTTACAAAAGCATCTTAAGACCAGAGTATTATTCACCAAACCCAAATGTACTTTTGGAGTTAGGGTTTGCGGCAGCCAAACTTGGATGGTCACGCATGATCTTGGTAATGAACAAGGATGAACATAAAATTGAGGAACTACCCTTTGATATAAGGCATCGTTCTGTCTGCTGGTACAGATCTTCAGATATCAAGTCTTTCGAAGCGAAAATTCATTCTTTTATTGAAACTATAATCAAAGAAATAATTGGTGATTAGCAATAAATCGAGCCCGTAGGTAACAGATACTTTCCAAACCATTACACAAACCCAAACCCTATGAAATCACTTTTCACCAGCCTCCTGATTGTCTTATTGATGATCTCATGTGCATCGCCAAAGCAAGAGGACAAGCTGCTTGTTGTCAATCAACCGGCAGAGTTTGAAAGTCAGGAAGCCATTTGGTTGATCTGGCCAGCCACCGATCATAAAGAAGGGGAATCCGTTGAAAAGGTTACTCTTTCAATTATTGATGCGCTTATCGGTGATGTAAACATTGTGGTGACTTGTAAGGACAAAGCACTTCTAAGCCATGCCAGCGAAGTGTTGAAAAACCATTTTGGCTCACTGAAAAACATCACTCTTATAAAAATTCCTTCGTTTGAGATTTGGGCAAGAGACATGGGGCCAATCTTCGTAGAAACGAACCAAAACACCATGGCCATTGCCGACTTTAACTTTAATTCTTGGGGCTATTCGGACACTTTAGACCTTGATACCAAAACCGAAGAGATGTATGATGTAAGAGTCGCTGAGCACTTTAATTTACCCGTCATTTCCAGCACAATGATTAGTGAAGGCGGAAATAGAGAAGTGAATGGAAAAGGAACAATGATCACCACCGCCTCAGTGGAAGAAGGTAGAAACCCAAACATGACCAAGCAGGAAATGGAAGCCGAATACAAAAGGCTTTTGGGAGTTAAAAAGATCATCTGGCTTAATCAAGGTTTGGTGGAAGACAATCACACATTCCTTGGGCCTGTAACCACCTCGGACGGCACAAAGGCTTATACCGTAGTGACCACCAATGGTCATATCGATGAATTCGCGCGTTTTGTAAATGACTCTACCATTCTTTTGGCCGAAATAGACAGCGCTGAGTTTGACGATCCAATCGCTTTTGAAAACCACAAGCGCATTGAGGAGAATTACCAAATCCTGTCCTCTGCCACTGACCAAGACGGCAAAGCATTTACGATTGTACGTCTGCCGCTTCCGGGTACTATTTTCTCGACCATGAGCCCTGGAGATTATGTGTATGAATACATCAAAACACTCGAATATCAAGATGGAAGTACTTTTCCTGATGGAGAAACAGTAAAAGTAATGGCTGCGCTCAGTTACCTCAATTTCATTATTACCGACAAAGTAATTGTGGGTCAATCTTGCTGGAGAGCAGGAATGCCTGAGGAATTGAAGCTAAAAGATGAAAAGGCAGCTCAAGTTTTGCGGTCTGTTTTCCCTAACCGAAAAGTAGTAATGATTGATGCCCTTGCTGTCAATTTAGGCGGTGGTGGAATTCATTGCATTAGTATGAATCAGCCTGCGTTTATGAATGATTAGGGTTAAGGCTTGTAAGAACTGATGAGGTATAACATAGCAATGGTTTACAAAACTATATCGGTAGCTGCTGCCTGTTTTCATATGAGATTGCTTCTGAATTCTTGCCTAGCGGCTTCCAATTCATCGCAATGACGGTGACCGATGGCTCACCACAAAACCCAAACATTTATACCTAAAAGGCCTGCTCCACCGTCATTGCGAACCTGAGAATGTATAATGAAGTGAATGAGCCTACGTGAAGCAATCTCACAAGTTAACCCCATCTGCGTTTCTGAAAAAGACTCCGAAGTCTCGGAGCAGGGTGACTTAGCGCAGGCGATTATGGCATTTTCCCAAATTATCCTCTGCTTTCTTTGCAGTTAAAAAACATAAGCCATTAATACCCCCAAGGGGCACTTGGAGTACTCACCTCTTTGGTAAGATCAAATTTTACTGAGAACACGCGATCACTTCCAATTCTTTTCAGGTTGTAGGTAAAGCTGTTGTCATCTAAAGTCACCCACCACACATTGTTAGAGGCATAAGGAATTAGGTCAGAAGTTTCTTGATCTGCAGGAAAAAACTGAATATTGGCCAATCCTGTATTGGAGCTTAACCCACCATATTGTGTGACTTCATCTTCGGTACCATCTTCATGTCTATGGTCGTGTTTTAAACGAATGAGCTTATCTTCTGTCATTGTAAAAACCCAAGTACGAGACTTATCTTCACCCACAAAAAATGGAATTCTGATTGTATTTTCCTCGCAAGAACGAACATGCATCACGAGTTTCTCTCCCATAAAACCATCTCCCTCTACTCCTCCGGCCGTGATTTCTCCTTCATAAGACTTTCCACAATGCGTTTGCAATGTATTCCAAAATTTTACCGAACCGGGAAGTTCTTGCGCCATCATTTGGATAGGGAACAAGATTAAAATCAACAACTTTTTCATGCGCTATGGTTTATACATTAAACAATGATATGGGTATTATTTGAATTTAAGGCATGTCTTCTTTTTAAATTAGACAATGACATTGAACCTGTCTATGCTTAAGGGAGTGAAAGAGCCTACTTGAAGCAAGTTCACTGATTACTTAAACCACAGCCCTATTTCGAGCCGTCATTTCGCAGCTTGCGGAGAAATCTTTTCACGTTCCATAGATCAAGGTTAACTGTGCAAAAAGGTTATTGCGCCCCTTCAGGGCTTGATTAATTTTCATACTGATATGGAATGGGCTGTGCCCATTCCTATGATATTGCGCCCCGTTGGGGCTACAAAGGTGTCGCCCCGATGGGGCTTTACTTTTGCACAAGCATTCTACTTCTCTTAGCCCTGTAAGGGCATGATATCAAAACGAAGGGTGCAGCCCTTCGGCAGTCAAGACTACGACTCACATAAGTCCTGTAGGGACGAGATAATAAAATATGTAAACACCCTTTCGAACTGTCATCGCGAACCTTCTACAGTTCTTCGAAGCGAAGCAGCATACGTGAAGCAATCTCACTGATTACTTAACCACAAACTCTTAATAGTAGCAGTTCCTGATTCCCAAGCTTCGGGATTAGGATAACTGTCTAAAAAAGATAATTCGTAGCGTCTGTACTTAGCACTTCCCCTCCGAACCAACAGGCTCTCACGGTTTCGCTCTTCAAGCTCAACCTACCGATGACGGTAAGTTTTGTGTGCCTCTACGCTACTTAGCGTTCTTTGCGGTTTAATCACTGTTACTAAATCCCCTCCAAAGCCTGACTCAAATCCTCAATGAGGTCTTGAGCGTTTTCGAGGCCTACGGAAATGCGCATATCGCCCAAAGAGATCCCGAGGGCATCAAATTGATCGGGGCTAAGTTCTTTTAAATAACTGATGGCAGGCGCATAAATCAAGCTCTCATGTCCGCCCCAGCTTACCCCTATCTGAAACAGCTGAAGTGAATTCACAAACTTTTTAATGCTCGGCAGGTCGGTAGTTTTCAACTGAAAGCCCATTAATCCTGTAAAGCCTGTCATTTGCTGATGCGCCAATTCCTTCTGATCGAAATGATCGAGCCCAGGATAGCGCACCAATTCGATTTTTGGATGCTGGTCTAAAAATTCGGCTACCACTTTTGCGTTGGTTTGGTGCTGCTTTACTCGAACAGTGAAGGTGCGTAAACTGCGCAAAAGCAACCATGCTTCGAAAGGCGCCATTTTAGCACCAATCCATTCGTATTCTCGAAGCGAAATGGAATCAATCAACTCGGCCTTGCCTATTAATACACCAGCCACCACATCACTATGACCACCAATGTATTTAGAGCAAGAGTGCATTTCTAGGTCGATGCCCATGGCCAGAGGTTTTTGGAACAATGGCGTGGCCCAAGTATTGTCGATAATAGTTTTAATACCTTTCGACTTGGCCAATGTTGCGACTGCTGAAATGTTCTGCAATGAAAAAACTGCAGAAGAAGGGCTTTCTAGAAAAATGAGACTGGTATTGCTTTGAATTGCTTTTTCAAACTCAGCCACTTCCTTGCCTTCAACAAAAGTGATTTCGAGGCTGAACTTGGGTTTCAAATATGCCGTAAGGAAGTTATTGGCTGGTCCGTACAAGTTCTTCACCGCAACCACATGATCACCAGCCTTAATGCAGTGCATTACGGCAGCTGATATAGCACCCATTCCCGAAGGAAACAGTTGCGCCTTCTCCCCTCCTGCCAATGCGGCCAGTTTCTCCTCCACGATTTTCACCGTTGGATTTTTACCACGCGTATAGATAAAACTGTCTAACCGATGATCGAAGGCATGATCGATATCGTCCCAACTTTCGAAAGTAAAAAGCGAGTTTTGAAAAATTGGAGGCACAACAGCTCCATTGGGATGCCTTTCCGCATCGTGCACCAATAATGTTTCGGGTTGAATGGGTTGTTTATTTTTCATCTGATTTACCTTCTTTCACTTCATTATAAAAGCATCCTTTTCCTGTAATGGCGAGCAATGGCGCTATGATTAAATTGATCAGTGTAATGAGTTGCCAATGCCAATAATCGCCCACAGCCACGCCTAAGGTAGCGGCTAAAAACACGCCTGTAGTCGTCCAAGGAATAATATTTTCGATCATGGTGCCGTAATCTTCAATTGAACGAGAAAGCACCTTTCGAGGGATTTTATACTGGTCGTATTTCTTGCCAAAGGCATCACCAATAATAAAGCTGGTCGCACTTTGGTTAGAGGTAGTCGCGTTCGTAAAGCCAGCCGCAAATAAGGACGAAATAATGACCGAAGATCTAGTTTTAGCAAAGGAGAAAATACGGTTGACCAGTCGTGGCATGGCATCAATCATATCGATAGAGCCCACATAAGTGAAAATCACAAAAGAGAGCATTATGGCAAAACTCAGTTCGTACAGTCCACCTCGGGTAAAGAGCGTCACGATGTTTTCGGGCACTGTGGTCATCCAAGTCGCCATCGAAGTATCAAAACCCTTGTTGAGTGTATTGATCACATCGTCCATGGTGTATTGTTGGAAGATAAGCGCCAGAATTGCGGCCACCATAGAAGAAGCCAATAGCGTGGGCAATGTGCCCTTTTTGGTGATAGAACCGTAAAGCACGATCAACGGAGGAATAAACAAGAACACATTAAAATTGAACATGGATTCAATCGCAGTAAGTGTTGTTGTAATTTGCTCTGTATCTATTTGACCATCGCCCACTGGCTTCACAAAACCCATGACAAAGTAGATAATGGCGGCAATAAGTGCAGAAGGCAGTGTGGTGTACATCATGGATCGAATGTGATCGTACAAATCCGTTTCTGCCGCCATGGCCGCCAAATTGGTGGTATCGGAAAGCGGAGAGATTTTATCGCCAAAATAAGCACCTCCTACTATCGCGCCAGCCGTAATGGCTAAATCGGCATTGACAGCACCTGCCATTCCAATCAACACCACGCCAATTGTACCCACCGAGCCCCAAGAGGTTCCCGTAAGGGTGGAGAAAATAATGGGGATTAGAAAGGACAGCACATAGATGTAATCGGTATTGATCATTTTAATGCCGTAATAAATCAGCATTGGAATGGTACCGCTAATGATCCACGAACCGATGATTACCCCAATGGCAAAAAGGATGAGGATGGCAGGTAAGCCTTTGGCAAGTTTCTTCACAATCGCCTTGAGAATATCGTCCCAAGCAAAACCCATAATAAGCAGCTGTGAAATAGAAAACACCGAAGCCAGTAGAAAAACGATTTCAAGCGGAAAAGCTTCTTGATTTAGGAATTGTGGCCGAAGAATCAAGCCATAGCCAATCATGATGGATAGAAAGGCAACAGGCAATACGGCATGATAAAATTTTACTTCAACTTTTTTAACTTCCTTCATTTTTAAAAAATATGCATAAGATAAGGAGGCTCATTTGATGCACAATGATCAATACATAGAAATCCTCTTACTACTTTTGAGCAAGTTGTAGAATCCGCTTTAATTCCCTCACCATTTCTATACTGGTGGTGTTCTCATTTTTCGGAATGGCCGCACTGTGATATTCCGTAGCGCCTGTTTCAAATAAGCGTTCCAAATTGTTAGGCCTCACTCCTCCGCCCGGCATAATAATCATTTCGCCTTCGGCTTCTTCAATCAACTCGCCTATCATGTCCAATCCTTCTAAAGCAATTGGAGCGGTACCCGAAGTGAGTATGCGCTGAATCCCTATTTCTTTTAATGTTTCCAGTGCCTCGAAAGGGTTAGGCACTTGGTCGAAAGCCTTGTGGAAAGTAACGTCTAGAAAACTGGCGCATTCCAACAGTTCTGCCGTTTGATATTCGTTAATGGTTCTGTCTTCATTAAGGCAACCAATCACCACGCCATCGCAGCGCATTTCGGCACAATGGCGAATATCTTCTTTCATGAGTTCCATTTCCATTTTGGAATACACAAAATTACCCGCCCGCGGACGGATCAATACAAATACAGGAATTTGAAGCAGTTCTCTGGTGAGCTTTATCAAACCGTGGCTGGGGGTAAGTCCATCGGCTTCTAGGTGCGAACAAAGTTCGATTCTATCGGCTCCACCGTTTTGGGCGTTGAGGGCAGATTCTATGGAATTGGCACAAATTTCAAGTAGCATAAGGCAAATATGGAAATAGCTTTGGCAATAAACCCGCTGATGAAACAATTTTCTTAAACACCCTTTTATATTTGTGCTTAGGATAGAAAAATCAAACATAGGTTATGAAAAATATATCAGTAATTGGTTCGGGTACAATGGGCAACGGAATCGCTCATGTTTATGCGCAAAGCGGCTTTGCTGTAAATTTGGTAGATATCTCTGCTGACGCTTTGGCGAAAGCCGTAAAGACCATTGAAAAGAATTTGGATAGAATGGTGGCCAAAGAAAGAATTGACGAAGCCACTAAAAATTCGACTTTAGCAAATATTACTACCCACACCGACCTTAAAACTGGCGTAGCCAATGCCGACTTGGTGATTGAAGCGGCTACCGAAAACGTAGACATCAAACTTAAAATCTTCCGTGATTTAGACGCCTTCACCAAGCCTGAATGTATTTTGGCTTCTAACACTTCTTCTATTCCAATTACTAAAATTGGTGCCGCCACCAACAGACCTGACAAGGTGATTGGAATGCACTTTATGAATCCTGTTCCGGTAATGAAACTGGTAGAGGTGATCAATGGTTATGCTACTTCGGCTGAAGTAACGGCTTTGGTGATGGAAACTTCAAAGAAATTGGGCAAAGTGCCTGTGGAAGTAAATGATTACCCTGGCTTTGTGGCCAACCGTATTTTGATGCCGATGATCAATGAAGCCATCATTTCTTTGTTTGAAGGTGTGGCGGGTGTTGAAGAAATTGACACGGTAATGAAACTAGGCATGGCGCATCCGATGGGGCCACTACAACTAGCTGACTTTATTGGGCTAGACGTTTGCCTTTCTATCATGAATGTGCTTTACGAAGGCTTCGGCAACCCGAAATACGCTCCTTGTCCGCTGTTGGTGAACATGGTAACCGCTGGTTATTTAGGTGTGAAATCTGGCGAAGGTTTTTATTCTTGGAACCACGGCACCAAAGACTTGATTGTTTCAAAGCAGTTTAAGAAATAAGGAAATCACTTTCCAACATTAGAAATTGAGAGTGCCTAAAAAGGCACTCTTTTTTTGTTTGCCCATTTCTTGTTTCGATCTTTAAGTACATAGTAAGGTGGATTTCTAATTCAAAAACTAGATATTGAATACGGAATTGATTGGAAGCTGAACAAAGTAAGGATCAAACCTAATGTGAGGAAAACACCAATGAAAGTTAAGGGAGATATTTGGACTTCAATAGCTGTATTTTTAGGCGCTATTATATGCTTCTCATTTGGTCTCTGGATGATAATTAATGATAAAGTCGGAATTGGCACTCATCGATTGACCCAACAACCGACTGGCTCGGGTGGAGAGTTACTTATTTTGATTGGTATATTATTTTTGGTGGTGACATACTTCACTTTACACCCTTTCAGCCTGATTCGCAAATTCATTGATAATCTATTTTCCCGAAAGAAACGAAAGACAAAAAAGTAATCACAGGAAGGTTCTATCGTTATTCCCTACCAAAAGACAGTGGTTTAAGCCCCCAGTCTTTTAACAAACTATCAGCTTCTAAAAGAGTAATCTCCTTACCGACTGTAGGCGGAAACTCATCCTTAAAAAACGTTATCAATCTAAAACTGGTTGAATCAATGTTATCTGGATACCAACTGGAAATAAGTCTGTAAGCTTTATCAGTTGTTGACTCAAAGTGAAAAACATCTTCCTCTTTCAATAAAGTATTATTACTGAAATAAATCCTCTTCCATAAATGACTAGGCTTTTCTGAAAGCACTCGGTTTTGGCGATTGCTCCAGTAGACGAAACTGGTATCACACTCGTGAATTACCCATTCTGGTTCAATAACCGGCAAACCTAGTTCAATTCGGTTTTCATTATAGTCTAGTCCATACTGCTCAGGGCACGCACCAGTTCTATTGTTGGCACAGCCAACAGAACTAAAAACAATAATTAAGAATACAGGTTTGAATAATTTCATTTTCAGGCTATTTCTTAAATCCATTTAGTTGCTAACCGTGAGCACACTAGGATTTATTATTCAAATATGAACTCCAGAAGAACCCTATAACACAACCTGTAACGAGCCAAAAACCATAGTAAAACAGGTTACTTACATGCTCAGATTCACCTATGATAGATAATAAGATCAGATATACCGAAAAAACAATAACTAACACAAAACCATACTTACCAACCTTACCCCTTCGTACCATTCTCTTTCCTAAGTTTTTGCTTTTTTATTCGCCTCTGTCTAAAATGTACATAAATCAAAAAACTTAGCCCCAAGATCATTAGAGGTAAGTCTAAGCCAAACATGTACTCATCGAAAAATACACTAATGAGAAATGTTGCCACAGCAAAAACTATTGATACAGTCGT
>Ga0207884_1000989_pt1 | contig 12549 bp, 10 predicted proteins | sample MalvirmetaMSP144_FD_184236 | JGI IMG/M metagenome (GOLD analysis project Ga0207884, IMG submission 184236) | Marine viral communities from the Deep Pacific Ocean - MSP-144 (SPAdes) | ecosystem: Environmental > Aquatic > Marine > Oceanic | place: Pacific Ocean | collected 2011-07-08 | reverse complement strand
ATTGTTTTATTATTGATGTTTTTAAGCTTTCAATAAAATTAAACCATCAGTATCGCAGCAGTGCTTATCTTGCGCTAGCTATATACGCCTATGAAAAAGCTATTTTTACTGCTCTGCATTACATTCTGTTCAATTTCGGCCTTTGCTCAAAGCAGCCTAATTCCTTACAATCGAGATTATTACCATATCATCGATCGCTTTGTAGCCAAATTTCCTGAGCAGGCCAAAGAGTTTCAAACGACCTATAAACCCGTAAGCCGAGAAAATTTAGCGGGATTTTTAAATTCGATTAAAGAGGAGTATTCAAATTTTTCGGAACAAGATAAATTCAATTTCGAGTTTTTAATGAACGACAACTGGGAGTTCACCAATTCAGAATACATAGAAAACGATAAAAGTTGGTGGGATGTCTTCTACACTAAGAAGTCGGATTTACTTTATTACCAAGGTGGAAATTCTACCATACACATTAACCCGGTTTTTGATTTTACTGGCGGAAAAGACTCAGAAACTGACGGCACATTGTACACCAACACTCGTGGTGCAGAAATTCATGGTTCGATTGACAAAAAAATTGGCTTCTACACTTTTGTAAGCACTACTGAAATGCGCTTGCCCGAATATGTCAACAGATATATCACTGGCCCGCAAAAGGCATTTCCCAACGAGGGCACTTGGAAAGCATTTGGCGATAACGGTTGGGATGTACTTCACGCCAGAGGGTATTTCAACTTTGGTCTTACCAAAAGCATTAAAGTACAGGCGGGTTACGACAAAAATTTTATTGGCAACGGGCATCGTTCCATGATTCTTTCTGACTTCTCTAGCCCTAATTTATTTCTGAAAATAGACACACAAGTGGGGCCTTTCCAGTATACTACCATGTTTTCTGAACTTACTGAAGACATTGCCTTTACGGGCAGGGGCGTACCTGGCGATGGCGACTACCCTAAAAAATTCTGGGCTTTCCACCGTTTGGGACTGAACATTACCCCGAAATTTAGTTTGGGCTTATTTGAGTCAGTAATGAGCGAAAAAGCCACTTTGGCTTATTTCAACCCTATTATATTTTACAGGGCTGTAGAATTACAGGAAGGTAGCCCCGATAACGTTTTGCTCGGACTGGATTTTAACTGGAAAGTGAAAAAAGGCATCTCAATTTACGGCCAAGCACTTTTAGATGAGTTTGTGATTGGCGATTTGCGTGCTGGTGATGGCAGTTGGCGAAACCGATTTGGTATTCAGTTGGGAGGCAAAAGCATTGATGCGTTTGGTGTGAGTAATCTCGATTTACTGGCGGAGGTGAACTTAGCACGTCCGTATTTGTACCAAAGCGAATTCAAAAATAGTTATTCAAACTACAGAAACCCGCTGGCGCATCCGCTGGGAGCCAATTTTCAAGAATTGGTTTTAGTAGGCAGGTATCAGCCTTTGGAAAGACTTTCGGTAGTTGGCAAAATCATCTATTCCGATTTGGGCGAAGACCTTGGCGATGGCGTAAATTATGGTGGAAACGTATTGGCCGATACAGATGACCGCGTGTCTACTTCGGGTAATAAAATTGGGCAGGGCGCAAATGCTAAAAACATGTACATCGAATTAAGAGGTTCGTACATGCTTATACACAATGTGTTTTTCGATTTAGGCCTGTTACAAAGGAACTTCAATAGTGAATTGGCAGCTCGCGACTTAAACAGTACAACCATTAGCGCTTCACTTCGTTGGAATTTGGCCAAGCGCCAACACGAGTTTTGAAATCGGGCTTTCCCCATTATTTATATTTAACTTTGGCCGAAATTGAATTATGAAGACTTTTCGGAGAATTCTGGCATTTGCCAAACCCTACCATAAACACTTCCCGCAGTATTTTCTGTTTGCTACGCTGGCCATCATTTTCAGTTTGACCAATTTGGCTCTACTGGAGCCTTTGTTCAGTATCATATTTGAAAATACAAAGGAAGGACTCGACCCTGTAGCCGCAGTGGGTGACCAAGTGGGTTTTTTAGATCGCCTTAAATCTATTCTTTACGAAAAACTGATTTACCTGCGCGACACACAAGGCAAGTCGAGCAGCTTAATTTATGTGAGTATCATCATCGCTATTTCAGCCTTGCTTTCCAACCTCTTCACTTACCTTTCTAATGTGACTATGGGTGTTGTAAGAGCCAACGTGGTGCAACGCATTCGAACCAAGGTTTTCAAAAACACGACTAACCTTCATTTAAATTTCTTTTCTGGCGAAAGAAAAGGCGACATCATGTCGCGTATGACGAACGATATTCAGGAAATTGAAGTCACTTTGGTCAGCTCTATTAAAGTGCTTTTTAGAGAACCTGCCACCATCATTATTTATGTGGCTTTCCTTCTAGCCACTTCGCTTCAGCTTACATTATTCGTTTTGGTTTTCTTCCCTGTTATGGGTTTTCTGATTTCTTGGATTGTAAAGAAACTGAAGAAAAAGGCGGTACTGAGTCAAGAGTCATTGGGTAGAATTGTGAACCTGATGGACGAAGTTTTTTCAGGCATGCGCATTATCAAAGGTTTTAATGCCAAAGATTATGTAGATGACCTTTTCGAAAAGGAAACTATGACCTACCGAAAGATCAACATTTCCATGGCGCGTAAGAATGAACTGGCATCGCCCGTTTCTCAGTTTTTAGGTATTGTGGTAGTGGCTTCCCTTTTGGTGTATGGTGGAACACTCGTTTTAAACGAACAAGGCGGCTTACAAGCTGGTGAGCTTTTAGCTTACATTGCCGTGTTCAGCCAAATTATTAATCCAGCAAAAAGTATCTCTCAGTCATTGAGTAATATTCAGCGTGGAATCGTTTCGGCCGATCGTATTTTCAAATTGATTGATGAGCAGCCAAAAATTGAAAACGAACCTAATGCAACCATACTACAGGGTTTCAATAATGAAATTGAGTTCCGAAATGTGAGCTTTGCTTACGACAAAGAAACGGTATTAAAGAACATCAACTTTACGGTTGAAAAAGGAAAGACGGTGGCTTTGGTGGGTTCTTCCGGAGGCGGAAAATCGACCATGGCAGATTTGATTCCCCGCTACTTCGATCCAACAGATGGCGAAATTCTAATTGACGGACATCCGCTCACCAGCGTAACGGCCGAGTCTTTACGTGCGCTTATGGGTATCGTCACGCAAGAGTCAATTTTATTTAACGACACCGTATTTAAGAACATCGCTTTTGCCATGCCCAATGCCAAGCTGGAAGATGTAATTCAAGCGGCTAAAATTGCCAATGCCTACGACTTTATCATGGATTTGGAACATGGTTTCGAAACCAATATTGGTGAGCGAGGCGGAAAGCTTTCTGGTGGTCAGCGCCAACGATTGAGCATTGCCCGCGCAGTAATGAAAAACCCACCGGTATTGATTCTGGATGAAGCCACTTCGGCACTCGATTCTGAATCTGAAAAACTGGTGCAAGAGGCTTTGGCCAACCTAATGAAAAACAGAACATCGATTGTTATTGCCCACCGATTGAGCACCATTCAACATGCCGATGAAATTTTGGTAATGCAAAAAGGTGAAATTGTAGAGCGGGGTAATCACCAAACATTATTGCAACAAAACGGAGTGTATACTAAGCTTATCAACATGCAATCCATTTAGATTTATTTCAGATTGCATTGATATATTTCGTATAATTTCCTTTCTTCGATTAAAACCTCTTCAACATGGACAATCACAGTCTGATTAAGCAAGAATTACAGGAAGCCGCCAAAGTGTTGGAAAACTTTCTGGACAACGAACAAAACATTGAAGCCATAGAAAAGGCTGCGCAAGCCTTTGTAGATACCATAAATAATGACGGTAAAATTTTCAGCTGCGGCAATGGTGGTTCGCACTGCGATGCCATGCATTTTGCCGAAGAACTGACTGGTCGTTACCGCGAAAACCGCAGGGCTTTGCCTGCCATTGCTATTTCAGATCCCAGCCATATGAGCTGCGTTTCAAACGATTTCGGTTACGAATCTATTTTCTCTCGCTATATCGAAGGTTTAGGACGCGAAGGCGATGCTGTTTTGGCGATTAGCACTAGTGGAAATTCGAAGAACATTCTTCGCGCAGCCACAGTAGCCAAGCAACGAAAAATGAAAGTAATTGCCCTTACAGGGAAAAACGGGGGCGAATTGGCAGAACTGGCCGATGTAGAAATTCGTGTGCCACACATGGGCTATGCCGACCGCGTTCAGGAAATTCACATTAAAGTAATTCACATACTCATTCAACTGATAGAAAAAGGAACTATAGATGTTGAGTAAAGGCTACGGAGCGGCTGTACATGGTGTAGATGCAAGAATCATCACCATTGAAGTGAACATTGTGCAGGGTACTAAGTTCTGGCTCAGTGGTTTGCCCGATAGTGCTGTAAAGGAAAGTGAGCATCGTATAGAATCTGCCCTTAAGCATTTTGATTACCGCATGCCACGTCAAAAAGTGGTGGTCAATATGGCGCCAGCCGACATCAAGAAAGAAGGTTCTGCCTACGATTTGCCCATCGCCTTGGGCGTGTTGAACGCTTCTAATCAAATCAATGCCTCAGAATTAGAGAAGTATCTCATTATGGGCGAAATGGCTTTGGATGGGAATCTTCGCCCAATCAAGGGCGTGTTGCCCATTGCCATTGAGGCCAGAAATAATGGCTTCAAAGGTTTTATCCTTCCTACCGAAAATGCGAATGAAGCTGCCATCGTTAACGACCTTGATGTAATTGGCGTAGGCAACCTGATTGAAGCCATCGAATTTTTGGAAGGAAAACGGCATATTGAGCCTTTAGAATACGATACCCGCGATAAGTTCTTCACTCATTTGAATGACTATGAAGCAGATTTTTCGAATGTTCAAGGACAAGAAAATATCAAACGTGCTTTAGAAATTGCAGCAGCCGGTGGTCATAACGTCATCATGATTGGTCCGCCTGGCGCAGGAAAAACCATGTTAGCGAAAAGGCTTCCTTCAATCCTTCCTCCATTGAGTTTGTATGAAGCGCTGGAAACCACCAAAATACATTCGGTAGCGGGTAAACTGACTGCCAATGGCGACTTGGTCACCAAAAGACCTTTCCGTTCTCCGCACCATACGGTAAGCGATGTAGCCTTGGTCGGGGGCGGAGGAAACCCTCAACCCGGAGAAATTTCTTTGGCGCACAATGGCGTGCTTTTTTTGGATGAATTACCAGAGTTTAAACGCACGGTTTTAGAAGTAATGCGTCAGCCGTTGGAAGAGCGCAAAGTGACGATTTCTCGCGCTAAGGTTTCTGTAGATTTTCCTTCCAACTTTATGCTGATTGCCAGCATGAATCCATGTCCTTGTGGTTATTATAACCACCCCGAAAAAGACTGCGTTTGCGGTTCAGGACAAGTGCAGCGCTACCTCAATAAAATTAGTGGGCCATTGCTCGACCGCATTGATTTGCATGTAGAAGTAACGCCAGTTTCTTTCGACCAAATGACGGAAAACCGAAAGGCCGAAGATAGTGCTGCCATTCGTGAAAGAGTCATCAAAGCCCGCGCGATTCAAACCGCCCGACTGAAAGACCACGGCCTACATTCCAATGCCATGATGCCTTCGCAAATGGTAAAAGACATTTGCCAGATTAACGATGCCGGAAGGATACTTTTAAAAACCGCCATGGAACGCTTAGGACTTTCTGCCCGTGCTTATGACAGAATCCTAAAAGTAAGCCGCACCATTGCCGATTTAGCCGGCAGCGAAGAAATCAAAATTGAGCATTTAGCCGAAGCCATTCAATACCGCAGTTTGGATAGAGATGGATGGGCAGGGTGAGTTTAGAGGATAGATATTAGAAGTTAGATTATAGACTTTAGCTATTCAGTTGCTGCTGCAGGTTCTCCGAGCCTGTGACTTTCCACGACCGCTAGAACTCCGTCCGTTTTAATTCATTAAAACCCTAATTAGTTCTCCAGTTATTTAAGGGATGCTGAAACACTTCGGAGCAGTATGACGGTTCAAACAGTCAATGCCCAGCACCGTCACTGCGAGGCACGAAGCAGTCTCAATCGACCTAAGCCTACTGTTACAGTCACCTCGTAGAGGTCTTTTCACATTTCACAAGATATTTCCCTATCTGCGCTTCTGAAAAAGATGCTTACAGCATGACTTAGCTTGTTAGTGCCGACCATCGAATAGCCTCTGTGTAATTGGTCGGTACCGAAGGTCAGACCGTAGCCCAAGTTGACTTCAACCCAAAATACTAACCATCACTCGGTGCAACCGAGCGATTGCGCTTCGATTAAACCTTTGTGAAACTCAGCGCCCTTAGCGGTTAAGAAAGCCGCCCACTATTACAGTCATCTCGTAGAGATCTTTTCACGTTTCACAAGACAAAACACCCTCCATCTGTGTTAGTGAAAAGGATGCTTACAGCATGACTTAGCTTGTTAGCGATTATCCAGAAACTAGCTTTAATAGAATAGCTAACGGACTATATTCTGCAATCTTTGCGAAACTCAGCGCAGTTGTGGTTAATAACAGAAATCACTCCTGCTTCAAAGCCTTAATCGGACTGCTCATAGCAGCTTTCGTGCTCTGAAAACTCACGGTGAGGATAGAAATAACCACAGCCATAAAAGCCGTAAGCACATACACCCACCAAGGGATTTCAATTCGGTAAGAGAAATCTTGCAGCCAGCGGTTCATGAAATAGCCAGCTAAGGGCAATGACACTATAGTGGCCAAGCCCACCAGCTTTAGAAAATCAATGGACAGTTTGTAAGTAATTTGACCTATGCTGGCACCCAACACTTTCCGAATACTGATTTCCTTTGCCCTTTTTTCGGCATTAAATGCCGCCAAACCAAACAGGCCAAGGCAGGCAATAAAAATGGAAAGCGAAGTGAAAATCACAAATATTTTGCCCAAACGCTGTTCAGTATCATAAGTATTATTGAAGGAATCGTCCATGAAATAATAACTGAAAGGCTGACCTGGCGCGAACTTTTCCCATACAGTTTCCAATTCCGAAATACCTTTCGAAAAATCTCCAGCATTCAGTTTGACCAACATTTTCTTAGGCTTTCCTCCCAGCGTCAGGCTAAGGGCATCAATGCTGTTTCTCAGGGTTTCAAAGTGAAAGTTTTTGACTACTCCGATCACGGTAAAGTAGCGCATGTTTTCCTTATCCTCCCTATGGAAATCATTCGTGAAGCGCATTCCTATGACTTCTTCGGGAGACAAGCCAAGCAATACAGCCGTAGATTCGTTCAAAATCATGGCGCTAGAATCCGTTGCAAATTCCTTGTTGAAATCACGACCGGCAACCAACTCCAGTCCCAAGGTGGAGAGGTAGTCGTAATCAACATCCCAACTCCCAATGATCAAGGCATTTTCGCCTCCAAGCGATTTATCAGGAAAAAGGGTGGTGGCACTCCTTGGTGAAGGGGTTGGCAAATAGCTACTCAGCGAAGCGTTTTCTACCTGAGCAATTGTCTTCACTTGGTTTTTAAAAGCTTCGATTTGTTTACCTGTAGCATCTACATCATCAATAATCAGCACCTGATCTTTTTGATAACCTAGGTCTTTATTCTGAATGAAATTGAGTTGCTGAAAAACTACAAAAGTACCCAACATCAAAAACAGAGAAATGGCAAACTGAATAACTACTAGGCTGTTGATCACCGTTCTGCCTCCATTTCCGTTGATATCTCCGCCTTTCATTCCCTTGATGGGCGCAAATTTCGACATGAGAAAGGCGGGATAACTTCCTGAACCAAAACCCAGAACAAGAGAAACAACCGAGAGCGCCAACCAAAACAACGGATTCCCAAAAGGAATAGAAATGGCTTTTCCTGCCAATTGATTAAAGTAAGGCAAACTGATGGCTGCAATGGCAATGGCCAATAACAGCGCGAGAAAAGCCACCATGGTAGATTCCGTTAGAAACTGTTTGATCAAGCCTGACCTACTGCTGCCTAAAGTTTTGCGCACGCCCACTTCTTTTGCTCTTTTCAGAGACCGTGCGGTAGACAGGTTCATAAAATTGACACAAGCCAGGAGGATCAAGAAAAGACCAACCGCAGCAAGTATATACACATTCTGAATATCGCTATTGGTGCTTAACTCATCTTCGATATTGGGTGAATGCAAGTGAATATCGGTTAAGGCAATAGGCGTAAACCGCATAAAATCGCCAGAGGATTTCTCCATTTCTTTAGCACTTTCAACCGTGAGCCCCGGCATAAAAGTCATGGCCCAAGGAATTAAGTATCGATCTTTCACCGTGCTCAAATAAGCTTGTAAGCTTTCTTCATTTGCCGTAGGGCGAAGTTTCACGAAAGTGGGAAAGCTCCAGGTATTCCAAGCCAAGCTTTTCGCATCATCAAAACTGGAAAGCGAAATAAAGACCTGATGATTTCTTAAGAAGGAATTTTTAGGTAAATCGTCTATCACGCCAGTGACGACATAGACCTCATCATTATTGAGCACCATGCTTTGACCAAGGGCTTCATCTAAATCAAAATGCTTGAGGGTTGCGGTTTTGGTGAGTACAATAGAGTTTGGCTTCTCCAATGCATTTTTAGCATTTCCATAAAGCAGTTTCAAACCAAACATTTCGAAAAAAGTAGAGTCTGCACCAGCAACGTAATCTTCTTTTATATTTTGTTCGGCATCTACCCCTTTCAATAAAATGCTGTTGCTCACCCTTAATCGAGTGATCATCTCTGCCTGAGAAAAATCACTTTGCATTACATTGGCCAAAGGACTAGAAACGGCTGCAAAGTGATTGGTTTCTCCCGCGGTCCGGTTGTCGATATTGACTCGATAAATGCGATTTGCATCGGCAAACATTTTGTCGAAGCTGAGCTCATCGTGGAGAAATAAAGTAATGATCAAGGCGCCCGCCATACCGATGGCAAGGCCCGATGTGTTAAGGAAAGTGAAAAAAGGTTGTCGAAGCGCATTGCGCCACGCCACCTTCAAGTTGTTTTTAAACATAGCTGTTGTTATTGAATAGTTGACCTTATAAAATGCTTTTGTAAACCCAGGCCTGAAAGAGCGCATTACGCCCCAAAAGAATTTTCTTCTGGCCTTTTTGGGTGATGCTTCAAAATGCTTCTCGAAGAGCTCAATTAGATCACCTTCGAATTCTTCGAGGTAATCTTCCCTGCAAAACCAGCGCAGAAATTGAAGTGCTCTTTTTGGTGGTTGGGCTTTCATTGACCAAATGAAATTTTAGGAATCTGCTGATAAATCGAAGTTCTGACTTCGTATTGCTGATCTAGTACCTTTTTTCCTAATGAAGTAATGCTATAATATTTTTTTCTGCGGCCTCCACGCTCGTTGGTGATGCCGCCATAACTAGACTCTACAAAACCCTTGTTTTCCATGCGTTTGAGGGCCACATGCACGGCACTGACATTGACCTTCTTCCCTAATTTTTCTTCAAGGTTTTCAAGGATCAGTACGCCATACGCCTCTTTGTTATTGGCGGCTACGAGCAGTAATACCAGCTCCTCAAACTCACCCAACGAATGTTCCGACATAGTTATTTGTTTACTTAACAAAAGTAAAAGTAATAATTAGTTTCATATTTGTTAAGTAAATGGGTAGTTTTTTTATTGAAATCCAACCCTGATTCTATTGGGAATAGGTTAATCTGACATATAAACTTTCTATATTTAATGAGTACAAATGGTTTTTTCTCTTTAAGAAGTCTAAAACATTTTTTTATGAAAAAAATTAAGAATTGGAAACAAAAGACATATTCTACATCATCGGTATAAGTTCTACAGTCATCCTAAGCTTAATCACCCTAAATGTTAATCTTAGAAACAGACGAAATGCTCTTCGCGAACACTTATACAAAGAGCAAGTCACGTTCTTGAAAATTATGTTCACGGAACTCAATAAAATAAATATTGAATTTGATAAAATATTCAATAATCCTGAGGCTAGAAGACATAATGATTATCAAGAAATACTTGAAAAAATTGCTCAAATAGTATTCCAACATGAATTTTTGCTGCCTAGCGATTTAGCTGCTTTACTCAAAAAGTTAGTTGAGGAAAGTTATGATTTTTATGCAATCCAACTTGGATCCAACAGTGAAGAAATAAAAAAGGCATATGAAGACTACTATCACCGTTACTATGCTCTTGTCAATTACATAAAGAAGTTTATTGGAACAGACAGTCTATCATCCGAAAATAAAAATTTACATAATAAAGCGAATTCAAAGGAGAGTGAATTGTTAAGAAAAGTCTTCACAGAAGCTATAGAAGCCGTAGTTAGAGTATAGGAGTATTAAAGACTGTAAACCTCCTGTCGCAGGTTGTCTTATTTATCTGCCTTCGGCAGAACCTGTGACTCGTTATGAATCCTAGGACTCTGTCCTTTTTGCTTAGAAGGGTATTCGTGATTACTCCTCCACTAATTTTGAGGGATACCGAAACTAGTTCGGCATGACACTTCGAATGGGCTTGGTTCGTTACCGTAACCCTGCTCCTTAGGTGGTACCTTCAAACAGCGGCTTTCAAAATAAACCCCCTTGCTTAAAATATTTTTCACCTTCAGTTGTCTACCTATACAAGAGCACATTATTAAAGAGCTGAAAAATGAGAAAGAAAGAGTTTATATATAAGTACAAGTACATTTTTTTCCCTGTGTTTGGCGCAGCAGCGCTGTTTTTATTCGGCTCAGTAATTATGCTTTTGTGGAACTGGTTAATGCCTGATCTTTTCGGCCTTACTACGATCACTTTCTGGCAAGCCCTAGGTTTGTTCATTCTTTCAAGAATCCTTTTTTCAGGAATGGGGGGTAAAAAGAAACATTCTCATAAACACAAATGGGGTGACCACAAAGGCCGTGAAGAATGGATGAATATGAACCCTGAGGAACGCAAGGAATGGTTCAAAAAGAGAAAGTTCGCTCAATGGATGGAGCATAAAAATGATTGTTTTTCCTATTCGGACGTAAAAGATAATGATGGTCCTGAGCGTGAGTAAAAGCGAATATAGGGAAGACTTAGAAAGACAGATTAAGGAGCATCAGCCCCGAATTCACTCTTTCATTAAGAACAGAGTTCCCACTACAGAAGATGCTGAAGACATTGCGCAGGATGTGTTTTATCAGTTCGTTAAAACGATGGACAAAACACACAATCCAATTGAAAATCTCTCTGGCTGGCTGTTTCGTGTTGCTCGAAACCTCATTATTAATAAAAAGAAGAAAAAGAAGGAGGCTAGCTTTCTTATGGAATCCGATGGCGATGAATCCTTAGACGTTTATGCAACACTGTTCCCTCAAACAGAGGATTCAGATAGCCCCATCAATGTCTATATCCGCTCTCTGATGTGGGAAGAATTAGAGCAAGTGCTTACCGAGTTGCCAATTGAGCAACGCGAAATCTTTGAACTTACTGAACTGGAAGGTTTGCCGGTAAAAGAAATTTCAGAGGCCACTGGCATTGCCGTAAACACTTTGCTCTCTAGAAAACATTACGCTGTAAAGTTTCTTCGCAAGCGACTCAAATCAACTTACGAAGAATTGATTAACCAATGATTTGCCAATTCACTCAAACTATACAACAACAATTACCATGGTTCATGTCTTTAAAACTTCCGTAGTCAGTAAAAAGCAAGCTCAGGTTGTGGGCTCATTTTTAAATATTCTACTTCCTAGCCAAGAATGGAATTTTGACCTAGAAGACTGCGATAAAATCTTACGTATTGAAACCGAAGAAGTAGCTCCAGAAACGGTGATTACTATATTAAATAGTCAAGGTTTCGTTTGCGATGAATTGGCTGGGTAGCCGAGATCGGTTCAGCTACGTGCTTGTGAGAATAATGTCGGTTGAAAAAACTTAACATCAGGTCGCTTTTTGTTTTTCAACAAGCCTTACTCCTCAAAACCTACAGATACAACTATTGGTTGTTGGATAACAACGATAAATAGCCCAAATACAACTAAGAGGAGCTTTATTGTTGCCAACTGTGAAAATGAAGCCCAATATATTTGCGGTGTAGAAAGAACAAGAAACAAGACCTATGGAAACCAAGATGATAGGCAGTAAAATTGCCGAAGCACGCAAAAAACTAAACATCTCCCAAGCACAACTTGCCGAACGCCTATTTATAAGCGCACAAGCAGTTGGGAAATGGGAACGAGGAGAGTCTATTCCAGACATTATTACTTTTAACAGATTAGCCAAAATTATAGGTGTCGATCTCAATTACTTTTCTGAAGACTTTCCATCTTCAATTTCTAAAACTGAACCTGAAGAGTTGTCTGAAAAAGAAAGGCCATCTGCCATTAAAACTGAGAAAAGACCGAGTTGGAATATGTCGCGCGGGAACTGGGTAGATGCTGATTTTTCTGGATTAAAAAATCTACACGAAAAATTCAGTTCCTCTAATATGCAGCGCTGCTTATTTATAGGGTCAGATTTGTCAGGACTTCTTCTAAAAAGCAATCATGTGGATGGCTGTGACTTCTCAAATTCCGACCTCAGCAATAGTTATGTTCAGAAATCATTCTTGGTCAGCAATAACTTTCAAAACAGTGTA
>Ga0207884_1000987_pt1 | contig 12553 bp, 14 predicted proteins | sample MalvirmetaMSP144_FD_184236 | JGI IMG/M metagenome (GOLD analysis project Ga0207884, IMG submission 184236) | Marine viral communities from the Deep Pacific Ocean - MSP-144 (SPAdes) | ecosystem: Environmental > Aquatic > Marine > Oceanic | place: Pacific Ocean | collected 2011-07-08 | reverse complement strand
TACATATTTTTGTTACATTTATAACGGTCAATTTTTTTAATCAGATTCTCAAATCTAAAAAACAACACACATGCTTAAAAATTACATTAAGGTTGCTTTTCGTAGTTTGCTAAGACAACCTGGCTACACAGCCCTCAACATTATTGGACTCACAGTTGGTATTGCCTCTAGTTTAATAATTCTACTGTATATTTTTCATGAAACGAGTTTCGATAAACAGCACTCTAAGGGTGATCGAATCTATCGTCTTTCTACGGAAATTAAGGAGCCTGACAATTCATTTAAGTGGGCCAATATGACAAGGCCTGCTGCATTTACGATTAAGAATGAAAATCCAGAGGTAGAACAAGCTGCTCGATTGTCTGGTATAAGTGGGCAAGGCGGCACACGGTTCGACTACAATCAAGTGGACTACTATCAAGAGAACGTCTATGCTGCAGATTCAACGATTTTTGAAATATTTGATTTTGAACTTGTAGCGGGCAATCCCAAAACTGCATTGGAGGCGCCAAACTCGATTGTTATCAACCAATCCATGGCTCAAAAAATCTTCAAAAATGAAGACCCAATTGGCCAAACACTTAAGAGTGGAGGCAATAGAGAAATGATCTTACAAGTGACTGGGGTGTATAAAGACATGCCTAACACTTCTCATTTAATAGCTGACGCACTGATTTCTTGGAAGACGATCTTCACAGGGGGAGATGGCAGCTGGGGAGGCTGGGGTGTTTTCTCCTATGTGTTAGTGAATGAAGGTGTAACGAAAGAAGCGCTACAAGAGAAGCTTGATGCCACTGTTACGAAATATATTGCTCCGATTTTTGACCCGCTGAATATCAAGGTGAAAATGGTACCAGTGCCGTTAAAAGATATCCACTTGCAATCAGATTTTGAGGGTGAACCTGTGGCTGTAGGCAACATGCGGTATGTTCAAATTTTCACAGCAATAGCAATTTTTCTTATCATAATTGCTAGCATCAACTATATGAACTTGGCTACAGCACGATCTGCCAAAAGGTCGATGGAAGTGGGTTTAAGAAAAGTAATGGGTGCTCAAAGAGGTGGTTTAGTAGGCCAGTTTTTAACTGAATCAATTCTGATTACAGTAATTTCTCTAATCTTAAGCATTTTGATAATGATGGCTGCAGTACCAGCAATCAACAACATTGTAGGTACTAATTTGTCTATAATGGCATTGCTTGATACTAATGTGATATTGGCGGTTATCGGTATCGTATTTATTACAGGCTTTTTGGGAGGTTGTTACCCTGCATTCTTTCTGTCTTCTTTTCAGCCAGCGGCTGTGCTTAAAGGAGGTGGAGGGAAATCTGGAAGTAAATTTCTAAGGAAGTTTTTGGTAACACTTCAGTTTTCTATTTCCATCTTCATGTTGATTGGCACTTTGGTTATTTATAATCAAATGCAATTTCTTAGGAACAAGGACTTGGGTTTTGACAAAGAGCAAATGATGCAAATCGACTTTAGAAGTAGAGCCGATGTAGAGAAATGGAATATTCTTAAAAATGAATTGGTACAAAATGCCAATATAGGGGGAATTGCATCTGCGAGTACAACGCCCGGGAATGGATATGGTAAAAATGTAATGTCCATTGAAACTGAAGAAGGCCCAATGGATAACCGTGGGTTAGATCACTATCAGGTTGATTATGAGTTTTTCTCTACCCTAGGCATTGAAGTGGTTCAAGGCAGAAACTTTTCATTGGACTATCCTTCAGACTCTTCACAGGCGGTAATGGTAAATGAGGCCATGGTACGAAGAATGAATTGGACCAATCCAATTGGGAAAAAGGTAGATATTCAAGGAGATGAGTCTTTGCCGCCCGCTGTGGTTGTTGGTGTTGTTAAAGATTTCCATCAACAGTCACTTTACGAGCCAATTTCGGCTTTAATGTTTACTCCAGGCCGTCTCAATCCTTCGGCAATCGTTAAAATCACAGGAGAAGTTGCTCCTACAGTTGCCTTTATTGAGGAGGCATGGGAAAGAACATATCCTAACACTGCATTTGAGTATGTATTTATCGATGAGCAATTTATGGCGAGTTATGAGGCTGACCAGATTCGTGGTCAATTATTCTTGGGCTTTTCTGGCATGACGATTTTGATTGCTTGTTTGGGTTTATTGGGCTTGGCTTCATACACTGCGGAACAGCGTTCTAAGGAAATTAGCATCAGAAAAGTGCTTGGCGCCAATACCCAAGGGCTAATTAGTCTGCTTATTAAAGACTTTGTGATCCTTATAGTGATTGCTGCTATACCAGCCTCGGTGTTTGGCTATTTTTCTATGATGGACTGGCTAGAAAACTTCCAATTTCATATAACTCCAGGTTTCACAATATTCGCTACTGTATTGGTAGGTACTATGGTAGTTACCGTACTTACCACTGGTTATCATGCACGTAAAGCAGCGACCGCTAATCCTGCGGAAAAGTTGAGAAGCGAATAAGACGTAGGGTAATTAAAAGTAAAAAGGCTCATTCTGTTTGTGGAATGGGCCTTTTTTGTATTGTGTTGGTCTCAGCGAGACTCGAAGATCAGTGGGGGATTGTCTTTCCTTTACTTGACTTTTAACTCCACTTCTTCACAATTGATCCGAATCATCCTGCCATTTTCAAAGTAAAATAGGATATCATCTTCTTTGTTAGGTAGCTTTTTCGGCATGATTCCGTCATTAACGCTTCTCAAACTACTTGGGAAGAAAGATAATTCACCAAGGATTTTCCAATCTTCCAGAAAGAGATGGTCTCCACCTTCTTTTTCATACTTAAATGAAACTTCCTTGAATAAGAATAACAATTCATTTGGTTCATCTTGGCTAACCCAATCTCCAGCTGACTTTTTGAACTCTATTTCAATAAGATTTTGTAGATAACGAATTTCAACCAATTCAAAATTGTTGTGAAGGTCAATATGTCGCCTCTGAAATTGAACAGCATAGTTATCCTCTATTTCAAAGTTGACTTCCATCTTTCTATAGATTGTTAGAATTTGGGTATTCAGAGAAATAAAGATTCATACCTATTTTTCCCATTATTTTCATCGCTTCTGAACTTAAAATTCCACCACCTCCAGAGGCATGATCTCTAATCTCAAATCCTATGTCAGCAATATATTTGTTTGGCTTCAAGTTACTCCCTTTCTCTTTTAACCAAGTTTCGAGGGCATCAATTTGATTTGGCAAATCCCAGAGCTCTTCACACAACCATGCCAATTTTTCTTGATTTTCTTCTTTGTAAATATTTATCGGCATTCTCCTAGATAATGAATTGTAACAATTAAGTAAAGACACTGATGAATTTACTTTAACGACATTTTCCTTCAATCTACTGATTTTTTGTATTCCATCACCTCCCTAACCCTCCTATGCACCTTCGTTGAGATCTTCTCCATTGGTTACGGCCACTAGTGAAAGCTTTGGGCGCAAGAAAAGGAGAGAATGTTATGATGGTTGTTAATGGTTGGAGGTTTACTTCTTTTTCAAGAACCCCGATACTAATGGGTTTTTGTCAGACTCCATTTCACATGTCCAGCTATCAATCCACCACCGGCCTTTTTCAAAATGGAGCTGAATGCTATTCAGTCCTCTAATGTTTGATTCTATTTCAGGGTTGGTTCTTATTTCAAAAGCACTCCATACTTGAGCTAAATTGCCGTTATGGCTCACCTCTCGTTTCAATTCTTTCTCATAAAAACTCTCTCTTGGCGCTAGTGCCATTGGAAGGTATTCTGTTTCCAATGCATGAGAATCCGCATTTCCGTTTTCGTCTAACCTTGTTATAACTGCATTAGCGGAATGAATGTATTTGTCTCGCTCAAACTGCCATGGATCATCACTAGAACCCGAAATTACAGCGTAATAGGCATTGATAATTGCGTCAATAGATTTAACATCTTCAGCATATGTTTTATCGATGGCTTGCCCGAAAGCTGAAGTGCAGGACACGAATGCAATAATGAAAAGAACTTTTTTCATAGGTCTACTTTTGAGAATGATTGGGTAACGGCTACTGATGTGTTTTAGCAATCTAATGATTTTTCGAGCCTCATCATCTTTTTGTTAGTATTAAGAGTGGGCTGCTTTGCTAGCTTCGGCTTTTTGAAAGAAGCAGATAAGCTGAGTAGGAGGGTGGCTTTTAGGGCCAGAAAGATAAAACCACGAATACTCAGTTATGTATTGAATATTCGTGGTTGTTTTTTGAGTGAATCAATAGTTAGTTTCACTACTTGCTATTTGGTTACCTTCTTCATCGTTCAGTATTACTTTTACACTGTTTTCTGTTTCTCCTTTAATTAAGGTAATAGGCAACGATGTTTCTCCTCCTTCAGATTCCTGCATAGACATAATTTGAGCAGTAATAACTCTCTGGTTAGCACCTTCTTCTAATTTGTTGTCAACAATAGCAAGAAACTTACCCTTGTCTAAGGTAGTGGTGAGTTGGTGCTCAAAGTTTTTATCTTCTGGAAGTGATTCGATGTTTTGTTTAATTGAATACGCCATGACTTAAGTTATTTTTAAAATTTCAATTAAAAATAAGTAATTAATTTCTATTTAAAACAATTGTAAAGACCATATTGAAGAGTTTAAGTTTCTATTAGGGTGAATTGATCGTTTGTCATTGGTGGTTTTTTGCTTAAAAGGGCAGATCTAGTGGTTTAATAAAGTGATATTTGATAAACCTTGAATCTGGCTTAACTAAAAAATAATACGGATTTGGTGTAGTATTTGCCTAATCGTTCGTTACGTTCAAATAAAGAATCATCATTATGAAAAAACTATCAATACTACTTTCCTTTTTCTTGTTTTTCGGTTGTGCTGCCGAGGCTCAAATACTCAAAAAGGCCAAGGATTTAATGGGAGGAGGGGCTGCATTTAGCAAAGAGGAAGCTGCCAATGCTCTGAAAGAAGCTTTAGAACAAGGTACTTCTAAAGGCGTTGATCTGCTTTCGAAAGCAGATGGTTATTATAAAAACCCTGAAATTAAAATTCCATTTCCGCAAGAGGCAGAAGCGGTTGAAAGTAAGCTAAGAGCCCTTGGGTTAGGTAATCAGGTAGATCAGGCTGTAGAGTCTTTGAACCGTGCTGCGGAAGATGCGGCTTATGAGGCCAAAGATATTTTTGTGGCGGCCATTAAAGCGCTCACGATTACAGATGCTATTAATATTGTAAAAGGAGATAAAGATGCCGCGACTCAATTTTTAGAAAGAGAAACGACTACTTCTTTGGAGGGAAAATTTAACCCTATTATTCAAGCATCATTGCAAAAAGTAAACGCAACTAAATATTGGTCAGATGTAATGGGTACATACAATAAGGTGCCATTTGTGAAAAAAGTGGAGACTGACTTAACTGCTTATGTTACAGCCAAAGCTATTGATGGACTTTTTGTGATGATTGCTAAGGAAGAATTGAATATCAGGGATAATGCTGGTGCCCGTACTTCTGAATTACTAAAAAAGGTATTTGGTAAATAACTGACTTGCTAGTCATGCGAAGGGTATGCATAAACCCGTCAGTTGAAGTAATAAATTGATAAGTAGAATGGCTTCGAAACGAAGCCATTCTACTTATCAACTAGGCTTACTTATTTGGCTGCGGTGTATACCTTAAATAAGGTTTTACCACGCGATGTCCCTTCGGAAATTTTGCCGGAATATCTTCTGTGGCAATGGCTGGAGAAACTACAGTATCCTCACCATCTTTCCAGTCGGCAGGAGTAGCAACACTGTAATTTGCCGTTAGTTGAAGAGAGTCAATTACCCTTAAAAGCTCATGGAAGTTTCTACCAGTAGAGGCAGGGTAAGTTAATGTTAGCTTCACTTTTTTATCTGGCCCAATAATGAATACCGAACGTACCGTTAATGTATCGTTCGCATTTGGGTGAATCATATCATACAGATTGGCTACAGTTTTGTCTTCATCTGCAATAATGGGAAAATTCACAGTCGTGTTCTGTGTTTCATTGATGTCTTTAACCCAGCCCTTATGTGACTCTAAACCATCTACCGATACTGCCAAAACCTTAACATTCCTCTTTTCAAATTCTGACTTAAGTTGAGCCGTTCTGCCTAATTCGGTAGTACAAACGGGGGTGTAATCTGCCGGATGCGAAAAAAGCATTCCCCAACTATTGCCCAACCATTCATGAAAATTAATGGTGCCCTCAGTAGTTTCTGCTTTAAAATCTGGGGCAATATCTCCTAATCTAATGCTCATGTTTAATTATGTTTTATAGTGAACTGATTGATACGCAAACCTAGCTATTTTTGATTCAAAAACCATAAAGTCTATTGGAATAGTAGGGTAATTGTTTTGAAAGAAAGAACTGGGGAGGCAAGAGGTTATTTCCCTTAAAATTTATGTGAAAGAGAGAAGCCGGCTAGCGAAATTCCGCCTTGACCAACATCTTCTCCTGATGAAATTACATTGATTTCGTAGCCAAACCCAGCATAGGCGCCTACGGAGAATTTAGAGTTCAGGCTGAAATCATAACCGATCATGGCAGTGGGTTGAAAAACAGTAATAGAAGTTGAACCAGTTCTATTTGGGTTATTATCTCTCCAATCAATATTCAAAAACCACACACTGGTTTTCAGTTCGTAATAAAAGCCAGTGTGAACTGGTTTTAGGTAATGTCTGAAGCCTGCGTTTAATCCTAGTCCTCCTCCTTCTTCATTGTCGTGTTTGCCAAAATTCTTTCTTCTGGCCATGTTATAACCAATTCTAGCATTTAGAACATTGTGGTCGTTTAGAGAGAATCCGGTTTTAGCCATAAACATTATACCTGCTGGGTATGCCTGAACTTCCAGTCCATAACTTTCGATACTTTGGGCCTTTGAGGTGGAAAACCAAAAGCACATACTTAAGATTAAAGCGATTTTGATTTTCATAGTGCGATTTAACAAGGTTAAACAGAAACAAAAGTGAAGTTATAGTTGGCAATGAAATTCCATAAAACTACAATTCCAATGGCTACTAACTTTGCCCAATAAAAGGACACTTTCTTTTTGTTAACCAGTAAATAGACTATTAAGTTATTGATAATAAGGCCAATGATAGCAATAAGAATGTATTTCGAAAACTGAGTAACTGCGTAAGGGTTGGTGTCTTGAAAAGTCCAGGTTTTATTAAGCAGGTAGTTAGAGCTGGCCGCAAATACAAAGCCTAAGCTATTGGCGAAATACTTATTTAAGCGCAATTTTTCTTTTACCAGAAAAGTGATGCAGAAGTCGATGGCGAGACCTGAAAGGCCAACAGCACTGAATTTTAAAAATTTAAAGCCTAATTCATACATTTAAGAATGGGCAGGTCTGAGGTTTGGGGTTAAGTCTAAATACAAATATGCGGAACAATTTTCGTAACTGGAAAACTTGTACTTTTGAACCTTGACTTTAACATACTATTGGCATGACTTCATTGAACGGCTCACAAAACGGTAAGCACGAGCGTTTCTTTTTTTACTTTTTGGTTATTTGGACAATTGCTGGTCTAATACAGAACTACTTTACTGAAGTAAGTGGAGAAGAGGCATATTATTGGTTGTTTTCTCAATTTTTAGATTGGAGCTATTTGGATCATCCGCCTATGGTAGGTGTAGTTACTGCACCTGGTTATTGGTTAATTCCGAATGATATGGGTTTGAGAATGGGAATGTTACTTACCAATATTCTCACCATCATTGTTTTGCGAAAAACATTAGAGGTAAAGGATGACAAGCTTTTTGTATGGATGATGCTCGGTTTATTGCCTGTGCATTTGGGAGGTTTATTAGTTAAAACCGATGTGCCCTTGCTCTTTTTTACAGCTACTTTTTTCTATTTCTATAAGCAGTATGTAAAAGAAGATAATTGGAAAACTGTTGTGCTTTTGGCGCTCAATATTGCACTTGTAATGATGAGCAAGTACCATGGCGTACTGGTCGTTTTATTTACGGTACTTTCTAATCTGTCCCTTTTTAAAAAGAAATCATTTTGGGCAATTGTTGGCTTAACTGTAGTGTTTATGTTGCCACATACCTATTGGCAATACACTCATGATTTTGCCAGTATCAAATTCCATCTGTATAACCGAATAGATTTAGGTTTTAGCTTCGGTACTATTCTTTATTATGTCAGTATTCAGCCATTGGTATTTGGGCCGTTAATTGGTGTTCTGCTTTTTGCAGCAGCCTACAAACACAAAACAGAATCGGCTTTTCATAGGGCATTAAAGTTCAATGTTGTTGGTGTACTTATCTTCTTCTTGATTTCCGCTTTCAGGGTAGAAGTACATAAACATTGGACGAGCGTAGTTATGGTTCCATTGATTCTTTTGGGCCATGAATACATAACAAGTAGAGAAAATTGGAGAAGATGGATGATAAAACTTTGCGTGATTTCATTGGTGCTATTTATTCCAGCTCGAATTTATTTGATGTATGATTTTCTGCCAGCAAAATGGACTGAAGGTTGGGATGTACTTCATAATTGGGACAGTTGGGCTGAGGAAGTTGAAGACTTGTCGGGCGGACTCCCAATTGTATTTATTAACCATTATGAAAGAGCTTCGAGATATAGCTATCTGACTGGTGATATTGTTCATTGCTATAACACCTTTGATTACAGAGAAACTCAACACGATTTATGGCCTTTGGAGGAGAACCTTCAAGGCAAAACGATTTTCTTAATTGATAGGCACAACAGGAAAGGGGAGTATGAAACTTTTACTACCACTATTGGAAAAGGGATTCATTATAGAGTGGTTGAGAATTTTAGGTCGTTCCGAAATGTGAACGTGGAGGTAGAAGGGCTTGAAGATAATGAGTTTGCCCTTGGTGAAGAAGTAACGGTTAGTATCAACATGAAAAACAACTATAATTATGCCGTTGATTTTTCTGATGTGAATGAAAGAGAGGTTTACCTCAATGCGCATGTTCTGAAAGGCCTTAACCCTATAAGCACAGATGTAATTGAAATACTGACGATTCGTCTTGAACCAGGAGAAGAGTTAACCAAAACTGTTAAGGTAAAAATGCCAGACGTTGAAGGTAAATTCGACCTACGTTTTTCTATTCAGGTAGAAGGAATTGAAGCACCAATTAATGGTAGAAAACAGCGGGTGATTGTTAAATAATCACCCCTGTTTTTAGTTTCCTCTAATGATGTTTTTGGTTTTAGGATTCCCTTTTTTATCAAAGCGTTTTTTAAGCTCCAATTCAGTCATTATCATCATTATGGCAATACCCACTACCAAAACACCTGAGGTAATAAGAATTGAAGTTTCATCGGAAAAAATAAAATAGGTGGTTACTTGGGTCAATAATGTTATGCCTGAAGACCATAGCATTAAGTTGGCACTATAAACCTGTGCGAAATCCCATGCTTCTTTACTTCTTAATGAGGCAGGAGTTCTATAACCCACTAAAGTGTTTGGATATTCTGTAACGACCAATTTCATCAGAACAGCAGGTAAGATGACAGAGAATCCTACTAACAGATGTACCCAGAGTAATTCATTGCTTTCCATTATTCTTCATTTTTTGATTTGTTTTTAAGTCTGCCAGCGTCTTTTAACGCCTTATTGATCAACCATTCCAATTGCCCATTTGTACTACGAAATTCGTCCGCAGCCCACTTTTCAACCGCCCCCAATAAGTCAGGGTCTAGTCGCAGTACAAATGGTTTTTTCTTAGGCATAAGCTTTAGTGTTTAGATCGTCCCATTATTAGGTAAGCACCACCGCTATAAGATGTGATTACCCGCCAACCTGAAGTAGCCATTGCATTAAGCTTTTTCTCGAAACTCTCAATTTTCTCGAAAGGGCCTTTATGTATTATTTTATATTCCACAGCATTAGTGTTTTAATGAGTAAATGAATTAATGGTTTAGAGTTCCTGTATTTACAACCGGAGTTACCGCCCTGTCGGAACAAAGCACTACCATTAAATTAGAAACCATGGCCGCTTTTTTCTCTTCATCCAGTTCCACAATACTTTTTGTATTGAGTTCATCCAACGCCATTTCTACCATGCCCACGGCTCCTTCAACAATCTTCTGTCTGGCTGCTACTATAGCAGTGGCCTGTTGGCGTTGCAACATAGCGCTTGCAATTTCTTCAGCATAAGCCAAGTATCCAATTCTGGCTTCAATAACATCAATTCCGGCCATGGCCAAACGTTCGCGAAGTTCTTCTTCCAAATCATGGTTCACCTCGTTCATGCCGCTTCTAAGTGTAATTTCACCATCGTCTTCAAAATTGTCGTATGCGTAACTTCCACCTAATTTACGTACAGCGGCATCGGACTGAACCCTAACGAAATGCTCATAGTCATTTACTTCAAACATGGCTTTGTAAGTGTTCTTTACCTGCCAAACCAAGATTACCGAAATCATAATAGGGTTTCCTAGTTTGTCATTCACTTTTAACCTTTCGCTATCAAAGTTATAGGCTCTTAACGATACCTTCTTTTTTGAATAGAAGGGGTTGGCCCAGAAAAAACCGTTTTTCTTTACTGTTCCACGATAGTCGCCAAAAAACACCATTACTCGCGAAGAGTTTGGATTGATAACGAAAAACCCGAAAAGCATAATAAAAAATACTAGGAAGAACAGTGCGAAAATTGGCATGTGTGTAACCACCAAAGCGGCTATTGTTCCAAATAGAATCAGGAAGGCCAAAAGGAGTATAGGGAAACCTGACCTTGGCTCAAATGTTTTTTCTTCTTTCATGGTGTATATGTTTTGAGTTGATTTAAAGTGATATTGATTTAATATCAAAGTAACTCATTTTACGGAAAGTTTAGCGAATGGGTTCAGATTATTTTCTAGCATAGGCGGAAAAGCGCCTTGTTTTGATTTTTGAGCATAAAAAAAAGTGGCCTAGGCCACTTTTATAGTTCTTGTTAGAGAAGGTGTTTGTTACGCTTTTCTCTTTTTTATTACCAATACCACTATACCAATTACGAGAATCAATGGCCATAAGCCTATTAACCACATAATTCCATTAATAAAACCTGCCCAGCCGTTGGCCAAAGATTTTAAAATGCGCTGACCAAAGTTGTCTTGGTTTTCTGGCTCGTAAACATATGGCTTTACTTCATAAGCATTCAATTGAATAGTACTCATGTCCACCTGATCGTTGAGGTATTTTAATCTCCCTTCTTGAGATTCAATTTCGGAACGCACTTGGTTCAACTGCCTTTCAATGTTCAGCATATCATTCACATTATTGGCTTTTTTTAGAAGTTCTAAATAGCGTGCTTCTAAAGCTTTTCTGTTTTTTAATCTAGTTTCAACATCAATGAATTGCTCAGTAACATCTTGCTGATTAAGCGACTGATGCTCTACTTTTTTAGCAAATGGCTTTAATTCTTCAAACAGATTATTGAACTGATCTTGAGGAACTCTAATAGTAAAGTAAGCGTCCAGTCTTCTATCCGAATCATTCCTGCTTTGGTTGGTTACATTGGCTTTATACTTACTCAAAAGTTCGCTTAAGCTTGCTTCAAATTTCGCTAAACTTGCTACTTCAATATTTAAGTTTGCAGTAGTAATGATTTTTGAAGTGTTATCTTGCTCCACGAAATTTGAGGTGGCCATTGCTCTTCCAGAATAGCTGTCGGCAGAAAGCTTCATGCTTTCATTTCTAGGGGTAAACTCAGATTCTGCAGGCGCTGTTTCGTTCAATTCTTGTCCAGTATAAGCTCCATTGTTAGGGCCACAGCTACTTAAAATAAGTACGGACATCAGGAGAAAAAATGGTTTCTTCATGGCTATATTATTGTTAAATGTTTCAAATCGTTAGAACCCTATGATTGCAATTACCAGACCAACCTTATTGCTCAACGAAAAACAGTGCAAAATTAATATTCAGCGTATGGTGGACAAAGCCAAAAGGCTCAATGTGCAACTTGTTCCTCACTTTAAGACGCACCAATCTTCTGAGATTGGCGAATGGTTTAGGGCCTGTGGTGTAGAAAGCATTACTGTTTCTTCTGTAAAGATGGCTGAATTTTTTGCTCGTTCTGGCTGGGAGAATATTACAATTGCTTTTCCCTTTAATGTTTTAGAAATCCCTACCATTAATGGAATGCTAGAGCAGCAAATTAAGCTGACATTGTTTGTAGTAAATACAGAAGCCGTTGAAAGACTGAACAAAGAATTAATTGCTCCGGTAGATCTATTTATAGAAATGGATGCAGGCTATGGTAGGTCTGGTGTTCTTACAGAAGATATAATCAAAGTGAAACAGTTGGTGGAGCTTATTAAGTCTGGAGCAAAAACCAACCTTTATGGTTTGTATTGTCATCCAGGAAATACTTATCATACTAGCTCGGTTGAAGAAGTTCAAAGCCTTTGGGCTGATGTAATTAAAAAAATGACAGCGCTGAAAACTGCATTAGGAGCTTCGGGAGATTCATTAAAAATTAGAGTAGGAGATACGCCTGGCTGTGTTTTAGTGGAAGAGATGCAAGGTATAGATGAAATTGGCCCTGGTAATTTCGTGTTCTACGATTTGGTGATGAACTATCTGGATGTATGTGCTGAAAGTGATATTGCT
>Ga0207884_1000983_pt1 | contig 12578 bp, 10 predicted proteins | sample MalvirmetaMSP144_FD_184236 | JGI IMG/M metagenome (GOLD analysis project Ga0207884, IMG submission 184236) | Marine viral communities from the Deep Pacific Ocean - MSP-144 (SPAdes) | ecosystem: Environmental > Aquatic > Marine > Oceanic | place: Pacific Ocean | collected 2011-07-08 | reverse complement strand
GTTGTTCAAATCTGCGAAGGACACCCACGCCCCGCGCATGAACCTCTGCCCAGCGGCGAGCGACGACGACAAACCAGTGGCTGAATTGGGAAAAGGCGTTCAGGCGGCGAAGCGCCGACATCCGACGGGCTCCAAGAGAGCCGCGCCGCAAAGCGGCGGTATCCGGCCAACACGGGAGCGGAGCGAACGGAGCGGGCAGGCCGGACGGCGACCTTGGGAAAGACCGGCGGGGTCGGCACAAGCTGGACAGAGAGGTTACAAGCGCGAAGCGCGACCCAACATATCAACTCCGTCCCGCAGGGACGACATTATGGGGCGTTGCGGGCACTCCCGCTAGAAAGGGGTGCGCCGAAGACCTCGGGCTAAGGCCAGGGGAAAGGCTTTTCCCCCTGATGAATCCCGTTACACTGGTACACGGCGATGAGTTAAGCCGATTTAAGCTAAATTCAGGGATAATATGCCAGCCAGAAAACGGGGTAATACGCTCGAAAAATGGGAAATCGCCCTGATCAAGGCGATGTTGAATCGCGGCGGTTACAACGACCAGGACATATTGGCGTATTTCACCCGTCCGACACGTTCGATCAACCATGCGCGTATCGCTGAGATCCGTACTGGGGCAAAGTTCAAGGCCCTCAAGGCAGCGTCCCCGGACGAGCTGGACGATTTTCTGATCAATTGGCCGGATGTGGACGCTGAAACAGGTCTCAGTCTCCGGGGTGACGAGCTGCTTATCAAGGCACGAGAGGCGATGATCGCTGCGGTACATACCTTCAACGGTGCGGGGCTTACTTTTCGGGCAGAACTATTCATCGTCACCAGCATCATCGGCTGGACCTATCTCATGCACGCCTGGTTCCGGCGTGAGGGCATCGACTACCGGTATCGAAACGCCGACGGCACAATCAAGAAAACGAAACAAGGAGCGGACTGTTATTGGGAGTTGGGCAAATGCCTGCGCCATGCGCGCTGCCCGGTTCCCCGTGGCGTGGTGAAGAACCTCGACTTCGTCCTGGAGCTACGCCATGAGATCGAACACCGGTCAACGAACCGGATCGACGAGGCGGTCAGCGCCAAGCTGCAAGCCTGCTGCCTGAATTTCAATGATGCCATCAAAGCGTTGTTCGGCTCCCAATATGGATTGGAACGGCGGCTACCGATCGCGCTTCAGTTCGTGACCTTCGCTGCTGACCAGCGAGCGGTGCTCAAGAAGGGCAGTAATCTGCCGGGACACATTGAGACTTTTATCGATGCTTTTGAGCACGGTTTGACCGAAGCAGAGTACGTGGACCCGGCCTATCGCTATCGGGTCGCATTCGTACCGATTGCCGGAAACCGCGCGTCAAGTGCGGATACGGCAGTCGAGTTCGTCAAGGGCGACTCCGATGAAGGTCGAGAGATCAACCGCGTTCTTCTCAAAGAAGTGGACAAACGCCGATATACGGCCAAGCAGGTTTGGGAAATGATGCAAGCTGAAGGCTTCCCAAAGTTCAATCAGCAAGCTCACACGGCACTCTGGAAGGAATTGGACGCCAAGAAGCCTGCGCACGGCTATGGCCGCGATGGCGACTACAAGGGCACTTGGGTCTGGTACGATAAATGGATTGAGCGAGTCCGTGCCCACTGTCAGGAGCAAGGCGAACGCTACAAGTGAGGAAGTGAGGCCGCCTAAGCGGCGGCCTCGGTGACGTCGGCGGCTTGCAACCCTGCCAGAAAGACAGCCGCCTTGGCGGCCTCACTGGCGGTGAAGATGGCCTTCAGAGCCGTCAACCAATTGTCAGGTAGGCGGCGCCCCACATTAAAGGGCGTTACGGGTTGAAATCCCGTTTGAAGGGTTGACGGAAACCGCCGAAGGCGGTTGCAGGCAGGGGAAGACGTTCCCCTCACATAATCCTATGCAAACAACCTAAGTGAGCATCTGATTGTAAACAGCAAACACCTTCTCCGCCCGGTCCAGTGTTTCAAGCACCTCAGCGTTGTCGCCGTCGAGCATTTGTGGATTGCGGATCAACCAATCAGAAGGGCGGTAGTGACTATACTCGGGCATGTCGGCAGGTAGTAGCCGGAAGTAGGCTTCGGCTTGCTTCACCTGACGCGGGGCACCTTCCGACGCGGCGAGTTTAGCGGCTGTGACGGCATGCTTACCTTTCAGATCGTAGCACCCATTGATAATCTTACAGAAGAGTTCCGGATGCATAAGATCCTCAACATCCGCCTCAGACTGGTCGAGCAATTCAGCGATCGTGTGAAGACGTTCAGCGGCAAGAACTTCGCTTCGGCGCAAACGTTCAATTTTGCCCTTGTCACCTTGTCCTTGGTCAGAGAGGACGGCCACATTTAGGTGGTTACCATGAAAGAGCGACACAAAGGGCCTCACGTTGTCGATGCCGCCTGCAGGACACATGGTCCATTTGGGATCAAGACCCTGTCGTCCCCGTCGTTCAAGTTCATTTGAGAAGGCTTGCAGATAGAGGATATCCGACGGCCCCTCGACCAACAGGCTGTTCTCGCCGACGAAAAGCGATTGCGTAACGGAATAACCAAGCGCCCCTTGCAACGGAAACAACGTATCCTTGTCCGTACTCATGACATCTTCGGTTATTCTTGTTCCGAGTGATTGCGGTCGGGCGGGCTCTTTTAGGTCAACGACATCCTCGACGACGCGACAGTCAGCCAGCCTCTTGGGCGGGACCATGAACGGAGAGTGAGTTGAGAAAATCACCTGATGGGTAGGCAGAAGCTTTTCCTCAATGTAGCGAAGCAAGTCTTCCTGAGCTTTTCCGTGCAGCGTTAAGCCTGGCTCATCAAGAAGAATAATCACATTGTCGGTTGTTCGGCGCATCATGGCGAACTGAACCAGGAAAGAGAAAAACCAGACGAAACCTGCACTCCGCTCCGAAAATGGAACGCTTGCCCGATGGAGTTGATTATAAACACGTGCTCGCGCTACAGCGCCTGCGTTAAAGGGGGACTTATCTTGCGGCCTGCCCTCATTCAGCTCAACCTTGACCTCCAGGTATTTATTCTGTGACCAATACTGAAATATCTGGTCGGTAATGTCGGCTGACGCGGCTTCACACTTGGCGTTCAATTCTTCATATCGCGGAGACTGGTTCAATTCGTCCAAATCGGTTCCAGCGAGCCGCAGGAAGTTCATGAATATCTCATCGCCCGGTTCAATCTTATTATTTTGCTTATCTTGCGCAATTTTCTGTGCCGAAATTTGACCGCTCATCCGGTCATAATGTGATGTATAGAAAAACGTGGGGACCAGGTCAGAAATCAGATCAATGCCACGAAGGTTGATTGACTGATCCCGATAGTCCAAGAACCGCTTGGATAATGCAGCCAGTTTTTCAGATTTTTCCTCATGCCCGGCTACGGCGGCAATCAAAGCTGCTGAAGTTTCTGCTTTTTCGACAACCTTCTTCTCTGCGGCATTCAAACGCTGGGCTGCAACAGCATTGGCAATTGCTATTTTTGCCGAAATTGGTACCGACCATGATGTGCCTTCTTGGTTGTATCGCTTGCTGATCTTGAATTCGCGGGAAGTGATGGCGTCTTCACCGAATTCATCGGCCAGACGTTCGAATCCCTTATCAGACAGCTGCCACCACGTTTCGACGACGACCGCATCTTCATCGGAATGGCGCTCTTTGTAACGAGTAGCAAACCGACGAGGATAATCCTCGGTCACGTCAAATTTTGTTTGAGGCGGGCCAAAAGGTCGGATGGATTGTAGAGCCGATAGAGTTGCGGTCTTCCCAGCTTCGTTTTTACCGACAAGGCAGCACAGTTCCCCGACGGAAATCTTACCCGTATCAAGAATCGACTTGAAGTTCTGTATTCTGATATGGGTCAGTTTCATTTCATTGTCCTGCATCTATTACAACTAAAGCAGAGTACAACAAGTAACTGCACTCAACAACAATTTGCCCCTCGGTGTACTCCGCATACTGCATGCCGAGTCCCAAAGATAAGGACTAGCGTGATCAGCAACCGCCAACACGACTCTCACATGACGTCGGCAGAATGCCCGTAGGACGAATAATCGTAAAGAGGCCGCCTAAGCGGCGGCCTCGGTAATCTCAGTGGCTTGCAGCCCTGCCAGATAGTCGGCCGCCTTGGCAGCCTGACTGGCGGCGGTGAAGATGGCCTTCTTGTCTGCCTTGAGAACCTTCAGCCAGTTGTCGATGTAGGCGGCATGGTCGCGACGCGGCTCCAGCGTGATCCCAAGGTCAGCGCAGAGGAAGGCAGCGCCCAGTTCCGCCACGAGCTCCTCGACGGCATAGGCGTCATCGCCGAAGCGTTTGCCGAACTGACGGTCGCAGCGTTTGGCACTGCCGGTCCAGTGCGTGAGCTCATGCAGTAGAGTGCCGTAATAGCTCTCGGTCGCCGTGCTGGTCTCGGTTCCCATGAAGCGCTCGCGCGCGGGGACCTGGATAAAGTCATCCGGGAAGCGGTAGAAGGCGCGGTTTCCGCCATGTCGGATATCGGCCCCAGTGGCTGCGACGAAGGCTTCAGCCGCATCGAGGATTTGCGCCGGGTCTTTCGGTACCGGCAAGGGCGGTGCTTCGAACCCGTCCACCTGATCGGCGTTGAAGACGTAGCTGGCGCGGGCCATGAGGCGTTTGCCGTGCTCGGTGTCGCCGTCGTCCTTCTGCTCTTCCACGTCGAATTCTTTGTAGAAGACCACAAGGCTGGATTTCTCGCCCTTGCGGACCTGACAGCCCTTGTTCTGCCATTGGCGGTAGGTGCCCCAGGTGCCGGTCGAGAAGCCGCGTGCTTGGGCTGAGGCCCAGAGGCTGACGATGTTGATCCCGCGATAGGCGTTGGTGGTGTCGATGTTGACGGGGCGGTTCAAGCCATGGCCTGAGCGGTGCCAGGGCATCTGCCAGTCACCGGCTCCGGCTTCGATGGCGGCGATGATGGTGTTGGTCACTTGGGTGTAAACGTCTTGGCGTTCGGTCTTCATGGTCTCTCTCCTTGTCTTTGCGGGCCGCGCCCATCGCGGCCGTCCGATGGCGACCGGAAAGGCAGGGGCAAAGACGGGCGGCGCACCCGGTATGGGCCGGAGAGAATCGAAGGACGGAGAGCGGGCTGTTTCTTGCTTCGCGAGGAAGGACCGAAGGTCAGGGGAAGAAACTGACCGGGAACCGTTGCGCCGCGCAGCGTCCCTGCCAGGTCAAGCCAGATATGAGGACGGCTCGTGGGCAGCGGTCAGCGACAAGGGCAAGAGAGTCCGGGAGATCATTTGTCCAGGACGGCACCCAAAAACGACAACCCCGCCATAGTGGGCGGGGCCGTGGCTTCAGAGATTGATGCACTGGCGTGCGCATCGAAGGCTTATGGACCGCGCCAAAATCCGGCACCTGACAGCCTTCAACGGGCATCTTGTCTGCCGCAGGGGCAAGCCGCCACAAAATCTAGGCAAACGGCGCAAACCGGGCTAAAAATGGCAGATGGAATCTGTATTTCAGGCGGCAAGGGCAATCGTGGATGGTCTTCGGAAAACTGTTCGGACGTGGAGGGAATGAGAAGAAGCCACGTCGGCAGAGCGAGGACGATCATTACCGTGCCTGGCGGCAGAGCCTCGATCCCGAGTGGAACGAGGTTCTCAACATTGTCTTCAGATCGGAAGACGTTGACCGGGTCTTCAAATCGAGCCTTCAGGTAGCTCTCAGCAACAGCGATCTCGATGAGGCGCGTCGGATTCTTCGCCTGCACATCATGCCGTGCCTACCGGCGCACATCAGGGACCAGCTTAAGCACGCCGGGCAGCATCAGGCGTGGGCGCATGTCAACCAGATAGCTGCTGCTGGCGCCTCCTTTGCGCCTGACAAGGTGCCGCCCGATGCCTTGAACCTCGGCTGGGTCGAATTCGGTGATGACGGCATGGCGCAAATACGATTTCAGGGAGAAGGTCACGTGCTGACCGTTGCTCCCACGGGTGCAGGTAAGGGACGGCGGTTCATCATACGCAATCTGCTGGAGTATGCAGGCCCCGTGGTGGTATTCGACCCGAAGGGCGAAAACTATGAGCACACGGCATGGCGGCGCAGCCTGTATGGTCAGGTGTTCAAATGGGCTCCGGGAGAGGCAGATTCTGATTGCTACAACCCGATGGATTTCGTCGAGACGCTGGACGATGCACGGGTGCTCGCCGACCTGCTCATTGTGCGGATGAGCGCACAGGAGTTCTGGGACGAATCTGCCACCGATCTGCTGACCGGCCTGATCAGCTATGTGAAAGAGACCAAACCGCCCGAGCGCCAGAATTTACGCCAGGTCATAAGTGAGTTGTCAGGATCGGAAGACGACTTCAAGGCCATGCTCGTAACCCTGCGGGCGACGAAGCGGCGGGACAATGTCGAGCTTGCCAATGTGCTTGAACAGCAATTTGACAAGATGCGCACGTCAATATCACAAACATTGCGGACGCACCTATCGGCATGGAAGCAAGAAAATGTGGTCAGGACCACGTCCACCACAACGCCGGGCTTCTCCATGGCGGACATCGTCGGAAACGACTACAACGGCGCTCAGTTCGCCGCCATGCAAGGACGGGCACCGGGTTGGCAGCACATTGGCGAAAGCGGCCACGCCAGAGGCGCAGCGGCGTCGATCTTCATCTCCGTGCAAAGCCATGAAATCCCCACGATGCGTTCCGTTCTCCGGGTCATTCTCGGGCAGATGCTGAACGAGACGATCAAGGCACGGGCGGCGATCGACAAGGCGATGGCGGATGAAGAGGACCTGCCCAAGCGCTTCACGCACTGGCCGGTTATGTATCTCTTCGACGAGCTGCCGCAGCTGGGTTACATGCCCCTGATCGAAAACGCCGTGGCGATTGCGCGAGGCTACAACATCCGCCTCTGGCTGTTTACCCAGGATCTGGCGCAGCTAAGTGAGGTCTATCCCAAGTGGCGCAGCATCGTCGCCAACTGCCGCAGCCAAATATATTTCAAGCCCAATGATCCGACCACAGCAGAAGAGATTGCCGGCCGTCTTGGCCGCCGCAAGGATATCTGGGGCGGCGAGGACTGGGTGGCCTCGCCACAACGGCTGATGAGCCGGGAGTTCTGGGAGGACGCCGTCATTTTTCAGGACGGCCTGTCGATACGGGCGCATCTGCACAAACTCTTCGGGGCCGACCAGAGACTTGAAGAGTGGATGGAGGAGCAGAAGGCCATGTTTGGCGATACGGTTCATCGGGCACCCCCGGCACCCGAACCGCCTGACCTCACCTTCATCGATGAAATGGAGCCTGAAGCGGAAACCGCGCCCGCAATCGCCCAACCCTCAAAAATGAAAAGCCCCGAAAAAGGGAATGGCGACGGTCAGGAAGATACCGAATACAAAGGCGAATACGCCGCCCTTCGGGACAAGGCGAAAGCCAGAAAAGAGAACGAAAAGAACAAGGCTTCTCCAGAGCCCTCAAAAGGGCTGCCTGAGACGCCCGTAGAATCATCCGACGATCCAAAGGGCAGACCTATGCCCCCGACGTTCGACGAATGACCTGAGACGCCGCCTATTGCGTCTCACCCCCTTCATAGCCCCTTGCCGAGGGTGCAACGCAAACAGGAGTAAGTTGAATGGAAATTCTGAACTGGATATTCAAAGAGAACCTTGGTCTTTCTATCATGATCGTAATTGGGGCGGTCATCGCCATCAATCTGATCTTCTGGAAAACGAACAAAAAGGCGTTCGATGCTGAGAAGAACAAGCGGCGCGACAGGTAGGTTTAGAAGGTCATCAAATAGCACCGGTACCGTTTATGCGTGTCGAAACCCGCCCGGGCAGACTTATCCACAGGCGGGCACAGTGGGGCCGTGTTTTTATATGTTTTATATAAGTTTTAATAAGTTTTAGGCGGCGAAAGGCACGCGAAAGGCAACGTGAGTGCGGTTTTCCAAAAGTCCCCGGTTCTTAAAGTACGGGTTTGGGTTCCTAATGTACGGCGCAGGGTTCCTAAAGTACGGGTTTGGGTTCTTAATGTACGGGTTTGGGTTCTTAATGTACGGGCTATCCACAGGGCGATCTCGGTCGAGATACGCCAACCTATGTGACAAAAAAAGCCCACCTTATGGGCGGGCGGTTCTTAATGTACGGCACTGTTGAATGCAGCGGCCTCTCCAAGCAGTGGCGCCGGTTCAGGGATCGCCGCGCGGTGCGTCATGGTCAGGATGGGTTGTCCATCAACGCCTTTTTCTTCCTTCAGATCATATTCAGGAAGATCGTTGGCTTTTATCAGCTGACGGATTGCCCAAGTGGTTTTCTTGGTAGTTCCGCTGCTACCACTGCGCTCATGAATGGTCGCAAAGCTGTACCGTGCCATCCCGCTACCTGCGGCCTTGCGTGCCAGCCTGTAAACGAAACGGGCAAGTCCACCATCTATCAGAAAGTAGTCAGGGTGTACGGTCAGGATTTCAGGACGCTGATGGTTGACGACACCCTTGTAAATCCAGTCCGGGATTGTGACCGAAACGGCAGCAATGTTCGGCTGGCCTTTCTGGTTGGGGCGCTTTTCGGTATAGCTCAACACACTCCACTCATCGACCAACCGGAAGCCACCTGCGGCCGCCCTTAGTTTGCTCTTTACGCTGTGGTTGTTGATGGTGATGACCGTCGATGACAGGCGTTTAAGCATCCCCTCAACAGCGGCATACTGCTTCCCGCCGTCACCAAGCCTACAGAACTTCAGCACATCGGCCGCATGGGGAGCGAATGTGCGGGAAGGCATCGGCCCACGCCCGGCTTTATGAAGGCGCATCCCCTCCGCGAGATAGGAAACACAGAACAATACAAAATCGTAGTCGTAAACGGATGCCATACCGTGCGCACCAGCAGCGACTTCGACGGTCGCATGCGGCAGCTTGTGAGTAATGATGTCAGCCTTGCGCTTGTGCTTCTTACTCAATCTGAACAGGGCAAGGTCCATCAGGGAGAGACTATCCTTGATCGCAATGTCCCACAGCCGGGGGACAAAGAAGTCGGGCTGGTCATCGTTGGCCGGTGCCGGACGCAGTAAGCTGCCGCCGCTTTCTTCCTCGATAAGTGGCTGAGAGGCAATGACGTCACCTAGATTCCGGATTGCCGTCTTCAATTTGTTGTTCGAAGCCCCAGATTGCCTCGGGGACTGAGGATCAAGGGAACCGTCAATCAGCTTTTCCGTTATTTCGTGATTAATTGATTTTTTCATTTATTGTTTGCGTGCTTCAACGTTTTATTTGAATATGTTCGAATAATAATAACAATAAAATTGGTTTTCATCATGACTTTTATTATAGGTGTTGTCTCTCAAAAGGGAGGTGTCGGGAAAAGCACGCTATCCCGGCTTATTGCGCGCGAGTATGCCGCCGCCAGCTGGAGCGTAAAAATCGCGGATCTTGATATTTCACAAGGGACCAGTTTCAACTGGCAAAGCCGACGGCTTGCAAGAGGCATATTACCGGAGATCGCTGTCGAAAGATTTGGAACGGTCGATCAGGCATTGAAGGTGGCCGGTCACTATAATCTGCTGATCATCGATGCGCCGCCACACAGCACTTCCGGGACACTCCGTGTCGCCAAAGCGTCAAACCTGCTTATTCTACCGACCGGTTTGGCGCTGGACGATCTGGAGCCGACCGTCCTGCTGGCCCATGAACTCGTGAAAAGCGGCGTTCCCAAGGAGCGACTGCTGTTTGTGTTTACCCGAGTGGGAGATAGCGAGGCCGAGCTTCTTGAAGCGCGCCACTACCTTTCCACAGCCGGATATGCGGCGTTGGAGCACGCCCTCCCGGAGAAGGTGGCCTATAGACGAGCGAACGATGAGGGGAAGGCATTGACGGAGACGCGATTTGCTTCTCTGAACCGTCAAGCCGACCGGCTTGCGCAAGAGGTCGTCGATGCGCTTCAGCGAGCCTCTGAACCGGAGGCCGCATGACATGGCAAAAATTCCTGCACCAAAATTGGTAACCAAGGGCACACCGCCGCAAGCCGATCAAACGGTCGGCAACCTGGATAAGACGGAAACGGGCAAGCTGGTGGCGTTGAACTTCACCGTCAGTCCGGATTTTCGGAAGGCGTTTAAGAGCTATGCTCTTGAGCACGACATCACGATGCTGGAGTTGATGAAGCGCGCCTTCGATGAATACCGGCAGCGGCACCCGTAGCCGTTCTTGCTTGCTTCAACGGAAGCACGTTTCCAAACAAGGTAGGTTCCGCTATGAATAGGTATGACGGTTCGCTGGATCAACGTTCTCGCTGACCGTCGAGTGTGGGGAATCACCTCGATCCTAGTTGAGATTTGTTGCCCCTTGGGGCAGCCGATTGGCTCTGAGTGTGCCAATAGTGTGCCAAAACAGCAAAAAGCCCTGTCCGTTAGGATCAGGGCTTTTTGTTTTTCGCTGTATTATCAGCTAGATAGTTGGTTGCGGGGGTAGGATTTGAACCTACGACCTTCAGGTTATGAGTTTGAGGGTCGATTGTTATCTCATGATTGTTCAAATTATATAGAGATACTTTCTAATTGATATAATTGAATTTTTCGTTGACTCGATGATTGATTGCGGTTCACCCTGATCGCCTGAGATACAGATAACTTGCTTACCTATTGCTTACCCGATGGAGGATGTGATGTCAAAGCTCACGAAAGCCACGATCGATAGCGCGCGTGAAAAAGCGCGCATCCAGGGACAGGAAGTCGTCACCTGGGATACCACGATGCCGGGGTTCGGTATTCGGGTTAAGCCGTCGGGGACGGTTGGCTTCATGATCCAGTATCGCAACGAGTATAACAAATCCCGGCGCCACACGATCGGGCGATTCGGCGTGATGACGCTGGAGGAAGCCCGGACCGAGGCCCGCGCGCTTCTCAGTGCCTCGAGCCGGGGCCGGGATCCGAGGGCCGACAAGCTGCGCAAGCGGGACGAAAACTCGGTCGCCGACCTGGCGGCCCGCTATATGCAGGATCACTGCGAGGGGCGCTGCAAGGCGTCGACCATCGAAGCCCATAAATGGCTGCTGCAAAAATTCATCCTGCCGAAACTCGGCCGGTTCCTCCTCTCCGAACTGACCGTTGCCGATATCGCCAGCATGCACCAATCCCTGAAGGGCACTCCGTACAATGCAAACCGTGCACTTGGGCTTCTCAGGGCCATGCTCGGGTGGGCGGAAGAGTGGGGCCTGCTGGAACGCGGCGGCAATCCCGCCACCTCCGTCCGGCGCTTCCGGGAGACGAAGCGACAGCGTTTCCTCTCACGCGACGAACTCGCCCGGCTGGCGACAGCAATCGACGACAGCGAGAGCGAGCGTCTCATCTCCCCTCATGTCGCAGGCGCGATCCGCCTCCTGATTGTGACCGGGGCCCGATCCGGTGAAATTGTCGGCATGCGCTGGAGCGATATCGATTGGGACCGTCGGCTGCTTGTCCTGCGCGAACACAAGACCGATAACAACGGGATAAAGGCCCTCCCGCTGAACGCCATCGCTCTCGATATATTGCGGGAGATTCCCCGCGATCCGGAGAATCCGTATGTAATCACCGGCCTCAGACAAAATGCGCCCCTGGTCAATCTGCAGAAGCCGTGGCGGAGGATTCGGAAACGGGCCGGTCTGGACGATGTCCGTATTCATGATCTGCGGCATTCTTTTGCCAGTTTCGGTGTGACATCTGGGGCATCCCTGCCGGTGATCGGGGGACTGCTGGGACACAGGTCGATGTCGGCCACATCGACCTATGCGCATTTATCGCAGGACCCACTCCGGGATGCCTCCGAGAAGGTCGGGGCCCTGGTCGGGGATATCATGCGCCCGAGGTCAGTCGTTTAAGGGTCAGATCGTCAGAAGAAGTATGTGCACGGCACCACCGCATACAGTTATGGCAATTCACGGTAGTTTGCAGGATGTCGAAAGTTAAGAATAGAAGAACCGGTACCAGGGCAACTTCTGTGCGGTCCAACGGTGAGAGGCAGATCAAATCCTAAACTGAGAAAGGAGACATTTCATGGACGATGAAAACGAGCAGAATGAGGACGACACGCCAGAAGAAACAAACCCTTTCAAAAACATCGTGGCTTTAGGGCATTACCGCGGTGCCAGCGGCCAATTTACCGGTGGCTTCATGTTAACCAAGAAAGACGGCGAAACAGAAATAGTTACAACAGAGTCCTTTGTGAGCAAGAAGCCACCCGCCGATTGAACCTCAAAATTCGGTAAGCACGGGTAAGCACCCGAACTTATTCGTGGGGCAACTTAATGCATCGCTATCAAACAACCGAGGGCAAAGCGTTGAGATCAGAAAACATCACAATCCAACAAGGCACATCTTGAGATAACAACCGACCCTCAAACTCAAAGTTAAGGGCTATGTGCGCCAAACCAAAAAAAGCAAACATCCGATAGACGTCGACAATACCCACATTCAATTAGGATTTGCATATTTTAGCTCTTCACATTTTGAAAGAATCATTTCTACGATTTTCTATTATCAGATTGAAAATTGATCAATAGGAGGATTTCGATGTTTCGCGTCCCACAAAATTTTGAGTTCTACTTTCCAAATACGTTCGAGAAGACACCACTTCTCAACTCGG
>Ga0207884_1000981_pt1 | contig 12591 bp, 10 predicted proteins | sample MalvirmetaMSP144_FD_184236 | JGI IMG/M metagenome (GOLD analysis project Ga0207884, IMG submission 184236) | Marine viral communities from the Deep Pacific Ocean - MSP-144 (SPAdes) | ecosystem: Environmental > Aquatic > Marine > Oceanic | place: Pacific Ocean | collected 2011-07-08 | reverse complement strand
TGTGAGATTCGTTGATTCCACCGCAATAATGACTGCGCATACCGGTTCCCGTTGTATCTGATGTGTGCGTAAAAGTTTGCAAGAATGGTTCTGGCGGACCCTACTGCAAAAGCGGCCCATTATAAACACAATGAACGGGAAAATCAGGCTTCCATCACCGTGGGTGACGGTAAAACGTTTGGTCGCTAGAATGGGCCGATTTACCGCCCTTTGGAGTCGCCCTTGTCAGCCCGAGCCGAACAGAAACTCCGCACTCGCCGCGCCCTGATGGACGCCGCCCTTGCTCAACTCAGCGCGGACCGGGGCTTCGGCAGCCTGAGCCTGCGGGAAGTGGCAAGGGAAGCTGGCATTGCACCAACATCTTTCTACCGGCACTTTGCCGAGCTCGACGAACTGGGGCTTGCACTGGTGGATGAGGGCGGTGTCGCCCTGCGGCAGCTTATGCGCCAGGCACGCAAGCGAATTGCACGGAACGGCAGCGCCATCAGCACGTCAGTGGATACCTTCATGGAGTATCTTGGCAACAACTCCAATCTGTTTCGTCTGATGCTGCGGGAAAGCACCGGGGTATCAAAACCCTTCCGCACGGCCATCAAAGCTGAAATCGACCACTTTGTGACCGAGCTGGCGGCCGATCTGGCTCGCATCGCTGACGAAGAGAATCGCCCGCTATCAGACTCGAAACTGGTGGCGGACGCCATGGTGACACTGGTGTTCAATCAAGGCGCAGAGGCGCTTGACGCCACACCCTCCGAAAAGGAAACACTGAAAGACAAACTGAAAACCGAGCTCAGGATGATCCTGGTTGGGTCGCGCACCATCGCTCGGCACAAACGCTAAGCCACAGGGCTTCGCCGGGAGAGATTGCTAACCCTGTATTTGCGAAAGCCGGCCCAGCAACGGCTTCAGTTGCTCGCTTATTCTGGCCAGGTCGCTGACACTGTAGGGCTTCGGCGGAAGTTTGCCCCAGACAGGGCCAGGCCAGGCGGAATCGCCTTCGAAACGCACGATATGATGAAGGTGAAGTTGCGGCACCATGTTACCCAATGCCGCAACATTGAGTTTATGCCCACCAAACACTTCCATCATGCCTTCCCCGAGAAGAGCCGATTCCGCCATTAACTGTCGCTGTTGGTCCGAGGCCAACTGATAAATCTCGCGCACGCCATCAACCCTTGGCACCAGAAGGATCCAGGGCCAGTTGCTGTCGTTCATCAGCCGAATTTCACAGAGCCTGCTCTGCCCGAGGCTGACCGTGTCAGCTTCCAGACGCTCGTGCAGAACAAACAACGACTCCGCCCCACCCATATCAACCTCCGTGGAACTGGTTCCGGCCTCGGCCAATGGCGTAGTAGGTCATACCGTGGCGCTCAAGCATTTCAGGCTCGTACAGGTTGCGCCCGTCAAAGACCACAGGCTCTTTAATCGTCGCGGCAATGGCTGCAAAGTCCGGTGACCGGAACTCCTTCCACTCGGTGCAGATGGCCAATACATCCGCGCCTTTCAGCGCCTGCTCCTTGGTTCCGCATAGAGTCAGCCCCGGCTGGTCACCGAAGATACGCTGGGTCTCTTCCATGGCTTCAGGATCGAAGGCCTGCACACTCGCACCGGCATTCCAGAGATCCTGCATCAGAGCGCGAGACGACGCTTCACGCATATCGTCGGTGTTGGGCTTGAATGCCAACCCCCAGATTCCGACGACCTTACCTTTCAGGTTGCCATTGAAGTAATGACTGATCTTGTCGAACAACACATGCTTCTGCGCATTGTTCACGGCTTCCACGGCGTTCAGCAGGCGGGAATCGTAGTCACAGTCCCGGGCTGTGCGGGTCAACGCCTGTACATCTTTCGGGAAACACGAGCCGCCATAACCGCAACCGGGGTAAATGAAGTGATAGCCGATGCGAGGGTCAGAACCGATACCCCGGCGAACGTTCTCGATATCGGCACCGAGGCGCTCCGCCAGGTTGGCTATCTCGTTCATGAAGCTGATCTTGGTGGCCAGCATGGAGTTGGCTGCATACTTGGTCAGTTCCGCAGACCGGATGTCCATGAAAATCATGCGGTCATGGCTACGATTAAATGGGTAGTAGACCTCGTGCAGCACCTCCTTGGCCCGCTCACTGTCGGTGCCAACGATGATGCGGTCGGGCTTCATGAAATCGGTGATGGCCGCCCCTTCCTTAAGAAACTCGGGGTTGGACACCACATCGAATTCGAGCTCCAACCCGCGCTTGTCCAGCTCGGAGCGCACCGCAGCCTTAACCCTGTCTCCGGTACCAACCGGCACAGTGGACTTGTCCACAACCACTTTGTACTCGTCCATGTACTGTCCAATGGAGCGCGCCACGGCCGTCACATACTGCAGGTCAGCTGAACCATCTTCATCCGGCGGCGTACCCACTGCGATGAACTGCAGCACACCGTGGGCTACGGCTTCTTTGGCATCGGTGGTGAACGCCAGACGGCCTGCCTCAACCGTATGCTTTACGATGGACTCGAGGCCAGGCTCATAAATGGGTATATGGCCGTTCCTCAGCTTATCAATCTTGCCCTGATCCACGTCCATGCACAGAACGTGATGCCCCACATCGGCCAGACAGGCACCCGTCACAAGCCCGACGTAACCAGTCCCGAAAATAGTAATCTTCATCCGCCATAACCCTGAAATTGAATTTGTTTAAAGCACGAGAACAAGCAGCCTCAGGCTTGCTTATCCTGCCAGATCTTTTCCCAGGCCAGGGCTGTACCGACGATGGTATCGAGATCATCGTAATCCGGCTGCCATCCCAGTACATTCTTGATCCGCGAGTTGTCGGCCATCAGCGCGGCAGGGTCCCCTGCCCGACGGTCTGTTTCCTGTACCGGAAAATCATTGCCCGACTGGCGCTTGACCACATCAATAACTTCGCGGACGGTAAACCCACGCCCGTATCCACAATTCAGCACCCGCGATTCACCGCCACCTTCCATATAGCTCAACGCCATCACATGAGCCTTGGCAAGGTCTTCCACGTGGATGTAGTCGCGGATGCAGGTGCCATCACGAGTGTCATAGTCGGTGCCAAACACGCTCATGCCATCGCGCTTGCCCGTCACACACTCACACGCAACCTTGATCAGGTGCGTAGCTTCAGGCGTGGCCTGACCCAGCAAGCCTTCAGGATTGGCACCAGCCACATTAAAGTAACGCAGGATCACGTAATTGAGAGACGACGCAGCAGCCAGATCCATGATCATCCGCTCGCTCATCATCTTGGAGGCGCCATAGGGATTGATCGGCGCCAGCGGAAGATCTTCCGTCAGTACGGTTTCCTCTGGCATGCCATAAACGGCAGCCGTGGACGAAAACACCATGTAAGGTACCCGGTGCTCTTCTACTGCCTTCAGTAAATTCAGCGTGTTACGGGTATTGTTGCTGTAGTACTTGAGGGGATTTTCGACCGATTCCGGCACCACGATATTGGCGGCGAAATGCAGCACAGCTTCAAAGCGGTGCTGGCTGAAAAGATCCGCAATGGCCTGTTCATCGGCGAGATCTCCGACCACAAGCTCACCACAGGTGACCGCCCAACGGTATCCGGTGGACAGGTTATCGAAAACAACAATGTCGTGTCCGGCTTCGCCCAACTGCCTGACAACGTGACTGCCTATATAGCCGGCTCCGCCGGTTACCAGAACTTTCATGATCGATCGTCACTCCTTCCCTGAAAACAATTGTCTTCTGCGGCGGATGTCTGTTCGTCTCCGCGCGAAAAAATCACTGATAATCTCACTACATGACCCCGCAAGAACGCCACCGACAGACTCTACACGCCAATTCAGGTGTTCCTCATCCAGCGTTCTCCGGGCGGATTCAACAGCGCCCGCTTTCGGTTCCGAAGCACCATATACAAGACGACTGACGCGGCTATGCACAATAGCGCCCACACACATGGTGCACGGCTCAAGGGTGACGTAAAGCGTGGCACCCGGCAACCGGTAATTGCCCGCACGCCTTGCCGCGTCCCGCAGGGCACGTATTTCAGCATGAGCTGTGGGGTCGCATCCACTGATCGGAGCATTATAGCCAGCTCCAATTTCCCGTCCATCCAACACGACCACTGCACCAACTGGCACCTCACCAGCTGCTCCAGCCTGACCGGCCAACTGTAGCGCACGCTTCATCCAGGAATGATCATCATCAGTGCCAGCCATAATGCCTGCCCGGCCACACCCCCTATTCGCCACGTTAACGCTCAACAAAACGGGGTATGCAACCTATTAAAACAAAAGATTTATTGAGGGATGATTAAAGAGTGCAGCAACAATTTCTGAGGCGGCATAATTTGTACCATCATCAACCAGGCGACATATTACCAAAGTTGGAAACGAGTGCGCGAATACCTGAACTCGCGTCTATTGCGCAGATCTCATCGTTGCCTGGCAGTCAGTTTAGGGTAAAAGCACGCCAACCCGGAACTTTCATTGCCTCACAGTGTCCACAGCATCGTGACGTACAATTACAATAAAGGTCTTTCCGAATGACAGGAGTCGTTCCCATGAGCCTCACTGCATCCCTGACAGCTGCAGCCGTTCTTCTACTCGGCACCACGCAAGCTTCCCTAGCGAAAGACAATTCGCAATCTTCACTACCGGAAGGTGCCGGCAAAGCATTAGTCGAGAACGCCTGCACAGCCTGCCATGGCGTCTCCACCATCAAGCGCTCAGCTGGCTACAGCTCACCCGAAGAGTGGCGACGGGTTTTCTCAACCATGATTGACCTGCAGGATGAGCAGGCCACCAGGGTCGCCAATTATCTGGCCCAACACTTTCCGGAAGACCCCGGCAGGCGACCAACACTGGTTCCGGGAAACGTCGACATTGAGATTACCGAATGGACAACACCTACCCTTGGTCAGCGCACCCGGGACCCGATTGAAGCACCAGACGGCTCTATCTGGTGGACAGGTATGTGGGCGAGCCTGGTTGGGAAACTGAACCCGGATACTGGCGAAATGAAAGAATACAATTTACCGCCATCAGCCCGGCCACACTCCATTGTCCCTGATGAGGATGGCAACATCTGGTACACCGGAAACAGCAACGCCACCATTGGAAAGCTTAGCCCGGACACCGGAAATATCACTGAATATGAAACGCAGGCCAAAGACCCTCACTCTGCTGTATTTCATCCCAACGGCAACCTGTATTTTACGGCTCAGCACGCGGCCATGCTGGGCCGGCTGGATCCCGACACCGGCATGCTGAAGGAAGTGAATACCGAAGCAAAACCCTATGGAATCAAGGTAGATTCCAACGGCACCGTTTGGATTGCCTACAATGGCACGAACAAGATCGGCGCCATGGACCCGAACACGATGGAGGTCCGTTATTACAACCTGCCGGATAAACGAACCCGAGTACGTCGACTTGACCTCGATAGCCAAGATAACGTCTGGTACGTCAACTCAACGAGGGGGAAAATCGGTCGACTGAATCCGGATACCGGCGCAATCACCGAATGGGACTCTCCCAGTGGCCCGGACTCTCATCCTTACGCATTGGCCGTTATCGACGACATTATCTGGTACAACGAATCAGGCATGCGACCTGATGCGCTCGTCAGATTCGACCCCGAAGCCGAGACCTTTCAAAGCTGGGCCATTCCCTCCGGAGTCGGGATCATTCGTCATGTTTGGGTCACTGAGGCAGGGAACCTGTTGATCCATCAAAGCAGCACCAATCAGGTCGGGTTGGTCAGGATTGACTGACCCGACCTGCATACCGGTCACTCCCACTCGATGGTTGCCGGCGGTTTGGAGGAAACGTCGTAGGTTACCCGGGACACACCTTCAATTTCATTGATGATGCGATTGGATACCGTTTCCAGCAGATCGTACGGCAGGTGTGCCCAGCGCGCAGTCATGAAATCGATGGTTTCCACCGCACGCAATGCCACTACGTATTCATAGCGGCGGGCGTCACCTACCACTCCAACCGATTTGACGGGCAGGAAGACCGCAAATGCCTGGCTGGTCTTGTGGTAAAAGTCAGCTCGGTGCAGCTCTTCCAGGAAAATAGCGTCGGCCCGACGGAGGATTTCGGCGTATTCCTTCTTGACTTCACCCAGAATCCGCACGCCCAGACCGGGCCCGGGGAATGGGTGGCGATACACCATGTCGTAAGGCAGTCCAAGCTCCAGGCCAATACGGCGCACCTCGTCCTTGAACAGCTCCCGCAGTGGCTCCACCAGCTTCATTTTCATGGTTTCCGGCAGGCCACCCACATTATGGTGGGATTTTATGACATGGGCTTTACCGGTCTTGGAGGCTGCGGATTCAATGACATCCGGGTAGATGGTGCCTTGGGCCAGCCAGTTCACATCGCGGATGTTGGCGGCTTCTTCATCGAACACATCAATAAAGGTGTTGCCAATGATCTTGCGCTTCTGCTCGGGATCATCAACACCCTTGAGCTTGGACAGGAACAGGTCTTCGGCATCAACCCGAATAACCTTCACACCCATGTTGCTGGCGAACATATCCATCACCTGGTCGCCTTCGTTCAGGCGTAGAAGGCCGTTGTCCACGAACACACAGGTCAACTGTTCGCCGATGGCTTTGTGAAGCAGCGCAGCAGTCACGGAAGAATCCACACCACCAGACAACCCCAGAAGCACCTTGCCACTGCCCACCTGATTACGGATCTGTTCCACCGCATCGTCAACAATCTTGGCTGGCGTCCACAGCGCCTCGCACTGGCAGATGTTGAGAATGAAGTGCTCCAGGATGCGCTTGCCCTGCAGAGTATGGGTCACTTCCGGATGGAACTGGACGCCGTAGAGGTTACGCGACGTATCCTGCATGGCCGAAATCGGCGCACTCTCCGTCGATGCCAGCAGCTCGAAGCCCTCCGGCATCACCACAACCTTGTCGCCATGGCTCATCCACACGTCCAGCAACGACTCGCCGGTGGCCGTGAGATGGTCTGTAATGTCTTTCAGCAAGGGCCCCTTGGCCCGCACTTTGACCTGGGCATAGCCGAATTCCCGCTTTTCGGAACTGGCAACACGACCGCCCAGCTGTTCAGCCATGGTCTGCATGCCGTAGCAAATGCCCAGAACCGGAATCCCTTTCTCGAACAGGCCTTCCGGCGCGCGAGGGCCACCCAGTTGGGTCACCGACTCGGGGCCACCCGCGAGAATGATGCCTTTGGGATTGAACTCTTTCAGTTCCTCATCGGTAATATCAAAGGCCTTGATCTCACAATAGACACCAATTTCCCGAACGCGGCGCGCGATGAGCTGGGTGTACTGGGAACCGAAATCGAGAATCAGAATGCGGTGGTCGTGGATGTTGTGGGCCATGAAATCCTCGGAGCAGAAAGAAAAAACGCGGCTCACCGAATGAGCCGCGCCTGAATCGACAATGGTCAGCCGATACGGTAGTTGGGTGCTTCTTTGGTGATGGTCACGTCGTGGACGTGACTCTCACGCATGCCCGCATTGGTGATGCGGACGAATTCAGGCTTGGTGCGCATTTCTTCCATGGTGGCACTGCCGGTGTAACCCATGGAAGCCCGCAGACCGCCCATCAACTGGTGCACAATGTTCCGCATTGGACCCTTGCAGGCAACGCGGCCTTCAATGCCTTCCGGCACCAGCTTCTCGATGCCTTTACTGGCGTCCTGGAAGTAACGGTCACTGGACCCCTGCCCCATGGCACCAATGGAACCCATGCCGCGGTAGGCTTTATAGCTACGCCCCTGATACAGCTCAACCTCGCCCGGTGCTTCGTCAGTACCGGCCAGCAGGCTGCCGATCATGACGCTGTAGGCTCCCGCTGCAATGGCCTTGGAAATATCGCCAGAGAAGCGAACGCCACCATCCGCGATCACGGGCACGCCACGGTCTTTCAAGGCGGCCGCCACATTGGACACGGCCGTGATCTGTGGCACGCCAATGCCGGCCACGATACGGGTGGTGCAGATGGAGCCGGGCCCGATACCCACCTTGACCGCGTCTGCACCGGCGTCCGCCAGATCGATTGCGGCGTCAGAGGTGGCAATATTACCACCGATCACCTGAACTTCCGGGAAATGCTCTTTAATCCAGCGAACCCGGTCGAGCACGCCCTTGGAGTGGCCGTGGGCCGTATCCACCACGATCACGTCAACTCCGGCCTCAACCAGCGCGGCTACCCGTGCATCGGTATCAGCACCTGTGCCGACAGCTGCGCCAGCCCGAAGACGACCCTGTTCGTCCTTGCAGGCCAGCGGATAATCCTTCGCCTTCTGGATATCCTTGACGGTGATCAGCCCGCGCAATTCGAAGTCGTCATTCACGACCAGGACTTTTTCAATGCGGTGGCGATGCAACAGCTCTTTCACGTCGTCCAGATTGGCGCCCTCTTTCACCGTCACCAACTTGTCCTTGGCGGTCATGATTTCCGAGACAGGCGTATCCAGACGGCTTTCAAAACGAATATCACGACCGGTGACGATACCCACCAGATCGACACCATCCACCACCGGCAGACCCGAAATGTTGTTGGCCATGGTGATGTCCACCAGTTCGCGAACCGTGGTGTTTGGCGTTACCGTAATGGGATCCTTTACGACGCCGCTTTCGAACTTTTTCACCTTGCGAACGGCCGCGGCCTGCTGCTCAACAGACATGCTCTTGTGCATGATGCCGATGCCGCCTTCCTGGGCCATGGAGATGGCCAGATCAGCTTCGGTCACCGTATCCATAGCCGCCGACACCAGCGGAATATTCAGGGTGATACCTTTGGTCAGCTGGGTTTGCAGGCTGACCTGGTGAGGAAGAACCTCTGAGCGTCCTGGAACGAGCAGTACATCGTCAAAGGTGAGGGCTTCTTCGGCAATTCGCAGCATTGGGATCCGCCTTTTGAACATGCTAGATTGGAGAATTCTGACACCACACCCCGCAGGCTGTGGCAGTACAAAATTCTTAATCGACCTATTATAAATGGGCCTTGGTTGACAGTAAACCGGGGCTGACTACCTATTGGGTTGCATCTTTTTGAATTTTCGCTATTTTTACTCTCCAATTTTCGGCTTTTGCGTATACAGCAACCCCACAGAAACGAAGGAGCACCCCCTTTGGACAGCGGTTTCCAGGATTCCCGGCCCCGAGCGCTGAGTGTCAGCGAGCTCAATCACCAGGCCCGCCACCTGCTGGAAGCCAGCTTCATGCAGGTTTGGGTTGAGGGTGAATTGTCCGGATTCTCCCGCCCCTCTTCTGGCCATTGGTATTTTTCCCTGAAAGATCGCAAATGCCAGATCCGCTGCGCCATGTTCCGGGGCTTCAACCAGCGGGTGAAAGAAATTCCGAAGGAAGGCGAGCAGGTTCGCATCCGCGGCAAGGTAACGCTTTACGAGAACCGGGGCGATTTCCAGATCATTGTCGAGCATGTCGAGCCAGCGGGACTCGGCGCGTTGCAGCAGGCCTATGAGGAGCTCAAACGCAAGCTGCAGATGGAGGGTCTGTTCGATGCAGCCCGCAAAAAACCGCTGCCATCAACCCCTCGCCACATTGGGGTTGTGACATCGCCCACCGGCGCCGCCATTCACGATATCCTGACCGTACTTGCCAGACGATGCCCGGCCATTCCCGTCACCCTTTACCCCACCGCTGTCCAGGGGCAGGCAGCAACAGCTGACATTGTCCGTGCCATTGACCGGGCAGCCCGACACGGACTCGCCGATGTGCTGATTATTGGTCGCGGTGGTGGCTCACTGGAAGATCTTTGGTGTTTCAACGAGGAAGCCGTCGCCCGCGCTATAGCAGCATGCCCCCTGCCAACGGTCAGTGCGGTTGGCCACGAAGTGGACGTAACCATTGCCGACTTTGTCGCCGACCTGCGGGCACCCACACCGTCCGCCGCTGCGGAAAAAATATCACCCGATCAGCAGGACTGGCTGCGACAGCTCAAGGAACGGGAACATCGACTCGCCGGCGCCGCCAGCCGAGCCCTCAAACGCATGGGGACTCAGCTGGCGCATCTTTCCGCCAGGCTCAGGGATCCTCGGCGTGAACTGATGGAAAAAGCCCAGCGCATGGACGACCTCGACCTGCGGCTGGGCAAGGCCATGCGTCAACGCATGGAGCGGGAAAAGGTACGCGCTGAGCACCTTGGCCAGCGCCTGAGAATGCAGTCTCCCGCAAAACGGCTCGACGACAACCGCAGGAGCGTCAGCCAGCTGTCCGAACGACTGACCCGCTTGGCTCGCCAGTCCGTCGTCCAACGCCAGGAGCGCCTTGAGCATCTGGCTCAAACACTGAATGTGGTCAGCCCGCTGGCGACGCTGGGGCGGGGGTACGCCATCGTCCAGCAGGAAAACGGGGATATAGTTCGCCAGGCCAGTGAACTCGCGCCCGGCGACAGGATCACCGCCCGTGTTGCCAGCGGCCACGTTGAAGCGAACGTGACCGCGGTCAATTCAGGAAACCAATAACTTTCAAAAAGACAGAAACTTAGCCTATGGTCTAGTAGTCCTATACCTCAAAGCGCCTAAAGTTGTGGGTATTACAAAACACAACAACAACAGTGATGCGAGGTGGATGTTATGGACTACCACTCCGAGTTCAGGCAATCAATCGACCAGCCTGACGCCTTCTGGCGCGAGAAAGCGTCTGCCATTGACTGGATGGAGCCCCCGAAAACCATCTGGCAGCCCACAGATAACGGACATGGGGAGTGGTTTCCCGATGGCGTCCTTAACACCTCCGACATAGCACTGGATGCCAACATCCGGGCCGGGCGCGGCGAACAGAAAGCCCTGATTTACGATTCTCCGGTCACCGGCACCACCCGCTCATACACCTACAATGAGCTCACCCGTGCGGTGGCAACCTTCGCCGGTGCCCTCCAGGACAGAGGCATCACCAAGGGTGACCGGGTGATTCTCTACATGCCCATGATTCCGGAAGCCGTCATTGCCATGCTGGGATGCGCCCGGATTGGCGCCATTCATTCCGTGGTCTTTGGCGGTTTCGCATCCAATGAACTGGCGGTGCGCATCGATGATGCCAAGCCCAAGGCCGTCATCACAGCCTCCTGCGGCATCGAAGTCAGCAAGGTCATCGAATACAAGCCCTTGGTGGACAAAGCCATCGATCAGGCGGACCACAAGCCCGAGTGTTGCATTGTGTTTCAGCGCCCGCAGGCTAAGGCCACGCTTCAGGAAGGTCGCGATTTCGACTGGGGTGAAATGGTTAGCCGGGCCCGGGCGGTAGATCCGGTGCCTGTCAGGGCCACCGACCCGCTTTATATCCTCTACACGTCCGGAACCACCGGTAAACCCAAGGGCGTTGTGCGCGACAACGGCGGCCATGCCGTCGCTCTTCGCTACAGCATGCACCTGGTTTACGACGCCAGCCCGGGAGATGTCTACTGGGCCGCATCGGACGTTGGCTGGGTGGTCGGGCACAGCTATATCGTCTATGCCCCCTTGTTTGCAGGCTGCACCACCATTCTTTACGAGGGCAAGCCGGTCAAAACTCCAGATGCCGGCGCCTTCTGGCGCGTGGTCCAGGACCACGGCGTGAATCTGTTGTTCACGGCACCGACCGCCTTCCGGGCGGTCCGCAAGGAAGACCCTGAGGCTGATCAGCTGTCCCGCTACGACATCAGTTCCCTGAAGCGCCTCTTCCTGGCCGGCGAACGACTGGACCCACCCACCTACGAATGGCTGAAGGAACATACCCGCCTGCCAATACTGGACCATTGGTGGCAAACCGAAACCGGCTGGGCAATCTGCTGCAACCCGGTGGGCATTGAGATGATGACAACAAAACCCGGCTCGGCCACGCTTCCGTCTCCCGGGTTCAACGTTCAGGTGGTGGACATGGAAGGCAGCCAGGTTCCTGCCGGGGAACAGGGCCAGATAGCCGTTAAGCTACCATTACCTCCTGGCTGCATGTCCACGGTCTGGGGGGACGACGACCGATTCCGTAACACCTACCTGGCCCCCATTGACGGCTTCTACAGCTCCGGTGATGGCGGATTTGTTGACGAAGACGGATACGTATTCGTAATGGGTCGAACGGACGACGTGATTAATGTCGCGGGCCATCGGTTGTCCACCGGAGAGATGGAGGAGGTGGTTGCCGCCCACCCGGCCATCGCGGAATGCTGCGTGGTTGGCGCTCACGACGACATGAAAGGCCAGGTACCCGTGGGGCTCGTGCTGATCAAGGATGGTGCGACCATTGACCACGACGAACTTGAAGAAGAGTTGGTTGAAATGGTTCGCGAGAAAATCGGCGCTATTGCCTGTTTTCGCAAGGCATTGGTGGTGGAGCGACTCCCCAAAACCCGGTCCGGCAAGATCCTGCGTCGGGTGATCCGCCAGATCGCCGATGGCGAGGACTACGCGGTGCCAAGCACGATCGACGATCCTGCTATACTGGAAGAGATCAGCGAGCAATTCAAAGGCTGACCACCGGCCCCGTCACCAATCGGAACCTACGCCACAGCGGTGCATCCGTTTGGTGACGAGTTTATGACAACTCGTTGTTTTTGCGGTTTAAAAAACTTAGACAAAGTGCCAGAAAAAGCGTTGACGCCTTCCCAACTCGGTCTA
>Ga0207884_1000979_pt1 | contig 12641 bp, 11 predicted proteins | sample MalvirmetaMSP144_FD_184236 | JGI IMG/M metagenome (GOLD analysis project Ga0207884, IMG submission 184236) | Marine viral communities from the Deep Pacific Ocean - MSP-144 (SPAdes) | ecosystem: Environmental > Aquatic > Marine > Oceanic | place: Pacific Ocean | collected 2011-07-08 | reverse complement strand
GGTGCTCGAAGGCTACAGTCTGGCTGACGCAGCCAACGGCGATGGCGGGGAAGTATTCCAGGCCTGAGCCCCGGGCCGCCCTAAACCCTGCCGTCAGGGCGCGCCTGGCGCATTTAGGATGCCGGTGACGTCGAACCCTGGCGAAGGCGGCCCCGGATTGGGCGCGATATGCATCCCCAGCCACCGCATGACACCGATCGAGGCGGCGTTGTCCGCCTCCGTGCCGGCCAGGATTCGGGCCAGGCCCAGCGTTTGGAACAGCCAGGCGCTGACCAGCCCAGCCGCCGCCGTCGCATAGCCGCGCCCCTGACAAGCCGGGCGCACCGCCCAGAAAAGCCCCACCTCCGGCGTCTTGCGCGCCTCGGCCCGCCCGCCCAGGCCGGGCAACCGCTCGAAGGGCTCCAGCCGCGCCACGATGCCGACCAGGCCGACGAACCTTTGATCCTGGTCGATGATCGCCCGTTCGCCATAGGGCGGCTGATGAAGCGCGGCCAGTTGGTCGTAGCTACGCAGGGTCCAGTCCAGCCAGTCGCGGCGCAGGGCCAGGTTTTCGGCCGCGCCTAGATCGGGATCGGACCAGCCGATCTCATCATAGAGGTCATGGCAGGCCTGCAGGTCGGACGCCTCCAGGGGGCGAACGGCGACCTGGTCGCCCTCCAGACGGGGAAGCCGCATGATCAGCCGGCGGCGATATAGGCCTTCAGGCCATCAGCCTCAGCGACCACTTCGGAGATCTTATGCTTCACCAGATCACCGATGGACACGATGCCCAGCAGCTTGTCGTCCTCGCACACCGGCAGGTGACGCACCCGCCGATCGGTCATCCGTTCCAGCAGGGCGTCCACGGTTTCGCCAGGACGGGCGAACAGCACGTCGCTGGTCATGCAGCTGGTGATGGGACGATCCAGGGCCGGCGCGCCCAGCTCGGCCAGGCTGCGGACCACATCGCGCTCGGAGACGATGCCGACCACCTTGCCGGAATCGACCACCACCAGGGCGCCCACACGGCGGGCGTGCAGAAGGGCGGTCACCGCGCTGATCGTGTCCCCCGGCGTGACGGTGAAGACCAGGTCGCCCTTGGTCTTCAGGATCTGGGATACAAGCATAGGTCGTCTCGCTCTCATCCTACAGATGCGCAGCCTGTCGCATAACGGCGGTTCTGGCAATCACCCCTCCGCCTGCGGCGGCGTTTCCAGGGTCCGAGCCGCCCCCCGGGTCGCGAGCCAGGCCGCCGGCCCCGCCAGGAGCAGGCCCGCCAGGAAGCCGGCGATATGAGCCTCCCAGGCCACCGCGCCCTCGAGCCCCGGCGCAAAGCCCAGGACCGCGATCAGCAGGTTGAGGCCGATCCAGATCGCGCTCATGAACAGGACGCGCCGGTCGAACAGGGGCGCCAGCCGCCCGCCGCCCGCCAGGATGCGGGTCGCCGCCCCGATCAGGCCAAAGACCGCGCCGGACGCCCCGACCAGGAGGATCTCCTCCCCGGGATGCAGCCGCGCAAAGGCCAGGTTGGCGAGGCCCCCGCAGGTCAGATAGAAGAGAAAGAAGATCAGGCCGCCCCAGACCCGCAGGCCGAACAGACGCGCCACAGGGCTGCCAAAGGCCAGGGCCCCGGCGGCGTTCATGGCGGCGTGCACCACGCCCCCATGGATAAAGAGCGCCGTGATCAGGCCCGGCCACCCGCCTGCCTCAAACCCCGTGGGCGAGAAGCCGAAGCGGGAATAGGCCCCCTCCCCCAGCACGAAAACCTGCCAGGCGAAGGCCCCCAGTATGGCCCCCACCAGAACCATGGCCGGCCATGGGGCTTTGAAAATAGGCTCTCGGGGTTCGGTCAACAGGTCTCCTCCAGGGGCGTTCAACGGGCGCGTTCAGACTCGTCCGGCGCCAGCCTTAACGAATTCGCGAGGGTTGCACCCCTAGATAGGACGCCAGTGTCCATCTTTGGCACGCAGTTTGCTTAACGACGACCGCGCGTCGTCGCCGTTCGGAGTCGCCAAGTCATGGCCATCGCCCCCACCGATACGAGGCCAAAGGCCCAGACCCATCCGGCGGCATGGATCGCCATGCTCGTCGCCGGCGCCCTGGCGGCCAGCGGCGCTCAGGCCCAGCAGATGACCACGAACTCGGCCGATTTCAACGCAGGCTGGGGCCGCTATGCCGGCAGCGAGAACCATCCCGTGGATGTCTCCACCCGTGACGCCAACGGCAACCGGGTCATTGTCGATGGCCTGATGCTGACCGGCGAGGACCAGTCCTCCTTCAGCCGCTCCTGGGGTTCGGCCGACGCCTATGCCGGGGTCGGCGCCAGCTCCGGCGGGTCCAGCGCCATCGGCAACAACCTCGTCGTGATCACCCAGGGCAGCTACAATACGGTGATCATCGACTCCACCCAGATCAACAATGGCGACGTGAACGCCGGCGTGCAGATGACTTCCGGCGGGGTCGGCGATGGCAACTAGGCTTCCCCTCCGCACCCTGGGCGTCCTGAGCGCCGCGGCCCTGGCGCTCAGCGCCTGCGCCACCCCTGTGGCCGGTCCGGGCGGCAATTACAGCCGCCCCATCGGCAGCGCGCCGGTGACCTCAAACCCAACACCCTATTCCACCGCCCTGGTCTGCCTGGCCGGCTATGCGCGCGTCGCCAATGTCACGGCGCCCCGCATCGCCATCGGCCGCATCGCCGACTACACTGGCAAGTCGGAGTCCGACGGCAGCGGCCGGAAGATCACCCAGGGGGCGTCGCTCATGGCCATGTCGGCCTTCGCCAAGGCGGGCATGCCCCTGGTGGAACGGTTCGACACCTCGGTCTCCGAACTCGAGCTGAAATACGCCAACAACAAGCTGATCTCCGACCAGCCCAATCCGGCCCCGAACATGCCGGCCGAGTACCGCCGCATCCTGGCCGGCCAGGTGCCGGGCTCGGACTTCTATGTGGCCGGCGGCCTGACCGAGCTGAACTTCAACATCCGCTCGTCCGGCTTCGATATCGGCGCCGGCGACCCCGATCCCCAGGACCTGAAGGGCAACCTCAACGGCCGCCTGTTCATCATGAACATCGGCCTGGACCTGCGGCTGATCAACACCCGCACCCTGGAGGTGGTCGATGTCATCTCCTACCAGAAGCAGGTGATCGGCCGCGAAGTCGGCGTCGGCATGTTCGACTTCCTGGGCGGCAACGTCTTCGACGTCTCGGCCGGGACCGGCGCCCTGGAGCCCATGCAGCTGGCTGTGCGCTCGCTGGTGGAGCGGGCTGTGATCGAGATGACCGCCAACCTCTACGGCATGCCTGGTCCCCAGGCCTGCCTGTCCTCCGACCCCCTGGCCGGGACGACGGTGGGGCTCACCGGGGCCTACGTCCCCGCCTACAACAATCTGGGGACCAACAATGCGCAGACTCGCGAAGATCCTAATCGCTGGAACGTCAGTCGCGACCCTGACGTGCGCGGTCGCTACTAGCCAGACCCTCGACAGCGTCATCGTCAGCGACCAGGTCCAGACCGGAGACGTCTTCTCCGGCCAGACCCTGGACGTGGTCGAGGTCACAGAGGCGACCACGGCGGTCACCACCGCCACCGGCGCGGCCTTCGACGGCTCCGGCGAAGGGGTGACCCTGGACGTGCGCGCCAACCAGAACCTGCAGGCCGATGTCACCGCCGACACCCGACTGGACGCTGCGGTGAGCTCTGGCGCCGTCACCAGCCTGACCACGGCCGCCACGGGCGTCACATCGGACTCCAACATTTACGAAGGCACGCTAACCGGGGTCTACAACCAGCAGACCGGCCCTGGCCTGATCTATGGCCACAGCCATATCGAGGCGCCGGACGCCGAGGTCGGCGATGTGACCGCCTCGGCCCAGGCCATCGGCGTCAGCCAGGGCTTCGGCGTCAGCTACAGCGTGGTCGGAGCCCGGGTGAACCAGACCAATCAGGCCGATGTCGTCGCCGATGGCGGCGGCACCTATGGCTATGTGGAAGGCGCCGCCACCTTCGCCGGCACGGCCACCGGAACCAATGTGACCAGTTCCGGCGTCGGCGGGTCGGGCGAGCGCTACATCATCGATCAGGACAACCAGGCCGCCCTGACCCAGGCCAGCCAGTTCACCGCCCACGGCAACGCCTATCTGAGCACCACCAGCGCCACGGCCAGCGGCAACAACATCTCGGCCTCCAACGAGGGCGGCCTCCTGGATGTGACCAGCGCCCAGGAGAACCAGGCCTATGTCCGCGCCCAGAGCCAGGGTTCGGCCTATCAGTTCGGCTCGGCGGCCAGCATCGCCTATGGGGTGGGCAATTCCTTCATGGCCGGCAATTTTGGCGCCGAGACCCTGATCGACACGGTCCAGCTGAACGAGGGCGGCGGCGTCGAGGTCATCGCCGACTTCACCGGCGCTGAGGGCTATGACGCCTCGTCCACCGCCACGGCCATCGGCAATGCGGCCACCGGCTATGCCTGCAGCGACTGCCAGGGGCGCATCGTCGCCACCAGCCAGCAGGTGAACAACGCCGATGTCAGCGCCACCAGCTCGGTGAACGTCACCGGCTACGCCCGCTCGGCCACCGGCGTCGCCAATGCGGTCGGCAATACCGCCAGCTACTATGTGAGCCGCCCTTCCAGCCAATAGGCTTGGCCGGGCGAGCGCCCGGCGTCCGCCGCCACCTTCGCCTTGCCCTCGCCCCATCCGGCGGCGATGGTGGAGGCTATTGTCGTAAATTGCGGACGTCTCAATGATATTTTCCAAGCGAGCGGCGCTTGCGCTTACCGCCGCCCTCGCCTTCGCCGGCCTTTCCGGCCTGGCCCACGCCGCCCCCCAGATCGCCGAACGCGCGCCGCATGTGGGCGCCCATGCGACGGCCGCCGCAGACCTGGCGCCGGGCCAATGGCCCCAGGCGGTCTCCGACGTGGAGGTCGATCCCGCCATCCGCTTCGGCGCCCTGCCCAACGGCATGCGCTACGCCATCCGCCGCCAGACCATACCGGAGGGCCAGGCGGCCCTGCGCCTGCGCATCGACGCCGGATCCCTGATGGAGGCCGACGACCAGCAGGGCCTGGCCCACTTCCTGGAACACATGGCCTTCAACGGCTCCGAAGCCGTGCCGGAAGGCGAGATGATCAAGATCCTCGAGCGCCTTGGCCTGGCCTTCGGCGCCGACACCAACGCCTCCACCGGCTTTGACGAGACCATCTACAAGCTCGACCTGCCCCGGACCGACCAGGAGACCCTGTCCACCAGCCTGATGCTGCTGCGGGAAACCGCGATGAACCTGACCATCGCCCAGGACGCCGTCGACCGCGAGCGCGGCATCGTCCTGTCGGAGGAGCGCGCCCGCGATGCGCCCTCCTACCGCACCTACAAGGACCGGCTGGCCTTCCTGCTCAAGGATCAGCGGCTGAATGACCGCTATCCGATCGGTGAGGTCGAGGTGCTGCGCAGCGCGCCGGCCTCGCGCATCCGCGACTTCTACACGGCCTATTACCGGCCTGAACGGACTCTGCTGGTGGCGGTCGGCGATTTCGACGTGGACGCCATGGAGGCCCAGATCGTCGAGGCGTTCAGCGGGTGGTCAGCCGAGGGCGCGCCGGGCGGAGACCCCGAGCTTGGTGAGGTCCGTCGCCGCGGCCTGGAGGCCAAGGTCGCCGTCGAACCCGGCGTCCAGGGCGCGCTGCAGATCGCCTGGGTCCGTGACCCGGACCTCGCCGCCGACTCGGACGCCCGCCGCACGGCCGACCTGATCGAACAGCTTGGCTTTTCGGTCCTGAACCGGCGCCTGTCGGTGCTGTCGCGGGCGGCTGATCCGCCCTTCCTGGGGGCCGCCGCCTTTGTGAACGACGAGTTCGGCGCCGCCGAGACCACCAGCATCATCGCCAACGCCCAGGAGGGCCGCTGGCGCGAAGCCCTCCAGGGCATCGAGGCCGAACAACGCCGCGCCGTGCTGCACGGGGTCCGCCAGGACGAGCTGGATCGGGAGATCGCCGAATATCGCGCGCGTCTTCAGGCCAACGTCGCTGGCGCCGCCACCCGGCGGCCGTCGAGCCTCGCCCAGGAAATTCTGGGCGCCACGGCCGAGGATGAGGTGGTCACCAGCCCGGCTCAGGATCTGGCTCTGTTCGAAGCGGCCGTCGACGGCCTTGAGGCCGCCACCGTGTCCCGCGCCCTGCGCGACGCCTTCCAGGGACAAGGTCCGCTGATCTTCCTGGCCAGCCCGACCGAGGTCGAGGGCGCTGAGACTGCGGTGCTGAGCGCCTATGAAGCCTCGCGCCAGACGGACGTCGCGCCGCCGGAAGCCTTGAGCGTCGTGGAGTGGCCCTACCGCCAGTTCGGCGCCCCGGGCAAGGTCGCCGAAACCCGCGACGTCGCCGACCTGGACACCGTTTTCGTCCGGTTCGAAAACGGCGTGCGCCTGACCATCAAGCCGACCCGCTTCCAGGACGATGAGATCCTGGTCGCCGTCAATGTGGGGGATGGGCTGCAGAGCCTGCCGTCGGACACCCAAAGCCTGGCCTGGGCCAGCCAGGCCCTGGTCGAGGGCGGACTCGGCGAAATCACCGCCGAGGACATGGAGCGGGTGCTGGCCTCCAACGTCTATGGCGCGCGCCTGCGGGTGAGCGACGACGCCTTCACCCTGTCAGGCTCCACGCGGCCCGAGGACCTCGACGTCCAGATGCAGGTGCTCAGCGCTTATCTGGCCGATCCGGCCTGGCGAACCGAGGCCTTCGCCCGCATCCAGGCCGCCGGTGCGACCATCCATGAACAGTATGAGGCGACCGCAGGCGGCGTCCTGTCCCGCGACCTGTCGGGCCTGCTTCACTCCGGCGATGGTCGCTGGACCTTCCCGACCAAGGCCGACATCGCCGAGGCCACCCCAGAGGACCTGAAGGCCCAGCTGGCCGGGCCGCTCGCCACGGCGCCGATCGAGGTGGTCATCGTCGGCGACACCACGGTGGAAAAGGCCACCGACGCCGTCGCCCGCACCCTGGGCGCCCTGCCCCCTCGCGATGACGTCACCCGCCCCGAGGCCGCGCCGGTGGCCTTCCCGCCGCCTACCGACACGCCGGTCCGGCGCACGCACAAGGGCCGCGCCGACCAGGCGATCGGCTATGTGGCCTGGCCCAGCACCGACTTCTTCGCCGATCCCCAGGCCGCCCGTGAGGCCGCCATTCTCGGGGAAATCCTGCGGCTTCGCCTGGTGGAGGAGCTGCGCGAAAGCCAGGGCGCCACCTATTCCCCGTCGGTCAACTACAACCACTCCTATGTCTGGACCGGCTGGGGCTACATCTCGGCCAGCGTGGAGATTCCGCCGGAGGGTCTGGACGCCTTCTTCGCCGACGTCGCCGAGATCGCCGAGGATCTTCGCCGCAATCCCGTCGGGGACGATGAACTGGAGCGGGCGCGCCAGCCGAGGCTGGAGCGCATCGAGCGCGCCCGGGTCGGCAACGACTATTGGCTGAGCGAGCTGGCCCGCACCCAGACGGACCCCCGCCGGCTGGAGGCCATCCGCGCCGTCATCCCGGGCACCGAACGGGTGACCGCCGCCGACGTTCGACGCGCCGCCGAGCGTATCCTGTCGCCCGACCGCGCCTGGAAGATCGAAGTGGTCCCGGAGAGCTGAGGCCGCCTAATAGACCGTGCCGCCGACGCCGCCGTCGAGGCTCAGCGCCATGGAAGATGAGGACTCCGAGTATTCCTCTTCTTCGCGATAGGCGGTGTAGGTCTCGGTGCTGACCATGGTCAGGATCTTGATGCCCGCGCCAAAGCGGCGGAGCAGCGAACGCTCGTTGCAGTCGCGGGCCGGCTTCTGGGGACGACAGGTCACCTGGCCGCCGGGGGCGTGATAGAGGGCCTCGCCCTTGGCGCAGACCAGCGACTGGCCGCCGGAGAAGTCCACCTGGCCGGAGTATTCGGCGATCGTCGCCTGCAGGCGGGTGCCCGCCAGGCAGCGATAGAGTTCGCCGTCGAAGATGTCGCGGACATCCCGCTCGGGGAAGAGCTGGGCGGCTGGGTGCGGTGACTGGCGATCATCGATGCAGACGGCCTGGATCACCACGCGGCGGGTGCGCGAGCGGGTCTCCTCATAGGCGGTGCGCTTCATCTTGCGGCCGCCCTCGACGTTCAGGCCCTGGATCAGGCCGGTGGCCACGGGGGGCGAGTAGTAGCCGCCGCCCCCGCCGCCGCCGTAATAGACGGCCGAGCCCGCACCGGCGCTGGCGCCGGCCGAGGCGCGCACACTGGCGCTGGCGCTGGCGTTCACGACCACCGTGGGGGCGACCACCACATTGACGCCGGGCACCTTCACGCCATGGCCGGGCGAGGTGCAGCAGGGCGGATTGGACGGCGGCGGCGGGGGCGGCGGCGGCTTGCAGCAGGGCGGCGGCGGCGGTTCGCAGCAGGCGGGCGGCGGCGGTGTGCAGCAGCTCTGGGCGCCCGCAGGCGCGGCCCCTGCCAGCAGAAACAGACCCAATCCCAGGATCAGGCCAAGCAGGGTCTTTTGCGGCGCCATCTCGGCCTCCAAACTCAATACAATGGACCCTGCAAATTCCGCGCCGAGACGCCCCTGATCGAGAGGGCGACCCGCCGCGATTGTCCCGAAGCGAGACAGAGCCGGCCTGGTCCGAATCCTTCTGCAAGCCCCATGCGGCCGCGTTTGGCCGCGACTGGAGCCGCGCAGCGATGTCGATGTGCCATCCAAACACGGAACGGTTGATAGACTATTGGCAAAGCCGGGCGCTCGACGGCGCGCCGCCGCCGCGCACGTCCATCAGTCCAGCCGATTTCGCCGACCTCCTGCCCCAGGTGGTGATGCTCGGCCGGGTCTGTTCGGGCATCTATCCGATCCGCCTGGCCGGCGCCCTGGTCGGCGACCTGCACCAACGCGACCTGCGCCAGCAGAATGCGCTGTCCCTGTTCAGCGCCCGGGACCGGATGGACCTGCAGACCGCGCTCGAGATGGCGCGCCGCCGGCCGGAGCCGATCGTCGTCACGACCAAGGCCCATGCCGAAGGGGTGGCCATCGGCATGGAAATTCTGTTTGCGCCCCTCGCCGGTCCGGAAGAGGGGCCTGACCGCTTCCTCTGCCTCTACCAGCCCCTGACCATGGTCGCCCGCCTCAAGGGCCAGCCGCTGCTGAGCTTTTCCCTGGTGGATATCCGCAAGGGCGGCGTCGCCAACCAGGCCGCGCCGCGCCTGCGCCTGGCGGCCATCGACGGCCGCCGGATCGCCTAGAGCGCGTTCCGACAAGTGGGAACCGGCTAGCGGGTCAAACGCGCTCAAGTCTTTGAGTTTGGAGCCTGATTCAGCGATCAGACGGTTCTGTCTGATCGCATCAGGCTCTAGCCTGAGAACGCCTTCCAGAGCAGCTGGCCGCCGACAGCGATCATCAGGACGTAGATGGCGGTGTAGAACCGCTCGGGCTTGATCCGCCGGACGAGCCAGACACCGGCCAGGGTCGAGGCTATGGCCACCGGGGTCAGGGCCGCGGCCGTGGCCAGGTTCTCTCCGGTGAACTGGCCGAGCGCCAGATAGGCCGGGACCTTCAACCAGTTGATGGTGGCGAAGAAGATCGCCGTGGTGCCCACCAGGACGGCCGGCGGCAATCCCTTGGGCAAGACCCACATCTGGAACGGCGGCTGACCGGCATGGGCGATCTGGCTGGTGAAGCCCGAGGCCACGCCCAGCACGGCGCCCAAGGCCAGCGGCGCATTGCTGGGCGCCTGGATGCGACCGCCCCGGGCCAGCCATAGCCGATGGATGGCGAAGACGATGCTGATGGCGCCGAGAACCGCCAGGATGGTCGTGGCCGACACCTGCGCCGCCAGCAGATAGCCGAGCGCGATGCCGACGGCGGCCGACGGGATCATGAGCGCCAGGATCGGCCGGTCCCAGCTGCGCCGAAAGGCCCAGACCCCCACCACGTCCTGGACGATCAGCACCGGCAGCAGGATGGCGGCGGCTTTCACCGGCGAAATCACCAGGGCCATCAGCGGCAGGGCCACCGCGCCGACGCCGGCGAACCCGCCCTTGGCCAGGCCCAGCAGGATCACCGCCGGGATGGCCAAGGCGTAGAAGACCGGATCATTCAGCATCCGGCGGCGACCGTCAGGCCGCCGCGCTGGCCGTATCCAGGGCCTTCAGGTCATCGGCGCCGAGCTTCAGCCGCGCCGAGCCCATCAGCTCGTCCAGCTGCGCCACGCTGGTGGCGCTGGCGATGGGGCCGGTGAGGCCCGGCTGGGCCATCACCCAGGCCAGGGCCACCTGGGCCGGCGTGGCCGAGTGGGCGCTGGCGACCTGGTCCAGGGCGGCGAGGATCTTCATGCCGCGCGCGTCCATGTACTTCTTGGCGCCGCGGCCGCGGGGGCTCTTGGCTAGGTCCTCTTCGGAGCGGTACTTGCCGGTGAGGAAACCGCTGGCCAGGCCGTAATAGGGAATGACCCCGACCTCCTCGGCGATGCAGAGCTGCTGCAGACCGGCCTCGAAACCAGCCCGGTCATAGAGATTGTAGAGCGGCTGCTCGCTCTCGTAGCGCGGCGCGCCGAGCGCCTTGGAGGTCTCCAGGGCCGACCTCAGGCGCTCCGGCGTGAAGTTCGACGAGCCGATCACCCGCACCTTGCCGGCCTTGACCAGCCGCTCATAGGCCTTGGCGGTTTCGTCCTGGGGTGTGTCGGGATCGTCCCGGTGCGACTGATAGAGGTCGATATAGTCGGTCTGCAGCCGCTTGAGGGAAGCCTCCACCGCCTGCTCGATATACTGGGCCGAGAGGCCCTTCATGCCCTCGCCCATTTCCGAGCCGACCTTGGTGGCCAGCACGATGCGGTCACGGCGCCCGCCGCCCTGGGCGATCCAGTTCCCGATGACGGTCTCCGAGGCCCCAGCCCCGGCCGGCGACCAGCGGGAATAGACATCGGCGGTGTCGACGGCGTTGAACCCGCCGTCGACAAAGGCGTCGAGGATCGCGAACGAGGTCTTCTCATCGGCCGTCCAACCGAAGACGTTCGTGCCCAGCACCAGCGGGGCCACCATCAGGTCGGAACGTCCCAGTCTGCGCAGCTCCATGAGCGGCCTCCCTTTTGTGATCAGGCGGCCTTCTGGCCGTCCTCGTAAACCGGCGCCTCCTCGGCCGGCAGGGCCGGGCGCCCGAGGATCATATCCGAAGCCTTCTCGGCGATCATGATGGTTGGCGCATTTGTGTTGCCCCCCACCAGGGTCGGCATCACCGAGGCGTCGATGACCCGGAGTCCTGAAAGCCCACGCACCTTCAGCTCCCCATCGACCACGGCCATGGGATCGTCGGCCGCGCCCATCTTGCAGGTGCCCACCGGGTGATAGATCGTCTCCGAGGTCTTGCGGATCCAGGCGTCGATCTCGGCGTCGGTGTGCACCGCCTCGCCCGGCGAGAATTCCGCCCCGCGATAGGCGTCCAGCGCGCTCTGGGCCGCCACATGGCGCATCATCTTGACGCCTTCGCGGATCGCCCGGCGATCCTCCTCGGTGGCCAGGTAGTTGGCGAAGATGGCGGGATTGTCCATCGGGTCGGCCGAGCGCAGGCCCACCCGCCCGCGGCTTTCGGGGCGCAGCTGGCAGACGTGGAAGGTGAAGCCGTCCTTGGCCACCGAGACCTTGCCGTGGTCCTGCATAATGGCCAGCACGCAGTGGATCTGCAGGTCCGGCCGGTCGAGATCGGGCCGCGAGCGCAGGAAGGCGCCGGATTCCAGGAACTGCTGGCGACCGGGGCCCTTGTTGAAGAACATGTAGTTCATGCCCACCCCCAGCGTCTTGATCAGGCCCTTGCGCATGGAATAGGCGGTGATCGGCAGCGGGCATTCCCAGGACAGGGTCACGTCCAGGTGGTCCTGCAGATTGGCGCCGACCCCCTTCAGCTCATGCACCACCGCAATGCCGTGGGCGGCCAGCTCTTCGGAATCGCCGATGCCCGACAGCTGCAGGATCTGCGGCGACTGCACCGCGCCGGCGCAGAGCAGAACCTCGGCGTTGGCGTGGACGATGGTCTTGGCCTTGGTCTTGTCGTCCATGTACTCGACGCCGACGGCGCGCCCGTTCTCGATGACGATCCGGGTGGTGCGCGCGCCGGTGAGACAGGTCAGGTTCGGGCGCTTCAAGGCCGGATGCAGATAGCCTTTGGCCGCGCTCCACCGCTGACCGTCATGGACGGTGAGCTGATAAGGACCCCAGCCTTCCTGTTGGAAGCCGTTGAAATCCTTGGTGATCGGATGGCCGGCCTGGCGACCGGCCTCGACCGTGGCGGCATAGATCGGGTTTTTGGACGAGGCCTTGGAGACCTTCAGCGGCCCATCGCCGCCGTGCCAGGCGTCGCCGCCGCCCTCCAGCGCCTCGGAGCGTTTGAAATAGGGCAGCACCTCGGCATAGGACCAGCCGGTCAGCCCCATCTGGCGCCACTGGTCGTAGTCCCGGGCGTGGCCGCGGATGTAGATCATGCCGTTGATCGACGAGGACCCGCCCCAGCCCCGGCCCCGGGGCCACCACAGCTTGCGATCCTCCAGGTTCGGCTCGGGCTCGGTCCAGAAGCCCCAGTTGTACGGGCCTTCCTTGCCGATCAGCCCGCCGACGCCGGCCGGCATCTTGACCATGATGGAGTTGTCGCGGCCGCCGGCCTCCAGCAGCAGAACCTTGGTGG
>Ga0207884_1000978_pt1 | contig 12643 bp, 17 predicted proteins | sample MalvirmetaMSP144_FD_184236 | JGI IMG/M metagenome (GOLD analysis project Ga0207884, IMG submission 184236) | Marine viral communities from the Deep Pacific Ocean - MSP-144 (SPAdes) | ecosystem: Environmental > Aquatic > Marine > Oceanic | place: Pacific Ocean | collected 2011-07-08 | reverse complement strand
TCGGCGGTGAGCCTGCTGGCCGCGCGGCCGGCCGGCGAGGCCCTGGAGGCCTGGCTGCACCTGCTGGTGGACTATATGGCGACCAAGCGGGTGATCGCCCCGGCCCTGCAGTCCTCGGCCGGCGAGGGGGCCGAGGCCTATGCCAGCGGCGGGGCGGCGGTGAGCGAGTCCATGAACCGCCTGCTGGAGGCCGCCATCGCCACCGGCGCGGTGCGGCCCGACATCGGCCCCCAGGACCTGTTCCGCGCCATGATCGGCTTCAGCTACGGCTATGAGCAGCCCGACTGGGAGGCCAGCGCCCGGCGGCTGATCAGCGTTCTGATGGCGGGGTTGCGGGGGTAGGTCGCCCACGGCAAGGTGGCGGGCGGCCGGGGCCGGTCCGTCGGTCCGTCTTGGGGCGCTCAAGCCATGGCTTTCTTCAGGCGGCTGGCCCGGCTCTTTCCGCAGCTTGCCGACAGGCCGACGCCAGAGGAGGCGAGCCTCTATCTGCGCCACGCCAAGGGCCATCGGCGCCTGCCCTTCGACCGCTGGATCGACCGCCGGGTCAAGGCTGAGCCGCGCCGACCGCCAAAGGTTCTGGAAGATTAGACCGGCGCGGCTGGCCGAGACAGGCTTGCCGGGCTAAGGGCCTGCCATGGCGAAAACCAACCAGAACCCCGAGTTCGAGATCAAGGTCGAGGGCGAGCCCTATGTCTGGCGTATCCAGCGCCAGCCCCAGTGGTCCAGCGACACGGCCGGCTGGCGCGGCATGGCGATCGCCGTGCGCCACCAGGAGGGCCAGCGCGAAGCCGTGGTGGAGTTTCCCCCCGGCCGCCAGCCCAAGTACGGCGCCCCGCAGCTCCAGCCCTCGCAGATCGGGACCGAGCTGGTGGCCCGGGCCATCGCCTCAGCCATCGGCGCCGGCTGGGAGCCCCTGTCCCGGGGCAAGACGGTGACCATCGTCGTCGACGCCAACGGCGAGTGAGGCGGGTCGCTAAATGAGCGTCTGCAAGAGCTAACCGAGCGGGGCGACGCTCTGTCGCGCCTTGGCTTCTAACCGTCCCTACCGCCGCGCGGCCGCCCTCTGGGCGAAGACGCGGGTGACTTCGGCCATGTTTTCCGTGCCCCAGGCGCAGAGCGGGACCAGGGCCTGGGCCAGGCTGAGGCCCAGCGGGGTGAGGCTGTAATCCACCCGGGGCGGGACCTCCTTATGGTCGGTCCGCTTGATCAGGTCGTCGGCCTCCAACTCCTTGAGCTGCTGGATCAGCATCTTGTCGCTGGCGTCGCGCACGGCCCGTCGGAGCTCGCCATAGCGGGTCGGCCCGCCTTGCGCGAGGAAGTAGAGGATCAGCGGTTTCCACTTGCCGGCGATCACCCGCAGGGTCGCGTCGAGGCCGCAGGTGAAGCCGGGCAGGGTCGGGGTGCAGGTCGGGGTCGAAGAATCCTGGGACATTTTTAGGTACTTACCAAAAGGTGCATACTTGTCGATAGGTGGGCGTCTCGCCAGCTCTGTGCAACCTTAATCCAGGAGCACATTGTGAACAGACTTCAGGGCAAGACCGCGGTGATCACCGGCGGGGCGAGCGGCATCGGACTGGGCGCCGCCAGGCGGTTCGTCGAGGAAGGCGCCTTCGTCTACCTCTTCGGGCGACGGCAGGGGCAGCTCGACGACGCGGTGGCCGAACTGGGCGCTTCAGCCCGGGGGGTGCAGGGCTCGGTGACCGACTTCGCCGACCTCGACCGGCTCTATGAGGCGGTGAAGGCCGAACGCGGCGGGCTCGACATCCTGCTGGCCAATGCCGGCACGGGCTCGTTCGCGCCGCTGGGCGACCTGACGCCCGAGCAGTACGAACAGACCTTCGACGTCAATGTGAAGGGCGTCATCTTCACGGTGCAGAAAGCCCTGCCGCTGATGGGTCCAGGCGGGTCGATCATCCTCACAGGCTCGACCACCGGCGTGATGGGGACGCCGGACTTCAGCATCTACAGCGCCAGCAAGGCCGCCGTGCGCAACCTGGCGCGCACCTGGGCCCTGGACCTGAAGGGGACCGGGATCCGCGTCAATGTGCTGTCGCCGGGACCGACCACCACCGAACTGGCCCGGGAAGTGCTGGGCGAGGAGGGCCTGGCGGCCATGGGCGCCTCCACCGTGCTGGGGCGGATGGGCGATCCGGCCGAAACCGGGGCGGTGGCCGCCTTCCTGGCCTCGTCCGACAGCAGCTTCATGACCGGCGGCGAGGTGTTCGTCGACGGCGGCCTGGCCCAGGTCTAGGGGGTCTGAACGCGGGGGCTTCGCAGAGCGCCGAAGCCCCCGACGCGCTCAAGTCAGGCTCTAGGCCCAGACATCACGGACGCAACGCCCGGCGGACGGCAGATCCTCGAAGGTGTCGAGCCCGTCGAACTGGCGGATCGGCAGATGCGCCACGGCTTCGGGGGGCGCCAGGCGCATATTGACCGCCATTCGCCGCCGGCCGTCGGCGCGCGGGCGCAGGCCCCGCCAGGCGAGCACCCCGGCGCAGGTCGGGCAGAACAGGATCTCCAGGGCCGGGTCGTCCTGGTCGGCCCGGCTGTAGGCGGCGGTCGGCCCGCTGAGCGCGATCCGTTCGCCCTCATAGTCGTAGGCCCAGAGAGTCCCATAGCGGCGGCACAGGGTGCAGTTGCAGGCGGTGACCGGGCCTGGGTCCCCCTCCAGGGTCCAGCGGCTCTGGCCGCAATGGCAGGATCCGGTCAGCATGAGGTTCATTTCCGCAGAATCTTGTCCATCGCCTTGCCCCGGGCCAGCTCGTCGATGAGCTTGTCCAGGTAACGGATTTCCCGCATCAGCGGATCTTCGATCTCCTCGACGCGCACGCCGCAGATCACCCCCTTTATGGCGGTCCGCGCCGGGTTGAGCGCCGGGGCCTCAGCGAAAAATGTGCGGAAGTCCGACTGATCGGCCAGCTGGGCCGCAAACGCCGCGGGGCTGAAACCGGTGAGCCAGAGGATGATCTGATCAACCTCGGCCCCGGTGCGCCCCTTGCGCTCAGCCTTGGCGACATAGAGCCGATAGACGCTGGCGAAGCTGGTCTTGTAGATGCGGTGTTCGCTCATCGGGCGCTCGCAAGGTCAGCGGACGCCTGGACGTCCGATTGCCAGCCCATCATGCCCCGGTTGCGGCAGGATCAAAACCTCGGGTCGTCGCCGCGACCGGCCTGGCCCTAGTCGTCGATGCCCGGCCGCAGCGGGTCGCGGCCGTCCAGCCCCTCGATGTGCCGGCGCTGCTCGCGGACGCGGGCGCCGACGTCCTCCGGGCCGGCGGGATCGCCTTCCGAAGTCCCGGGCTGCGAAGCCGGGCGGTCGGACGAGGGGGGCGGGGTGTCGGGATCAGCCATGGACGCTCCTTGCCGCAGGGAAACTGGCCAGGGCGAAGGCCGGTTCCGGCCGGCATCCCAAACGAGAGATCCAGAGAACATCTATTCCGGATGGCGTTTGTTCCCAGCTCATCCGCGCCTATACTATGCGCATGACGAACGCGCATGCATCTGGCCGCCAACGCCTGAACCTCACCCTTCCAGGTGACCTCGTCGAAGAAGCCAAGGGCCTGGGTCTCAACCTGTCGCGGGCCTGCGAGAGCGGCCTGGAGGCGGCGGTGGCCGCCGAGCGCGCCCGTCGCTGGCAGGCCGAGAACCGTCCGTTCTTCGACTGGTACAACGCCAGGGTGGAGACCGACGGCCTACCGCTGGCCAAGTACCGCCAGTTCTGATGAAGAACGGCGTCTACCGGCTGCCGGGCGGAGTCTTGGTCGTCGATGTACAGTCTGACCTGCTCAATCCCATCAACACCCGCGTGGTGGTTCCGCTCATCGAGGCCGCGGACCTTCCGGGCGCTCAGCCTGGACGCATGACCCCCGTCTTCGAGGTCGAAGGCCAGGCGGTCATGCTCCTGCCCCTCCAGATGGCCGCCATCCCGCTTCGGGAACTGGGCCGCCAGCCGATACGCCTGCTGACCGAGGCCGAAGCCTACGCGGTCAGCGGCGCTTTGGACGTGCTGTTCGAGGGGGTTTAGCCGCGCGCGTCTGGCCGCCCAGGCTCAGACCGTCGGCACCGTGCCGCCGTCGATGACCACCTCGGTCCCGTGGATGGTGGCGGCGCGGTCGCTGGCCAGGAAGGCGATCAGGTCGGCGACCTCCTCTGGCGTATTGGGCCGGCCGATGGGGATGCCGCCGAGCGCGCGCATCAGGTTCTGGCGGGCGGCCTCCACACCGCCGCCCTCGCTGGCCGCCAACCGTTCGATCATCCGCGTAGCGGCTTCGGTCTCGGTAAAGCCCGGCGCGACGCTGAGCACGCGCACCCCCTTGGGGCCCAGCTCATTGGACAGGGCCTTGCTGTAGGCGCCCAGCGCCGCCTTGGCCGCGGCATAGGCCAGGGTCGACTCATAGAGCGGCAGCCGGCGCTGGATGGAGGTGACATGGACGATCACCCCATAGCCCTGGTCCAGCATGGCCGGGGCCAGGGCCCGGTCCAGGCGGACGGCGGACAGAAGGTTGAGGTTCAGCTCATTCACCCAATGGTCTTCGGCCAGCGCCGCGAACCCGCCGCCCGGCGTGGTCGAGCCGCCGAGATTGTGGACGATGACGTCCACGCCGCCGAGCCGGTCCAGGACCACCTGCGAAAGCGCCGCCGCGCCGGCCGGATCGGCGAGATCGACGCCGTGGAACAGGTCCGGCTGGGCCAGCTCCGCCGGCCGGGTCCGGGCCGCGCGGAAGACGGTGGCCCCGGCGCTCGCCAGCCGGTCGGCCACGGCGGCGCCCACCCCTTGCGTGCCGCCGGTGACCAGCACCCGGCGGCCGGTGAATTCGGCGTTCGAAGGCCTGGACGTGATCTCCAGGGTCTGGATCAGGTCGCCGGCCAGGCGGAAGGCGTAGCGCAGGTCCGCCCGGCCGCCGGGGAAGGTCCCGGTGACGTGGGCGGTCACCACGCCGCCATCCGGCGCAGGCTCGAAGCTGCGGGGCTCGGCGCGGAAGCTGTAGAGCGCGCGGGCCTCCGCCGCCCAAGCGCGCACGGCGTCGCGGCCGTGGTGGTCGCGCTGCTCGTCGTGGACCCGCGCGTCGGGCGCGAAACCGGCGGCCAGGGCGTCGGCGTCATCGGCCTCGGCGGCGGCGAAATAGCGGGCGATGGGGGCGGGGAGTTTGATCATGGGCGTCAGGCCTCTGGGGTGGCGATACCCAGGATTTGGCGCTATACAGACGCCATGGCAAGAACCGACAAAATCGTAGGGTACTCACCTACAGGTAAGTTAGAGGACGTCACGCCCGACCTGGCCGCGAGCGGGGTCGAGACGGCGTTCCGCATGCTGGAGGGCCGCTGGAAGATGGTGATCATCTTCCACCTCTTCGACCGTCAGGTGCTGCGGTTCTCCGAGCTGGAGCGCGCCATCCCCGGCGTCTCGCAGAAGATGCTGATCCAGCAGCTTAGGGACCTGGAACGCGACGGCATCGTCGAGCGCCAGATCTACGCCCAGGTGCCGCCCAAGGTGGAATATCGCCTGACCGAATGGGGTCAGGCCATGTGCCCGGCCCTGGACTCCCTGCTGGAATGGGCGGCCCAGAAGCCGGCGCCAGGTTGAGCCCGCCGCCCGCCTGGTCAGACGGCCCCAGGCCTCACGCCCTGGCAAACCAGATCGCCCTTGGCCTCAGGCTCGTCCTGGCCGCCTTCTATGTCGCCGCAGGGGTGCTGCACATCGCCTCCCCCGGTGGGTTCGTGAAGATCGTCCCGCCGACGATCCCGGCGCCGGGCGCGGTGGTGGCCTTCACCGGCGTCTGCGAGATCGCCGGCGCGATCGGCCTGCTGGTCCCTAAGACGCGGATGTGGGCCGGGCGGATGCTCGCCCTCTATGCGCTGTGTGTGTGGCCGGCCAACCTCTACCACGCGCTGGCAGGCGTCCATGTGCCGCCGCTGCCCGACAGCTGGTGGTATCACGGCCCCCGCCTGGTCTTTCAGCCGGTGCTGATCTGGGCGGCGCTGTTCGCCGGCGGCGCGGTGCGCTGGCCCCTGGCGCCCAGGGGCCGCGCGCCCGGCCCGGCCTAGGCCAGCTCGAACTGCCCCACGCGCTTGCGCAGGATGGCCTCGGCGTCGGCCATGATCTTGTCGATCAGGTCCTTCACCGTCGGGATGTCGTGGATCAGGCCCGCGACCATGCCGCAGGACCAGCCGCCGGCGTCCATCTCCCCGTCGCGCATGATGGCCGGATAGACGCCCGCCACTTCCGGGGCGATATCGGCGAAGGTGATGGCGGCCCCCATCTCCTTCTCCTTGGCCAGCAGGCGCTCGACGCCGGCATTGACCAGCACCCGCTCGGTATTGCGCAGGGGCCGCATGATCAGCCGGGTGTCCAGCTCGCTGGCGTCCACCAGGGCCTGCTTCACATTGGGATGCACCGGCGCCTCCTGGGTGGCGATGAAGCGGGTGCCCATATTGATCCCGTCGGCGCCGAGGCACAGCGCCGCGGCGAGCGAGCGGCCATCGGCCATGCCGCCCGAGGCCAGGAAGGGGATCTCCAGCTCTTCGGCCGCCCGGGGCAGCAGGATGAAGTTGGGCACATCGTCCTCGCCCGGATGGCCGCCGCATTCGAAGCCATCGACGCTGACCGCGTCGCAGCCGATGGACTGGGCCTTCAGCGCGTGGCGCACGGCGGTGCACTTGTGGATCACCTTGATGCCCGCCTCCTTCAGGGCCGGCAGGTACTTCTGCGGATTGTTGCCCGCCGTCTCGACGACCTTGACGCCCGAATTGACGATGGCCTCGACAAAGCCCGGATAGTCCGGCGGCGTGACCGAGGGCAGGAAGGTCAGGTTCACCCCGAACGGCTTGTCGGTCATCCCCCGGCACCGGGCGATCTCGGCGGACAGCTTTTCCGGCGTCCCCTGGGTCAGGCCGGTGATGATGCCCAGACCGCCCGCATTGGACACCGCCGCGGCCATCTCGGCGAAGCCCACATAGTGCATGCCCCCCTGGACGATCGGATGCTCGACGCCGAGCAGGTCTGTGATGCGGGTCTTCATGGTCGGCTCCTCCCGGGGGGCTGTGTTCGTTGGGGCGGAGTCGTGCGCGGATTGGGGGAACTGCGCAAGGGTGACGGTGGGGGAGGGCTAATCTCGACTTCTGTAGGCTGCCGACTGCCGTGCAACGACATCCAGCAGGTTGCCCATCGTCAGGTTCATGTCGATGAGGTGCAGGCCCATGGTCGGTTCTGGCGAGCCTTCGATCATCCAGTCGCCTGTCATCTCGCCCGTGCGCTGGTCGCCCGAAGCGTCTGATGTGCCTACCGCCAGATAGACGCCATGGTCGTCCGACCGACATTCGGCCCAGTAGAGGCCAGGCAGGCTGACGAACGGCGCGGCGATCTCGACGGGTGTCTTAGTCCAGGGCGGCTGGGGCGCGCTCAGCGCGGGAATGATCGTCTCGCCATCCGTGGAGAGGTAGGGGCGCAGGACGCCCCGCCCGCCCGCCAGGGCGGCGGGGTTGGTGCAGATCGCCTCCTCCCCCTCGACCCTGATCACCTTGTCGGCCGGTATGGGGCGGTCTGCCCGCATGGCATTGAAGACGATGACGCATCCCGTCTGCGCCTCGCGCCGACAAGGCGGAATAGATTTGAAGGTCCCGCCGACCTCTTCGCCCGGGGGCGCCAGGACGAACCAGCCGGGCATGATCGCCGACAGAAGCTGGTCTTGAACGGGCCGCCCTTCGATCCGCTGTTGGAGGATCGCCGTCACCATGGCCGCCCCTTGCGAATGCCCCATCAGGACGAAGCCGCGACCCTGGTTCTCCTCGGCCATATAGTGGTCCCAAGCCGCGAGGACATCGGCCTTGGCGCGGGCGTCTGCGGTGCGGAACTCCTCCGGGCTCGATGGCTTTGCGCCGCCGAGCATCGCCGAGGTCGTGATCTGCCGGTAGAAGGGGACATAGAGGCGGCAGACGGATGCGAACCGCGCCGCCTGCTGGCGCACCGCCCGGCGTTCCGCCTTGGTAACGCCGGCCTGGGCTGAGAGCGTGCCGCTCTCCGAGACGGTCGGATAGAGGTAGAAGCAGTCGATCGGCGGCGCGCTGGCCGGGGCGAAGGGCTCAAGGCCGGGCGCGCCGCTCGCCTCAACCACGGCGGCGGTCAGATTGTCCTGGCACCCGCCGGGCAAGCAAACCCAGTTGGCGGTGTCCGAGTAGTCGAGCGGCTGAACCTCGGCCCGCGCCGGGTTTGCGCCGAGGGCCAGGGCCAAGCCGATGATCAGGGCGGCGGTTCGCACGGCCTCACACATCGTGATCGCCGGCCCCGCTGCCATTCGACACCGCCGCCGCCATGTCGGCGAAGCCCACATCGCGCATGCCGCCCTGGACGATCGGACGCTCGACGCCGGCCAGGTCTGTGATGTGGGCCTTCCGGCTACGTGGACAGGCTTAAAATGGAATGTCGTCATCGATTGAACCGCTGTGGGCCTCTGACTGCGGCGGCTTGGGCCGCTTGTCCTCGATGGCCCTCGTCTTGGCCGCAGCGAGGGTCGCCCTCTCTCTCTCGGCTTTCTCCGCTTCCTCGTCTTCCTTCACGTGACCTATGATCTTCATCACCGCTGCGATGGCATCAGGCAGTTTGATGACGGCAGACTCTGCTTGGTTCAGTGTCGTCACAATGCTGGCAATGATAACCATCGTTTTTGATAAGTCAGCCCGCCTGCCACCAGTAAGCTCGGACTTTAGGGCCTCCAATTTTTTGTATAGGGCAGCCTTTTTCTTCTGATCAAAATCACTTGCCTCGATCCGCCGCCGAAGAACTTCCACATACTTGGCGATGTCATTTGCTCGCGATTCGGGAAGCTTCACGCTGTCAGCGATCCGCTCTTGCGCTTTCCTGATCTGAAGGCCCGTCACCATCTGCGTTATGTCGTGTTCGAAAGCTCTGAACTGCGCGTGCTCGAAGTTTTGCGGGTTTGGGACGGCAAGCTCGTCCCAGCCCCCAATGCCATAGCTGCGGGCGGCTATTGCGACCTTCGCCATGTAGCGGAGGTGCGGCCCGGTCCAATCGTCGTTCTGGCCAAGGGTCGCCAGGATTTCCTCGAGGCTGTCGCGGCAAATGCGCTCAAACTCAATAAAAGCTGCCTCTGCGTCCGCTGGCAGAGCATCGATGTCAGCCTGATCGATAAGCCCGTACTTCATGCACCGCCCGCCCATCTCAATGCGACAGCTAGAGCCTAGACGAAACCCGGCTTCCGAGGTCCAGTTTTTCCAGCGACTTGAGAGGGCGCGAAGCGTTTGCCTCGGTCACCTCAATCAGAACCGAGCGCGAAGTGGCAACACACCACCTTTTCCGCTCAGTCCCCCCTGAAGCCCTGCGTGTCCCGCTTGTTGGGACCTTGGGGCGCGAAGCGACATCAGGGCTCCCTACCCGGGGTTGAATTGTGTTTTTCGCCCCAAAACTTGCTCGGACTAGTTTGAAAATCGGATCGATCAGCCGGCTCAACGCTCACTGAGCCTCCCCTAACGAAAAAGGGCCGGCTTTCGCCGACCCCTTCTGCATCTCTCAGGCCTCAGCCCAAGCGCCTCACGCCGCCGGTTGCACCCCGGCTTCGGAGAGCCATTCGAGGATCTTCTGCTTGGGCATGGCGCCGACCTTCATGGACGACATCTGGCCGTCCTTGAACAGCATCATGGTCGGGATGCCGCGGACGCCGTAGCGCGACGGCGTGGTCGGGCTGTCTTCGATGTTCAGCTTGGCGATGGTGACCTGGCCGGCCAGATCGTCGGAGATCTGCTCCAGCGCCGGGGCGATCTGCTTGCAGGGGCCGCACCACTCGGCCCAGAAGTCCACCAGGACCGGGCCTTGCGCCTGCAGCACGTCTTTTTCGAAGGAGTCGTCGGTGACGGTGACGGTGCTCATGGAAGCTCCTTTTGCGGTCCGGCGACAACGCGCGCCGGTCGCCTCTTGATCAGCGATGTAAGGCCCTGAGGGCCGCCGATCAACTCCTCGACCGGAGATCGGCCAGGGCCTGGGCCATCAGGAATTCTGGAACCGCCATCAGCTTCGGACCATCCGTCCAGACCAGCGCCGCGGCGATGGCCCGGCCGGGGAAGACCTCGGCCAGCACCGCGGCATAGAGCGCCATCTGGCGGATATAGGCGGGATCGGCGTCTTCGATGCGCGCGGGCGAGGGCCGGTTGGTCTTGAAGTCGGCCACCAGCACGCGGTCTGCGCGCACCACCAGCCGGTCGATGCGGCCGGAGATCTGCAGGCCCGGTGGCAGGGCCGCGGCTGTGCCGGCGATGGCCACCTCGGCCCGGCCGTCGGCGGCGAAGACCTCGGCGAACTGGGGGTCGGCCAGCACGGCCAGCGCCGCGCCGGCCATCTCGGCTCGCTGGTCCTCGGTCAGGTCCGGCTCGCGGGCGAGGATGGCTGTGGCGGCGGCGTCGCGCTCCTCCAAGGCTAAGTCGGGCAGGATCTGCAACAGCCGGTGGATCAGCTCGCCCCGGCGGAACCGGCCCAGCCCGCCCACGCGGGCCAGCGGCGAAGGCGCGAGGATTTCCTCGGCCTCCCCCAGATCCGACGGCGAGGCGAAGCGGGCCAGGGGATCGACGGCGGCGTCGAGCCGCGCCCAGTTGGGCAGGGGGGCGGTGGTCGGCGCGTCGCTCAAGCCCCGGCCCAGGACCTGCGGGTCCTCGCCAAACCGCCGGGCCTCCACCTGGCCGCAGGCGGCCGGGCGCAGGTGGGGGCCGACCATCTCGTGGGCGAAGCCGGCCTGGATGGCGGCCCACCAGCCTTTCAGGTTCTCTTCCTTGGTCCTGGCGGCGATCCGGCCGCAGATCACCAGCCGGTCCCGCGCCCGCGTCAGCGCCACATAGAGCAGGCGATAGGCCTCCTCCTCATCCTTGCGGGCGCGCAGCTCGCGGGCCGCCGTGGAGGCCGCGCAGTCCAGCGTCTTGGACGGACACCAGAGGAAGCCGCCGTCTGGCGTTTCCAGCAGCGGCGAGCCGCGGCCCAGCCCCGACAGGGTGGTCTCGGGCAGGAAGACGATGGGCGCCTCCAGCCCCTTGGCGCCGTGGGCGGTCATGACGCGGACCTCGTTGCGGGCCGCCTCCATCTCGCGCTTGACGGTGATGTTGAGGCCGGCCAGCGCGTCGGCCAGGCCTTCCAGGTCGCAGACGCCCCGCTGTTCGGCGGCCTGGGCCTGGGCCAGGAACTCGTCCAGGGCGTCCTCGGCCTCGGTCCCCAGCCGCCGCACGATCCTCTGGCGCATGGAGGCGCCGGCGTCGTCGCGCAGGGTGAGCAGCCGGCCGTAGAATTCGAACGGCCGCCGCGTCCGCGCCTCAGCCTGGGCGGCGGTGAGGAAGGCGAGCGCTGCGGCCCAGTCGGGGCGCTCATCGCTGCGGGCCTGCAGGGCGCGCCACAGGTCGCCAGGCTTGCGGGGTTTGGCCAGGCCGTAGAGCGCCTCATCGTCCAGGCCGCAGAAGGGGCTCTTGAGCAGGGCCGCCAGGTTCAGCTCGTCCTGCGGGAACAGCACGAAGCGGGCCACGGCCAGCAGGTCATCGAAGATGATGTGTTCCGAAAGCGCCAGCCGGTCGGCGCCGGCCACCGGCACGCCGCGGCGCTTGAGCGCCCGCAGGATGTCTTCAAACAGCGCCTTGCGCCGCCGCACCAGGATCAGGACGTCGCCATAGCGGGCCGGCCGCCAGGCGCCGCGGCTCCCGCCCTCGCCGTCCAGGTCCTTGTCGAACACCCCATCGCCCCGCGCCACCAGGTCCTCGATCTCGCAGGCGATGTTTTCGGCCAGGCGGCGGTTGGCGCTGGCCGGACCTTCCACGTCCAGCGGCGCGTCCCAGGCCTCGCGCTCCTCCCCCTCGGGCTCGCGCTCCAGGGGCCAGAGATCGACGCAGCCCCGGTGGTGGGCGCGCATGGGGATGTGGCGCACGGCGTCCTCGCCCCGGGCCGGCGGCACGCCCCCTTGGGTTTCAGGGGCAGAGAAGACCGCATCGACGAAGCTCAGCACATCGACCGTGGAGCGCCAGGAGGCGGCCAGCGGCACGCTTTGCGCCCGCGCGCCCGCGTCCCGGATGCGGGCCAGATAGGTCTCGGTCTCCAGGCGCAGGCGCTCAGGCGCGGCGCCCTGGAAGGAATAGATCGACTGCTTCTCGTCGCCGACCACGAACAGGCTGCGCAGGGCCTGACGCTCGCGGCCTTCGCCGGCGAAGAACTCGGCGGTGAGCGCGCTGAGGATCTCCCACTGTTCCGGGGCGGTGTCCTGGGCCTCGTCCAGCAGGATGTGGTCGATCCCGCCGTCCAGCTTGTAGAGCACCCAGGCCGCGCCCGGCCCGTCGGTCATCTCCGCGTCGCGGCACTTCCCCTGGTAGAGGTCGAGCACCATGGCCGTATCGTGATCGATGCCGAGCTCTGGCCGCGCCTCCACCACGTAGGCGACCTTGCCATGCGTCCAGCCCGCGCCGGCCTTCGCGTAGCCGTCGTTCGCGTTGATCGCGTCCTTGAAAGCAGCCGTCCACTCGGCCGAAGGAAACTTGATGCCCACCGCTCTGCCTCCGCAGGGAATCGAATCAGGGCGCGGAAAGTAGGCTGGGCGCGAGCGCGACGCAACGCGGGCCCGCGTTTGCTTCGACGCCGCCCCCACCGGAAGCTAGAGATCGCTCCCGTCGGG
>Ga0207884_1000976_pt1 | contig 12684 bp, 17 predicted proteins | sample MalvirmetaMSP144_FD_184236 | JGI IMG/M metagenome (GOLD analysis project Ga0207884, IMG submission 184236) | Marine viral communities from the Deep Pacific Ocean - MSP-144 (SPAdes) | ecosystem: Environmental > Aquatic > Marine > Oceanic | place: Pacific Ocean | collected 2011-07-08 | reverse complement strand
CAAAAAAATAGATAACAAAATTGTTATGTGTTTCATAGCTTTCAGAGTTTAAGCATAATGCCTTAATAACTTATCGCTAGTTAGATGTAAATAGTAGCATGTGCTTCAATTTAGTAAAAATAAAAAATCAATCTTGCTGGTGGTCAGTTATTTATTGAAAAAATGAGGTTGATGAGTGGCTATTCGTTCGGAGCTAATATGATTAACTCATTTTGAATAATCTCTAAAAGCAAATCAACCTCTCTTTTATGGGTTCTGAATGAAAGCACAGCTACACGCATGTAAAATTGGCCATTGAGCGTGGTGGAAGAAATGAAAATTCTTCCGTCTTGATGAATGGCTTTGACTATGGCCGCATTGAATTCATTGACCTCTTTATCCTTGGGCACGTACCTGAAAATTATGGTTGAAAGTACTGGTGCTGGCCCCACTTCAAAGCCCATCGCTTTAATCTTGGTATAGAAATACTCCGCCAATTCCATTTTCTCTTCCAAACAAGCTTTAAATGGAGCAATACCATGAAGTTTCAGCGGTAACCACATGCGCATTCCCCTAAAATGCTTGCTCAATTCTGGAGAAAGCTCAGCGGGCGACATTTCATCCTGATGCATTTTAGTGTCTTGCATGTAATTGGCTTCGTAGCTGTTGGCTGCTGCCAAATGCTCAATATTTTTAATCAGCACAATGCCCGAACCATAAGGGAGAAACAAACCTTTATGTGGGTCGAGAATAACCGAGTCAGCTTTTTCAATGCCGCTCATTACTTCCTTGCCCTGCGCTGTCAATTGGAAGAAACCGCCATAGGCAGCATCCACATGAAACCACAGTTGATGTTCTTCGGCAATACTGGCAATGGCGTTCAGTGGATCAACGGCACCAACATCCGTAGAGCCTGCATTGGCAATGACCAGAAAGGGCTGAAGGCCTTGCCCTCTATCTTCAAGCACTTGAGCGTTTAATTTTTCTGGAATAATCCGATAGTCTTCATCCAAATCGATAATGCGCAAAATGCACTCGCTCAAACCACAAAGCTTAATGGCTTTTTGCAAACTGTGATGCGTTTGTTGGGTGGTATAGATCACCGTTGATTCAAGGTCTTTCCCTTTTAGCTTTTTAGCCTCTCTGGCTGTCGAAATAGCAATGAGGTTAGCAATGCTTCCGCCCGAAGTTAAGTTTCCGCCAAAGCGCCCTGTATAGCCAATAAGCTTTCCTGCCCAATCGATCAGCGCATTCTCCATACGCACCGCTCCCGGAGAAGCATAAAACACGCCTGCGTAACGGTTAGAAACTGCGGCTAGATAATCGCCCAAAGCCGATTCGTAAATTCCACCCCCAGGAATATAACCCAAGTGACCTCCAGAAGCTGGGTTGAGGCCCGGTTTATCTACTCTTTCGCCAATAAAAGGAAGAATGTCTTCAATAGGGTGGTTCTGCTCATCAATATCAAAGAAACTGTCTTGATCCTCTTTTCCATAGCTGTCGTATTCGTAAGCCTTTCTGTTTTCAAGACCATTCAGAAAACCTTCGGCATATTCAATTACCGATTTTTGTAAAGAAAGTCTTTGGTCTGCGTTGGTCTCTAATGACATTAGTGAGTCTTATTTTCTTCGTTTCGTGGTGATGTGATGATTTATTATCACCGACTGATGTTGTTATCTTTTGATTCTTATTTTTCCTTTCATAATCACGTGAAGTGTACAATAATAGTCTGCATCTTCCTTGGCAACCATACTCCATGAACTTCCTTTTTTCATGAGTGAAGATGACCATTTTTTAGTTTTTTCTTCGGTCACGTCATGGTCAACATAGTCGTTGTTGATAAAGGTAATAGTATCGCCCTTATTGACCTCAATATATGCTGGAATAAACTTTAATTGTTTGATTTCAACAATGTGTTTTTGAGGTTTTTGTATCCTTATGGAAGATTCTATAGCTTGATTTTCTGCGATTTGAGCAGGAGATGAAGTAAAGAGTAACAATATAAAGCTGATGAATGAAATCGAAATAGTTTTCATAATAATTAGAAAAATTGAATGATGAATGGGGTAAAAGGGCCTCTAAAAAACGAGGCCCTTTTTGAACAGAAAGCGACTCTAGTTAAAGGCTTTTTGAACCATTTCCGCATGTTTTAAATGCGCTTCTAATGCAGGCACAATAGCTTGAAGAAGTTCTCTAAGTTCTGTGTTGCTTGATTGCTTGATCAAGAGGCCGTTTACTGCGTCAATCACAGCTTTGTGGTAGGCTACTTCGTTGTCGATATATGCTTTGTCAAAGTCTTTTGCACTTTTGCTTTTGAGCATTTTCTCTGTTGTTTTAGCACCGTCCATTAGCGATTTGCTAACAGCATTATCCTGTGGAATCACTCCAAGCTTTGTAACCAAAGCAGTAGCTTGTTCAATTACTGATTTATGATCACGCATCATGGTTTCAGCAAAATTGATGACCTCTTTGTTTTTAGATTTTTTCTTGGCGATTTCAGCATAGCTAATATCGATTTGATTAGCCGTAACCCCTACGTGGGCAATTTCAGCATCATTTAGTTTAGGCGCTTCTTGCCCAAAAAGAGCAGCTGAAATCAGGAAGGAAGCAGCTGTTAAAAACAGCTTGACTTTTGATTTTACATGTTTTTTCATAGCGTTTACTATTCTGTTAAATTTGTTTCCTATTGGATACAGAACAGCGCCATTCGTTACAAATTGGTTGATAAATCAATCGAATAGTTTGATCTTAAAATACGTAGTGAAATAGAGGGGCTAGAATAGGCGACTACAACCAAAATGGATCTTTGCTATTTTCCTTGAATACAACTGAATCATGCATTTCGGTCATTTGCGCTAGTTGCTTCGGAGTTGCTATTTCTTGAATTTCAGGAAATAGGACTCTTTCTTCAAAACGGATATGTCTTTCCAGTTCTTCCTCAATTCGGTTAAGGTTGCGGGCAATGTCTTCTTGGTCGTCAAAAAGCCGAGCAAGCCTTCTGTGTTCCGCCATGGCCTTTTTGATATGCTCATGTTCTTCTCCCAAAATTGGGAAAATGTATTTCTCTTCGTCCGAAAAATGAGGAATGAGGTGAGTTTCATAAAACCAGTCAGAATAGGCTTTAATCCTCACTGGGTCAACTTTAGAAAGAAATCCCTTCCGTATTTTCCAACAGAGCAATAAGCCATGATGGTGTTCGCGGCTGAATGGTTGAAGTGCTTTGTGTCGTTTCAGAGGTTTTCTTTCTTCCATAGTTTTGGGGCTAGTGCGAAAAGAAGCCTTTATTTCTCAGCATAAGTTGAGAAATAAAGGCCATTATTAAATTAGTTGTTTATTGAGCCAATCAGCAATACACATTCTCCATCGCCTTTGTTTACAATTTTGTGCTTTGTATGGGTTGGGAAAACATAGAATTCTCCAGGCTGACATTGGTAAGTGTTGTCATCGATTTCAAATTCAGGTGTTCCTTCCACTACAAAAGCATATTCCGTTTTTTGCGGATGTACATGTTCAGGGTATTCAGAATGAGCTGCCACTTTCACCATTTTTACAGCGCCATTTTTCAATTCTAATAATGGTGCCCCAGCAAAGCCTTTGACTTTCCCTTCGGTATATTCAAGCGCATTGATTTTGAATTGGTGATTCATGACTTAGGCTGTTAGTTTCTTCTCTAAGGCTACGGCTTTAGGGAAGAGAATGTTGTTCTCTAAGTGAATATGAAGGTGTAAATCATCCTCAAACTCCTTCAAAAGAGAAAAGGCTACTTTATAAGTATTACAAGCATCGGCTGGCGGTGTGTATTGGTTGCTTAATTCGCTGATCTGACGAAAGCGTTCTCCTTCAGTATCGTGCTCGTGCATCATGGCCTGTACAGGGTTACTTACGATGCCGAAATGTGGAGGGTGTACTTTTACATCTTCACTTTGGGCACTCATCATTTTTCTTACAAAAGGGAAGAGCATGAGTTCTTCTTTTTTCATGTGCATGGCCAATTCACCAGCAGAAGCATTGAAAAGGGCTTCTATTTCTAATAATTCAGGATGGTGTTTGCCATGTACTTCACTGATCTTATTGAGGTACTGTTTTATCACAGGCATTTTCTCTTCTACATAGCGGTGGTGCTTTTTCTCAATATAGTCTGCCAGTAAATCAATTGGCCAGAATTTATAGTCGCTATTGCCAGCATGAGCCACGGTAATTGAAGAGTTTAGTTTCTCCATAAGTTCACCTTGATTAATGTTTTTGGCTTCGCAGGCTACGTTTATACTGCGATTGCCATTGCAACAGAAATCAATTCCATAGGATTCGAACACTGCAGCGGTACGGTAATCTTCGGCTACAATTTCCCCGATCGTTTTTTCAATTAGATTTTCCATGATCTGTCTTTTTAAATTGGGTAATACCATAAATGAGTAAGCATATCACCTTGATAACTTCCGCTCCAGCATAATAGAAATGAAGATTAGAAGCAGGTGGAGTAGTGTCTTGAATGTACATTTCGGCCCGAGCGTCAAGTGCTGGTAACAGCCTAAGTGTTTGAATGAATAGGAGTAAGAGTGGGAGTAAGAAGGCTACGGTTTTTGTACTCATTAGGGGTGCTTTGTGAATGACAAGCTGGATGCCTATTGCAATGGCAAATACCCATTCCACTTTGTTTAGTGCACTAAAGACCAATCGGCCAATGCCTAAACCTAAGGGCAACGTGATGCCTGGGGCTTGAAATTTCAACCATGCTTCCATAAAGCTAATGGCGCATACAAAGCCGATCCATAGAAACACGGATACGACTGAAATGGGGGATTTTACTTCTATGGTCATAGTAATGGTTTTGAATCTCTCTCCTTATAATATTCGATTTTTAACAGGAACATTTCTGCCATTTTTTGGGCACGCCATTTGGCTTCATCAGCTTTCTCGCCTTCAAAAAGCTCATCAATAGTCGCGTAGAACAAGTTGATCCATTGCTCAAAATGCTTTGCTTCTATAGGCAAATGAGCATGAGGAGCAAATGGACTTCCGTAATAAGTGTGTTCACCCAAGAGTATGGTTTGCCAGAAACGGTACATTTTCTCTAAATGCTGTGGCCATTTATTTTTGATCACACCATTGAAAATATCGGCCAAGAGTTCGTCCTCCCTCACCTTATCATAAAAGGTGTCGACTAATAGTTTGATGTCGGCTATGTTTAGGATTTCTTTCATTATAAGATATTAATACCTTTATATCCTTTAATAGAGTAAATTTTAACGCTTCAAATAAGTCAAACCAGTTTCTAAACTGGTGGCCAACTCAAAAAGGCTTGTGTTTTCAAGCATTTTTCTCAATTCACTTCTTATGGCAGTGAACTTATCATGAACAGGGCAGGGTTCATTGGCATTGCATACTTTTAAGCCAAGACCACAGCCTTTATAGATACTGTCACCATCCAAAGCATTCACGATTTCGCTGAGCTTTATAGAGTCGATTTCATCTTTGTTAATTTCAAAACCACCATTAGGGCCTTTTATTGAATTGATGATTTTTGCTTTGGCCAACTGCTGTAAAACTTTGGCAGTGAAAGCTTCGGGAGAGTCGATTTCCGCAGTAATGTCTTTCAAACTCGCACGCTCTTCATTAAGAGATTTTTGTGCGATGTAAATCACTGCTCGAATTCCGTATTCACATGCTTTTGAGAACATACTTGACTTATTTTCTGTCCAAAGATAAGTTAGGTTTTTAATTCGGACAAATTTATCCGAATTAAAAATGAAATCTAGTTTTTAGGTTTAAAAATTGATGAGTATTAAGTGCTAGGGGATTACTTTTAGAAGATTCTTAAGATTTATCTATCCCTAAACTTACACATTGAATACAAATTAGTCTTGTCTCATTAGTTAAGAATTTAAGAGACTTGTAGTTTCTAAGATTAAATCATCGATTTGATGTGTATTGGGGTCAACTTGTTTTGCTTTCTCAAAGTAAGCGAGAGCCTTCTCATATTCCTTCTTGTCTATTTCATATATACCAAGATTTTTTAGAGCGTAAGAGCAATCTGGTTCAATTTCAAGTGCTTTTTGAATGTCTTCCATTCCCTCTTTTTCGAACCCTTTTTTTAATTTAGATAGGCCCTGATTGCTAAAAGAATAGGCCAAGTAGAGACCTGCGTTGATACTCATGTTAAAATCTTCAATAGCCTCATCATATTTTCCTAGGATATTATATGTATAACCTCTATTTATTCTGGATGACAAATTATGATAATTCAACAGAATCGATTGGTCGTATAGCTCGATGGCCTGTAGATGATTATTTTGCCATGAATAACATAACCCACATAACCCATAATCCTCAGATTTTAATCGCTTGGTTTTTTTAAAGTCATTGAACAATTCGATGGATTGATCGAACTGCTTAGATTGAAAGTAAAGCGACATACCTAACCTTAGTACCTCATGGTTATTATTACGCTCTGGTAGGCTTTCGAATAATGTGATGGCTTTATTGAGTTCATTGGAGTTGACCAGTCTCGGTATCTTCGTTATTTGTGGATATATTTTTCGAATTTGGATGAGCTGCTTTAATTGCTGACCGTCATTATAGGTGTACCTAAATTCATCAAGTATGATAGGTGAGCCATTGGGGATCAGGTTTTTGAAAATTACTATTAAAGAAGCAATTACAAGAGAAAGAGCCGTATACTTGACTAAGCCGTGTGTTTCAGGTCTAGTTAAAACCAACGTTGATACAATTAATATAATAATGTTGACGAAGGGGCCTGCAAAAATGTAAATGCAGTCTTTTAGCCAACTATTATTTGTGCTTACTCTACAAAATCCTTTGCTCCATTTGAATGGGTTTCGGGTTAAATGAATGTGAAGCCTACCAAGTTTTAACGTGATAAATCGGGCGTTTTCGAGATAAGAACCGATACAGATTTTTATGTCACCTTTATAAAGGACATAGGCAGCAATACCATGTCCTAATTCATGAAGAATTGTAGATAATGCTATCCCAACCAAAAAGGAGACAATACCAAAAAACATTATGAAGTAAACTGACATTGTTCTAATGTTTTTCCAGCATGTAGCTGACGTTACTTACAAGAGATAAATTTAATTATTTAGGTTAGGTGGTTGTTGCTTATCTGTCCCTAAACTTGCGCATCATTTTATTGGCAAATACAAACTCGTCAAGTTCTTGAACGCCAGAATGCATAATTTCATCACTATTGCCTTCCCAGAGTTTACGACTATTGCTTAGGAACATAATGTATTCGCCAATCTCCATTACCGAGTTCATGTCATGAGTTACAATCACGGTTGTGATTTGATATTCCTCAGTAATTTCCGCTAGTAAACGATCTATTTTGATCGAAGTAACTGGGTCTAATCCAGAGTTGGGTTCATCACAAAAGAGATACTGTGAACTGTTCACAATCGCCCGAGCAATCCCCACTCTTTTTTGCATTCCACCACTAATTTCTGAGGGCATTCGCTTATTGGTATTTTCTAATTTTACCCGTTTTAAGCAGAAGTTAACCCTATCGAGCTTTTCGTCTTCAGGCATATCTGTAAGAATATCCAACGGAAATTTAACATTCTGCTCTACAGTCATTGAATCGAAAAGTGCGCCTCCTTGAAAAAGCATTCCTATTTCTCTCCTTATTTCCGTTTTCAAGTCTCGATGAGCATTGATGAAATCACGTCCGTTATAAAGAATTTCACCAGAATCAGGTTTAAAAAGGCCTACAATGTTTTTAAGCATTACGCTTTTTCCAGATCCACTAGCCCCTATGATCAGGTTTGTTTTTCCTTTATTAAACGTAGTACTGATACCATCTAAGACAACCTTGTCATCAAACGACTTTACTAAATTCTTAACTTCTATCATCTTACTAAAAGCAATTGTGCGAGGATGAAATCACTGAACAAAATGGCAATACAACTTACGGTTACAGCCCGAGTACTGGCCTGACCTACTTCTAAGGCTCCTCCTTTGGTGAAGAAACCCATGTAAGAAGATATGGAAGAAACTAGAAAGCCAAAAACAACAGATTTTATTAATGCGAAAGAAACCGTGAACTGATTGAAGTCCATTTTTAACCCCATGAAGTAATCGGCTGTAGAAACTACTCCTCCAAATTTTGCCGCTAAATAACCTCCAAAAATGGCTAAAACGCCTGCCAGAATTACTAGTAGTGGATACATGATAAGCGTGCCTACTATTTTGGGTAACACTAGGTAAGAGGCTGAGTTGATGCCCATAACCTCAAGCGCGTCAATTTGCTCTGTAATTCGCATGGTACCAAGGTTTCCTGCAATGCTAGACCCAACTTTACCAGCGAAAATGATAGCCGTAATTGTTGGAGCTAATTCTAAAATAGTGAGGTCTCTAACCACGAGCCCTACAACACTATCAGGAATTAGTGGGTTCACAAGGTTATATGCCGTTTGAAGGGTAGATACCGCTCCAATAAAGAGCGAAACCAATCCTACTAGCACTATACTGTTAATACCAACAAGCATACATTCTTCAAACGTAAGCTTAACATAGGTTTTGAACGACTCACGATTTTTGAAAAGAGAGTTTATAAATATTAAATATCTGCCGAGATTCTTCATTAAAAAACCATTTCAATCGGGGTGACTAAATTCATAGGGTGGTAAAATAACAAAACTTGAGACAAAAGATTCGGCTTGCCCACCTTAATTGAACAAATTCATCTAATTTCAAGCCATTGGTACAACGTAAATTTTTGAAACAATTATTCAAACATGAAAAAACTGGCGGTAATTACTGGAGGGACAAAGGGAATAGGCAGAGCGACCATTGAGCGATTTGCCAAAGAGGGTTTCGATATAATCACTTGCGCACGTAACCATAAAGATATTGAACAACTGATAGAAGACATAAATGAGAGATTTCCTTCTATTGAAATACATGCTGTTCAGGCCGATTTATCTAATAAAAATGAGGTAGCTAAGTTTGCGGAAGTGGTTAAATCTCTCGACCGCCCTGTAGATATGTTGCTAAATAATACTGGTACATTTATTCCTGGATCTGTACACAACGAAGAGGATGGAAATTTGGAAATGATGATTGAGACAAACCTGTACAGCGCGTATCACTTAACACGCGCTTTGATTTCTGGAATGATGGAACGTAAATCTGGGCATGTTTTTACTACAGGCTCAATTGCTGGAATTCAAGCTTATGCCAATGGAGGAAGTTACTCTATTTCAAAGTTTGCCTTACTGGGTTTTACAAAAGCTTTGCGTGAAGAAATGAAGCCTCATGGGGTTCGTGTTACTTCTATTTTAGCAGGAGCAACTTACACATCAAGCTGGGAAGGAGTAGAGCTTCCTGTAGAACGGTTTATGAAAGCTGAAGACATTGCTGATGCTATTTATGCCGCTCATGCCTTGTCGCCAAATACCGTGGTGGAAGAGATAATTTTACGCCCGCAATTGGGAGATATTTAATACTTCGCACTTTTTAATAATATATAATGAACGCCATAGATGTGATTTTGCTTAATTTTTCTGAAATAAGAAGAAGGAGTACAAAGGTTTGGATGGGCATTCCGCAAGAGCATTTAAAATGGAGGCCTGATAATGAAGCTTTTTCAGTTATTGAAATGATCCGTCATGTTTTGGAAGGAGAACATCTTTTTCATAGAATTATTGAGAACAGAGGAAACCTTGGCGATTACAAGTCTCCATGGGAAGGGTTGGAATACATTGACGTTCAACATGAATTGGATATCGCTGCTGAATATCACAATCGATTTATAACCATGATTAAAGACTTAAGCGAGGCGGATTTATCGGAGATAAAAATTGAAAGAAGGGAAGTGGGGCAAAGCAAAATACTTGGAGATTACTTGAACAGAATTGCCTACCACGAGTCTGTTCATACAGGTCAAATGCTAAACTATTTACGACAGCTAGGAGTGGATAGGCCTCAGATATGGGATTAGGGTTTTAAGTTTGCTACTGCTGCTCTTGTTGGTGTTCTAACTAAAAAGGGTGCTACGTTGCTTATTCACTGTGGTAAATTATAGATGGTGACAAATGATTGTTAATTATAGTCTAAGCGACTCTAAGCGCAAAAAATATTTTATTGTACCACTGGTGAAGCTATTAACTGCCATTGTGGTATTCACATTAATAGCTATTTATTGGTTTAATACTGATCACAAAGATTTACTTTTTGTTGTAGGAGTCACATGGTCTTGGGTGGGCTTGATCCATGTATTACCCCTACTAATTTTAGCAATACGCCATCTGCAAGCAAGTAAGGGTACATCATTTGTAATAGATACTACAAATTGGGAGTACCAATATAAAGAATGTGATTTTGACCTGACCTTTAATACAAGCCAAATCAAACGAGTTGTTAAAGTTATGTCACCACCAAAGTATGACGGAAGAAGAGATTTTCTTGGTTTTGGATACTTCTATTATTGGGAAGTTACGTTGGTAGATGAGACTTTACTATCACTGTCTTGTATGCTTTTAGATAGTGATGAATTTTTTGGTTATGAAAACGAAAGGAAAAAACAAATGTTTCCAATGCCCAAAATGGTAATCAAACCTTAAAAGTATTTAAGTCTGCCACTGTAAAGTTTGTGGTTTGATTGGGTTTTCGAAAGGCGTTTTCTCTTCTTGGCATTTTTCGTAGCGGGTTCGAATGGCATTGTACCATTTCGCCTGCATGTCAGGGTCGCCCATGAGCATTAGTGGAGGATTGTTCTGAAGGCCTTCCTTTAGTTTTTCAAACACATCTACATCCTGCTGAATAAAGGTATTCGCAAAGCGATAGAAAATAGGTTTTAAGTATTTAAACCAACTGATGTTGGTGTAAATAAACTGAATCAGTTCCGTCTGATTTTCATTTACAGGAGTCAGTGCCGTCATGATCACGATGTCATTTTCACCCACTTTAATATGCTCAATTCTGATGCCTGGTAACTGAAAACTGATTTCTGTCGTCTGCTCTTTCTTTAGGATTTTATAAGCCGCTGAGTTTTTAGAAGGTTCATGTCGCACCATCTTAAAACCCAGGTGTGAAGGCGCAAAATTCTTTGTCTTGAGCTTTAGATTGGTCTTTTTTCTAAAGAACCAAGATTGATGCACAAAAGGAACATGTGCCGGATCAATCAAACCAATTACCGAATGATCTAGACTGCAAGACATAGGTTTTGCGGTAACAAAATCGAAACTCGCCTCTTCTTTTAAAGGGAATTGAGAGAAAAGACTTTCGTCCATATCCTCAGGTTTGCGCATATCTTTGGGTAAGTAAATCAGTACAATACCATGCACTTCGCGAAGCGGATAATAAGGCGCTCTTACTTTGGTTACATCTAATTTAGAAGAAGGGGGGAGCGTAGGTATTTTTGAGCAAGTGCCGTCTGTTTTAAACCTCCATCCATGATAACAGCATTCAATTTCACAGCCGTCAAAATTACCATAGGTTAACGGAATACCACGGTGCGGACATTGGTTGCGAAGCGCGAAAACTTTCCCTTGTTCGTCTCTACCCAAGAGGATTTTCTCACTGTCTATTTCCTTCTCAATGGTCTTTCCTTTTTTCAAAAGACTACCATGGCAGGCTACATACCAGATGTTCCGTAAGTTTTTTGACTTTGTTGTACTCATTGAATCAGATCTGCACCCACAAACATAATGATTATCAACCGCATCTATTTTTAGAGTGGGCAGAAATTTTAAGAAGGCCGCTAAAGGTCGTTATATACTGGTGCTGCTATTTCTTTATAGGGAACAGCACTCACCAATAAACCGCCACTCATATGATAACTGAGGTTTACGAGATCACTTGAAACTGGGTCGATGTTAAAATCTACGCAGGCGATTTGCAGTTGATTTCCGTTAGAAAAGCTCAGCACCATTTCTTGAGGTACATAGAGTTTCTCTTCTAGGATTTCGAAATTTTCATCAAGCTTCTGGAAGTAAGTCCAGTTGATGGTTACTTCACTCACTACATCGCCCTCCATATTCTTGAAAGTGTCGATGTTGGTGATTTCAATATCATCCCAATCTTCATCTACTTCTACCTGAGCTAGAGAGAAATTAAAAATACTGTCTTCAAGATGCCAATAGAAAGTGATCGGTTCATCTTCAAAAACGAAGGCTACAGCAGCAGAAACCACCACTGCCTCATTTTCTTCTACAAAAGGGTAGGGCTGGTGGTGATTGTATACTTTAATACTGGTCAGTTTTTTATTAAGAATCTTACTTGTGAGGAGTTCGTTGGCTTCTTGTTCCGTCATTACGTACTAGGTGTCTGATTAAAAAGCCAAATATACATTTCTTACTTTATGTATGCACTCTTCAATACTTCCAACTTTCCGTCAATCTTAGGTAACTCAGTAATACCTAAAATATGGGCTACAAATGGGTAAACATGAATGTTTTCGAATTTTGGTAGCTTGGTGCTAGGCTTAATATTTGGGCCTTTAGCGTAGAAAATGGTAGCCATGTCCTCGGTTACATAAGGGTCGAAGCCATGCTCCCCGTGTACTCCACCTTGGGCAATCATTCTTTCTCTGTTGCTTTTCGAGCTCAAAGAGTGACCTGCATTGGCCACTAAAACTATTTCGCCACTTCGCGAATTTTGATAGTGCCAATTTTTAGGGAAGTCTTCTTTTTTGAAGACATTGAAGTTCTTTTCTTTCTCTTTAATGGCCATATATATTTGGTCAAT
>Ga0207884_1000973_pt1 | contig 12702 bp, 11 predicted proteins | sample MalvirmetaMSP144_FD_184236 | JGI IMG/M metagenome (GOLD analysis project Ga0207884, IMG submission 184236) | Marine viral communities from the Deep Pacific Ocean - MSP-144 (SPAdes) | ecosystem: Environmental > Aquatic > Marine > Oceanic | place: Pacific Ocean | collected 2011-07-08 | reverse complement strand
AGTTTTGCGTAACCCGATAGGCACGCAGGCGGCACTCACCGTTAATCGAATCGCCATCCTCATCCTCGCTGGTCACCTCGTAAAGTTGACAATCCAGCTCCCTGGCCACGGTCCTGGCCAATTGGCTTTTCCCCGTACCGGGAGCGCCATGCACCATGACGTTAACCCCCTTTTTTCGTGTCTCTAGCGCGTGCCGCAGATACGGCAACAACACTGCCAATGAAGGCGCTATGTGCGTATAGTCTTCAATACCCAGTTCAGCCGACGCAGTCGGCATAACCATGTTGCGAAAGAGTGCTATGGGTTCCGTTTCGCCCACACACATCCGCTCAACAAAGTCGTCAGAAATGACCTCTAGCTTTACGGTCAGGTTCGACGAGCCGCGATCAATTTTTACTAGCCCCGATTGGACTAATGGACTTGTACTATGCAGGGAATCTTTCACCGCCCGCACCGGCAGCTTCAACAATGCCGACAAAATCAATGGCAGATCCCGCGTCATAACGCGACCTAGTGAATCAATCGCCTCTGCCAGCAAGCGTTCATTCTGAATAAGAATTGCAAATTCCAGTATGCGGCAATCAACGTCCGACAAACCACACTGGCTCGCCAAACGCTGAACATTCCTGGACAAAGGTCCTGCTATGGTTTTGCTGTTTGCATCCGCTTCAACCGCCCGATGCGCACGTTGAAGTTCCTGTCGTATGACCTTACGGTCAAAGTCACACTCATCATCCTCGACCCAATCGCCTAATCCAAGGTAGTTAGCAAGCGCATCGCTGGAAAAGCCTGCGCTCATTACAAACTCTTGATGGCCTCTCAGTTCCACCAAGGCCCGTAACACCCATACACGAACAATACCCAACGGCTCCGCAAACACGGCTTTATCAGCCAGCAGTTTTCTTAATTGGCTCATCCTGATCTCCTAAAGAACAGAGACCATTGTCCGGCTCATAACGTCATTTTGTGACGCATAAAAGCAGCGCTATTTCTTCGTTAAATACGCTGTTATATAAAACCTCTTTCCTATTTCAGAGAATCGTTTAATGCGACACGTTACGTCGCTAATATGCATAAGATTCTTCATGCTTTCGAAATAACAGAGGAGTCATGCGGCATGACAAAAAACATCGTTATACGTGCTATCAAACCATACAGATCCGCGCTGTCTGCGCTGCTACGTTTGTTCAGTATTAACGAAGATGGTCATGAGGCCTTGGTTGCCACAAGCTCACCCATCCCAAAGGTAGCGGCCATGAGCGTGTGCCAACTGCTCGAGCAGCCATTCACTATCGCGCCAAGCATCCGCTCAATGAAAGAGGTCTTTTGGATTCCAGGAAGAACCGCCTGGGCAAGCGCGACCGCAGCGGACGACCAAGCGGCCGCTCAACAAGCGTGTCTGCAGCACGATATGAAATCAGTTCAGGGGACTCTCATGATTATTACCTTGTCACCCAATTGCAGTATTGTCGCGAGCATGAAATCCGCGATGACTGTCGTTCATCGGGAAACACCCTCGGCGACCGCAAGGGCGGTGATGGTTGCGCATGATGAAGCATTATGTAATCAGGTCCGAGTCCAACTATTGCTCACAGGGTTGTAAGAAGTAGAGATTGTGAGGACAAAGCACGACTTAACTGGCCAGTCATACGAAATACCCGACGTCGTCACTGTTTATCGGCGGTTTGCCGTTAACCAATCCTACCTATACTTCAAACCATAACAAAAGAGAGCTGATTGATGAACAACACATGGGGCCTCCTCGGCCCAGAATTCTTACCAAATACGCGCCGTACTCGGAACCTTGGCTTAGGAGCGTCCGTGCGTTCATTTAATGATCTTGCTGTTCCCGGATTGGGCGGTGTTTGGTACGGCAAACAATTACTACTAGCTACGCTTGGCGTGGCTGTGGCGGAAACGGCGCGCAGTCGGGGAACAAAAGTCCAGAATATTGAAGCAGCCAACGCGATCGAAGCACTAGCTTGTTGGCTGGCCTTCAAAAGCAACGACTGGGGCACTGATGCTCGCTTGCGTGGAAGTACTAAATTACAAGGCAAAGATGATTTCAGCTTCCGGTACGTACGACAGCGAAATTTCTACGTTACACAACCCATGCGTATGGCGACCGTGCAGGCGTTACCAGCGCTCGGATTTGTCGAGTCAGATGGCTCCCGGTTCAATGCTTTCCATTGTTCAACTGCAGGGAAAGACTTTATCGAGCAAGCCACTGCGGGCTACCGTCCACGCAACAGAACAATAATTGAGCACCTCACGTTATGGGTGCAGATGAAAGAGAACAATGTCGATACGGATGCGCTGCGACAAGTCCTATCTCCACTCGAACCGCTACCAAATGAGCTAATTCCACTACTTCGCGAACGACTAATTCAAGGGGGAAATGAACTCCCTGAGGACAAGAAACGACGTACCAATGCACTGACATGGGTCGAATCACTGCGACGCGATAAGCCAGACAGGCTGATGTGGACGCAGCAACCAGTAATGATTTCAGAAGAGCATTGGCATGACCTCCAGTCAGGAGCTTTGTTTTTTGAAGTGCGCGACGCAACAATTACGGCTCTTGACACACTAGAAGCACACATTGGAGGCCGGAGTAATGGACAGCCTTACTCACTAAAAGAGCCTATTCCTGATGCACTGAAAGCCCCGATTGAAAAGTTGAAATCAGCGGCAAGAGAATACTTGGATGCCAAACATGTGAATGAGGATGCTAAAAAATTCTGTAACGAGTGCATAGCTGACAATTCATCTCGTATTTTACGATCTCTGGTCGGGCGAGACGGTCACGTACTGCGCCTGTTGGGAGATGAAATTAAGCCGGGACCAGCATTTCGTGGTGTGGCACCACAAGCTACTGCCGACGACCAAGATCAAGAAACACCGCATGCGAGGAACATTCCATTGCCCGCAAACATCTCCAACCGTATGCGGAACCTCTATCGGCTGAATCTGGACATGCTTGGCGAATTGGATAGTTGGCTGAATCTGGAGGCAGACAGGAGTAAAGAATGAGTCGTAACAAAGAAATTTTCAGACCACTATCGCTCGCACAGCATTTCGATGCGCCAGAAGAGTACATTGGCCATTTTGGCTGGCTGTGTGGTTACTCGGCGGATGCCTTGTTCCTTAATGATGCCACCGAACGCTTTACCCGACTTACCAATGCGCAACGCGCCCATCATGGTCGTGTTGCACTCGCCATAATGCTTGATCCTGGCAATGAGCAAATTGGTTTCCGTGATGCCCCCGGGATATTGCATTTACCGATCACTGATATTGCGAAAAAGCCGTTCCGGCTCCTGCACGCTAAGGTCGCGCTGCTAGGCTTCCGGCATCAAGAACATCACAACCGGTGGCAACTGCGCTTGCTGGTATCTACCGGAAACTGGACTCGCCAAACACTAGAAGAGAGTTTGGATCTGGTATGGCGAATCGACGTTGACAGCGAATCACTGCACAGTCCAGAGGCGAATAGCCAACAAGACTATGCCGAAATCAAGGCAGCCTGGGAGTTGCTGGCATGGATGCAGGAACTTTTTGATACTCGCTTGCTAAACGCCGCTTTCACAGGTCATTCCAAAGAAGCGTCGAACCCGCTAAAACAGGTACGTGAATGGGTGAATACCTGTTCCCAAAAGGCAAAAGGGCAACCAAGGGTCTTCGATAACCGATGCAAGTCCCTGCTATGTCAACTATCCAAGAAAATCAACACTAATGGCCCAGTAAAGCGCAACTACCTGGCCATGGGGTCCGGTTTCTATGAAACATCAGCAATCGCTACGAAACCACCTGACGTGCCAATTGCTATTATCGATAAGCTACGTGAGGCAGGCTTACTAACAGCCAAGCCCGAGGTGGATCTTTATGTCAACCCTTCGGCCTGTCAAGCCATCGCGACGTCGGTGCACTCATTGAAGACATGCGATATCACAGTCCGCCCGGGCCCTATTTCGGAAATAGTGTTTGGAGCGCAAGCACAGCGTAGCCTGCACGCAAAATTCCTATTCAGTGCCAACTATCGTAATAACTCCAATGCTTGTACAAGTGCATGGGTTTATCTGGGTTCCGGCAATCTGACCAAGCCCGGACTCTGCAATAAGATGTGTCCCCAAGCAGGGAATCTCGAAGCAGGCGTAGTGTTTACCCCGAATACGTTGTATTGGTGCAAAGACAAGACGAACCAAGATGATCGAGTAGTGACGAATCTGTTGCCTATTCAGTGGACCAAGGAAATTGACGATAAAACTCCACTATCAGCGGGCTCTAGCATGGTGGAACAAGAAGCAGCCTATGTGGCACCTCCCGTCGCTTGGTTCGTCTGGAGGCTGGTTGGTGGCATGCATGAGTTGCACACAGACAAACCGCGCGCTACCGATATTCAAGCGCTCGATTCAACCGGGGTTCCCTGTCCAAAAACCAGTACTGGGTTTCAGTGGTACGAAGAACAACCCCGTGAAGTTCGCATACGGTGGAAAGAAAACGGACGACAGCGTGAATGCTCGATACCCGTCGTCGATCAATATGGGCGCATCGCTGCGACTAAATTGCCAGCTATAGATATTGATGAGGCGTGGTGGCAACTCGCGAGCTTTCCCCACCCCCCGAACGAGGACAGCGACGAAGACGACGATGACGGAAGCACTGAAATCGAAAGCACAGGGAAAGCCCTAGGACACTCGGTGCCAGCGACCAGTTACCCAATCCGCAGAATGATGGAACTGATCGAGTGCATCGCATCAAAGCAAACCGAAATCCTCGAGATGGATTGGGCTCTCTGGTGCAACCGCCTGGAGCAAACCTTAGGACAGGCTAGCGACAGCGCTAACGTCAAATATTTTCGCGACGAACTGAAGCTGAATCCGCTGAGTCCTTTACGTCATTCGTCATTTCGCCCTGCGTTTGCCGAAACCAGTAACACAGGGCCTGGCAAGTTATACGACGACACTTTGACCCGAATCAAGGCGAGTTGGAGGGTCGATGAATTGAATCCGCTTGGGGAATCACAATGAAACAACAATTCCAGGGCTGGAGCCTCGTCGCGGAGAATCTTCGCTCGCTTGCGGATGACGAAAGAAAAATAAAACTCAATAAAGGGCAAGCGGCAAGCCTGCGCGCCATTGCCGATCGTCTACCTGAAAATGGGGTCATCATCGCAGACGAAGTCGGGATGGGTAAGACGAGAGTCGCTGTGACGGTTGCGCGCGCCGTGACCGCTGCTGGCGGTCGAGTAGCGATACTTATCCCGCCAGGGTTAGGCTATCAGTGGGGTGACGAATTGCGAAATGCAGAAGTCCATGCGCCACCGATCTTGCGTAGTCTCTGGCAATATTTGCAGGCATGGGAAACCAAGGAAAAGGCCGCGCCCTGGTTTAATGAATCAGTAGTAGTGGCATCTCACGCTTTTACGAACTGGCGGCTTGGAGCTAACGCTGTCGTCTGGCGTTGGGCAATTCTCCCCGAGATATATGCCCAATGGCGACAATTTGAGAACCAGCGATGGCCCCGTGGTTATCGGAGAAGCGAGGTTCTTGACGATGTGTGGGTTCAGCAGGCTGCGGAGAGTATTGTCAGCAGGATAAAAGCTGCCCCAAAAAATGACCAGGCGCGAAAGTTCATTCAAGAACTCGCTGAAAGCACACCATGGCCTGGGGCGCTGGCTGCCGATGAGTACGGGCGTAACGCACAGCTGCGGCCCTTACTAGAGCAAGCCGTCGGACTTGGGCTGGGAGTGTTTGATTTAGTTGTCGTTGATGAGGCTCACAAAAGCCGGGGCCACGACAGCGGACTGAATCGTTTGCTAAGCGGGCTTATCCTGCAATCAAGCGATGCACGTTGCCTGGCAATAACGGCAACTCCCGTCGAGCTGGATGCCACACAATGGACGCAGATGCTGGCGCGCATCCAAGTTGATGAAGATTCGAAAGCAAAAGCAACCACGGCAATTTCCAATTATGCCGAAGCAGTCGTTAAGGTAAGGCAATGCTCGAGTGATCAAGGGATGCGTGAAAACTACAAGGCGTCATCCGGAGCGTTTCAACAAGCTCTAAGTCGCTATCTGCTGCGACGTGACAAACGAGAAGACCCTGCTGTCATCAAGTTTCGCGAAGTATCTGGCGAGCCGCACTATGCCTACCGCCGTGAACAAGCAATCTCGATCGATACCGGCGGACTGACTACAGAATGGAAACAAGCTGTATGCGCTGCGGAAGCCCTGTCATTCGTTACACGACAGTCTGATAATTCAACGGCCAAACGGCTACGCCTGACTCTGGGCAATGGCCATGGCATTGCAGCACTAATTGACCAGATACAACGAGATGATAAAGATGACCATACACAAGCTGTAGTCGATGAGGTTCCGGAGAGCACAGAGCAGATCGAAACCGAAACAGAGGGCTCGGCAGATAAGCGACTGCTACGTGCAAAATGGTGGCAGAGTGCCATAACCCAGCCTTTTGCAAACGGTAGATCGGCACTGTTTAATCACCCCGCTATTCTTGCTGCTGTAGAAGAAATCGAGCACGTTTGCGAAAGTGGAGAAAAAGTACTGGTGTTTGGTCGGTTCACCCGTCCGTTACGCGCCTTAACGCAATTGCTAAATGCTCGGGAGATGCTGCGATGTTTAGATGCTCATCGACCTTGGCCACAATCCAAAGTGCATGAAAACGACAACTGGAATGCCATCCTGTCTGCCCATCAACAGTTACAAAGACAAGGAACGCTAGATCGGGAGCGTCTGAATCGAGCTCTTCAAGAACAATACAAAATACTTGAAAATCAGCGTAGCAGTATTCGGGAAAAACTAATCAGCCATATTGAAAAGGGTCTTAACAGCAAACAGTTCGCGCCCGATAAACATACTCGAGCATTATTTAATAATCTTAAAAAAAAGGCTATGGCGGAGTCAGAACAGGGGCAAGACGACAAGCATGTAGTAGCGGTGGCAGCTCGAGCGATGCAAGAACTGCTAGGAGAAAATATTGAAAACGCCACTCCCGCCAACTTCGCGCAAGCATTTATTGACTTGGTAGCTGCAGCCAGCGACCACGATGAGGTTGACGGACAACTGGATGAAGCGAAAACTTCTGATCTCTGGTCCAATATTAGAACCAGATTACACGAGGAATATAATCGGCCAGAAGGTGGGTACGCACGGCTCATGTATGGAGATACAACACCTGCAACGCGGCGCTTTTTGCAACTGGCCTTCAATCGACAACAAGGACACCCAAAAGTATTAGTGGCGCAATCATTGGTTGGTCGTGAAGGGCTTAACCTTCACAAAGCATGTCGCACTGTCGTTCTTTTGCATCCAGAGTGGAATCCTGGTGTTGTTGAACAACAAATCGGTCGGGTTGATAGGATCGGCAGCTTATGGGAAAACAAATTGAATCAAGCCGTAGCCGATAAACGGTCAACCAGCGATCTTCCAAGAATTGAAATTCGCCCAATCATTTTCCGCGGTACCTATGACGAGCAAAACTGGCAGATACTAAATGACCGATGGGATAATTTGCGCGCACAACTTCACGGTATCGTGATTGCTCCGCACATCGCTGAACGGTATTCAAATGCAGAAGAATGGATCGCTGAGATAAATGACGCGGCCCCAAACTTTTCTCCAGCTCTTATGACAGCGGGCGCGCATGTTCGCTCTTAATTCTGCCTAAGTTGAGCTCAGCACTATGCAATATTTGCGAGAATATACCCAATCATGACTAGTCATGGAAGCCCCGTGCCGCAACGAAGTACCCAAGGACAGGATGGTGACCGGCTCAACGGTTCCCATAGGCTTACGCTGTTCGCTTAGCATAGATTTTTACGACACGAAACAACGCATGAATACAGTAATATTTACTGTACCAACCACACTGGAAGCAATACCGACCAGCGGGCATCAGTGACGATTGCTTTGTCATCCGACAGCACTATTGTCCGAGACTATAAAAGTCGGCTAAGCGCGATTCACTCGAAAACGCCTGAGGTTAAGTGGCTAGGCAAGAGTAGGAGTGTTGCTGACTTGGCTTTCACGGAAGGACGTTCCCGACTGGACTCGGCGCTTTAATCAAAAACCAAATACACGATATAACTAGGGCCCCGGTCGGTGTCAATTTCTTCATGGCTAGTGAAACCTCGTATACTGGATTAATGCTGAAAATTTGGAGATCCCGTGGATAAAAAGCAAAAATACATATGGAAAATACTACGAAAATACGGCGTATTGGTAAATTTTTCCGGTGAGATTTCAAAACAGAATCTGCCATCAAACATTGAGGGCGAAAACTTTAACCAATGGACTACCCGAGTACTGGGGAGAAACACGTCTGACGTTCAGGTTTATTTGCCCATTCAACCACATGGAAATAATTCAATAGAGGGCATTTCCAACGCCTCAGACATAGATTTTCTAAAGGATATCCTGCGTTCATCACTCAAAATAAAAGACAAGGAGAAGCAGAGTGAATTGGAACAATCAAATCAAGAACACAAAGAACGCATAAAAGCCCAACGGAGCAAACTCAAAAACCAGAAAGAAGCGGAAATAAAACGAACGCGTGAAGTGTACGCAACGATCGGGGCCGATACTTTAAGTGACATCTTGGACGAAACAAGCTACCTACAACCATCCGTTCGCGAATTTCTTACCGGTTTTATTACAAGCGATGAGGCAGCGATAGATATTGAAACGCTGCTAAAAGAGCTTGTAATACGGCATAATGACGCAGCGAGAACGATTCAACAACTTAAAGACCAAAGAAAAGTTAACTAGAACAAATTCGCCGATAGGCGTGGCGTCCTCGCCTGAGCTGCATCGGGACCGCCTGATTAACCATACTCAACTGGTCGAGCTGGTATATAAGCAAGGATTTCTCTTGCGTCTTCTTCGGCGAACTGACGGAACAACAATACCTAGTATTTCAAGCTCAGGATTGAGCGATGGTCTATGCCCTCCACCCGGCTGCGTTGGCCTACGAAGAAAAGCGTCATGGCGCACCAGCTTCACGTGCCTCGAAAGGGGGGCACGGCTCGTCATGTAATTTGATCGCTGATACCTCAATCACCTTTCTGATACCCATAACCAGCCCAGTAAGGCGACGAAAAGGTCGATTGCACATCAACAATAAGAAATATTAACTAAGTTGAAACCTAGGGCATTGAAGATGGTGACCACCCAGCACGAAAGCCGCAGTTAAAGATGAACCAGTATATTAGCCAGCCTGCCAAGCGGATCGCGAACGTAAAAACGCCGCACGCCCCAAGGTTCGCTAACCGGCCCATACTCAATGGCAATGCCAGCTTCCTGCATCCGTTGGCATGCCTGGTCGAGATCATCTACTTCAATTGATAAGTCCGGCACAGGCGTACCTGAACCGCCTTCGGAGGCGAAACTCACCTGAACGCTCATCGGGGTTTGTGAACCATAGGTCTGGATCCAACCATGATCCATCAATAAATCCAGGCCCAGGATATCCTGGTAGAAAGCCCGCGCTTGCTGCAAATTTTCCTTTTCCGTAGCGAAGTTGGCGACCACGCGCTTAACCTTCATTCGCACACCTCATCTGTTATTCAGTAGGAAGCAACATAGGATTAAAGACCACTTCCCAAAGGTGTCCGTCGGGATCCATGAAATACCCCGCATAGCCTCCGTAGAAAGTGTCCATCGCTGGCTTAACGATACGAGCACCGGCCTTTTCCGCATGCTCCATGACGGTATGCACCTCATCTTTAGAGAACACATTATGGCCAATCGTAAACTCCAAATGGCCACCCTCCTGCATTGGGAGCGCCGTATCGGCAGCGATGCTTTTCCTGGGCCATAAAGCAAGTTTGATGCCGCTATTGAGGTCGAAAAAGGCAACCGCACCATTCTCAAACTCAGTGCCAATAATGCCTTCTGTCGTGAACCCAAGTCCATCACGATAGAACTCAACAGCATATTCAAGATTATCTACGCCAAGCGTAAGGACCGTGATTCTAGGTTGCATGACTTTCTCCAAATGAAAAAATAAACAACGACATAACAGAGCATAGTACCGCCCACTTTTGGCTGGTTTATTGTCATTGAAAAACAACCTTAAGCTGCCACTTACGCTGCCGCCATCGCACTATGCCCCAAGCTTTCTCAGAATAAAATCCGCACGCTCTGCAACCGCTGTCTTCGGAAGAATGGTAACGCTGTAACCCAGCAAGGGGTAGGCTTCAAGCAAGCGAGAGTATTCTGCTGCTGCAGTATCCAAATCGTGTCGGCGCTCATTGTCCTGAACGTAAATCTGCGGCCAGGGAGGCGCCAGGAAAACCTGTTCATGGTAATGCTGCATCAAATCAGCCGTATTTCGTACCGGCTCACCAGTCAGGTATTGCCGGCCGATAGCGGCATCAACCAAACCCCTATCAAAGAATACCCATTGGTTTGAGGCGTTCACAGCGGCAATGTCGTCAAGAGCAACGGCTACAACCCTTTCCAGAAAGGCCTGCAGGTCCATCCATGGCAGTGCCGTACCATGGCTACGCAACTGATCCTGCACGACTTTTCTACCAGGCTCTTCCACCACTGCAAAGCCGCGCCGCTCAAGCTCGGCAAGCAGTGTCGACTTGCCCCCGCCGGAGCACCCACTGATTACAACGCGTTTATTCATAACGAAGAAAGGGCGGGGATAATGTGGTGTCTCAACAAAGACGCAGCCGTTTCCGGAAGCGGCTCATGCAAGGGCAGCCATTGCATCTGCGCGATTTCAGCCGAAATGACAGGCTGCTGATTACCAGGCATTTGAGCAATGAATGCATGGGCATGTACGCAAGTGTTGGCCTCGTTTGCCGCCGCCGCAACAAAAGTACCCAAGGAGGTCAAGTCATTTGCGGCTAGTTTGATCTGGAGTTCTTCCCAAACCTCCCTGACAAGGGCTTCGGTAGGCGTTTCCTGATCATCAAGCTTGCCACCGGGCAGCATCCAGGTTGTGGTGTCCTGCTTGCGAACCACCAGCAACTCCCGGTTTTCATTCACAAAGCAGGCGGTAGCGATATTAAGCGTTTTCATGAAGTTCTTGGATTAGGGCGTGGGTTAATTTGATTGATAAAGCGTTATTAAGCGTGAATGCCAGGCTCAAGCGCCGAAACGAACTGCCGGCGAAAGGGTGAACGACTCGCGCATGTCGCGAACTTCATCAAGCGGCGTTCGCCCAAACAGGCGCTTGAATTCACGGCTGAACTGGGGCGCACTTTCGTATCCGACACGCGCTGCCGCCGCTGCTGCGGTTACGCCATCGCGAATCATCATCAGGCGCGCCTGATGAAGACGGGTCGACTTGATGTATTGAATAGGAGATGTCTGCGTTACCGTACGAAAATTCGCGTGGAACGCGGGCACACTCATACCTGCCTCCTGGGCAAGGTGCGTCACGCTTAAAGGCGTTGCATAATCCGTGTGAATACGCTTAAGCGCCCGAGCCACGCGCCCAAACCGGCCATGGTGCGCAAGCGCCGCTCGCATCGCACCGCCTTGTTCACCTGTAAGCACCCGATAGTAGATCTCGCGCACAATGTTCGGCCCCAGTATCTGCGCCTCAACCGGGTCTGTTAAAGCCTCCAGCAGCCGTAACGTGGTGCGGGTAAGGCGCCCTTCCAGCCGCGTCGAAGCCATACCAACCGGGCGCGCATGGTAATCCGTGCCGGCACCACCCATCTGTGCCATTAAATCGCTTAAGGCAATCAGGTCCAACCGGATCGAAACCGCCAGCAAGGGCTCCTCTGGCGAAGCCTGCGTTTCAGAGGAGAACGGCAGCGGCACAGACAGCACCAGATAATGCTGCGCATCGTAGGTATATACCTCGTTGCCTAGGAACCCCAGCTTTCGGCCCTGGCACACAATCACAATACTCGGTTCATAAAGTACGGGCGTGCGCGCAAGCGGGCGGTCCGAGCGCATCAGCCGTACGCTGTCCAGCGCCGACTGCGTGTACCCCTCGTTGGGCGCGAGCTTTTCCAGCAGCCGAACCATTTTGACTGAAGCTGAATGACGATCGTCAGACACCACCTTTTCCTTTCTGTCGCAGCGTGCTCCATTCTAGCTTCACCTTTTGCGCCACACCACCCAAATTGATAGGAATAGGCAATAACGCGATCGGTCTGTGCATTTGCCGCTTACCCATAAATCCTTACCATGGCATCACTAACCGATAAGGAATATGCAAGATGACAATCCCCTCTACTGAATCGAAAGTCATACTCATTACCGGGGCCAGCAGCGGCATTGGCGAAGGCGCCGCCCGGCTGCTTGCCGCCCAAGGGCATCAACTAGTAATCGGTGCTCGCCGCACCGAGCGGCTTGCCGAGTTGACGAAATCACTGCAGGATTCAGGCGGCATCGTTCAATACCGTGTGCTTGACGTGACCTCGGCGGAAGATGTTGCCGCGTTTGCGCGCTTTGCGCTTGATCAGTTCGGCCGTATTGATGTGCTGGTCAACAACGCCGGCGTCATGCCACTTTCACCGCTGAAAGCACTGAAAATAAATGAATGGGACCAGATGATCGATGTGAACATCCGCGGCGTTCTGCACGGTATCGCCGCTGTCCTGCCCACCATGGAGCAGCAGGGCCACGGCCAAATCATCAATATCTCGTCAATTGGCGGCCTTTCCGTCTCGCCCACCGGCGCAGTCTATTGCGCGACGAAATTTGCCGTA
>Ga0207884_1000969_pt1 | contig 12770 bp, 12 predicted proteins | sample MalvirmetaMSP144_FD_184236 | JGI IMG/M metagenome (GOLD analysis project Ga0207884, IMG submission 184236) | Marine viral communities from the Deep Pacific Ocean - MSP-144 (SPAdes) | ecosystem: Environmental > Aquatic > Marine > Oceanic | place: Pacific Ocean | collected 2011-07-08 | reverse complement strand
CCGCCAATACATCGCTACCAAATTCAGAAATAATTCTGGTGAGGATTACCCAAGAAGATGTGCCGATAATGAACTGACCAATTCCTCCTAAAGAAACCTTAATGAGCCCCCACATGATTTTGCCTCGGAATACTAAATCTTTAAGACCGACTTTGATGCGACTGCCGCCCATAAAGAGCACTACAAGTTGGCCGATTACCGCCACTCCACGACCAATATTGGTAGCAATGGCAGCACCTTCCACGCCATAAGCTGGAATAGGGCCAAAACCGAAAATGAACATTGGGTCGAGGATAATGTTGATCCCGTTAGAGAGCACTAAGGTCCACATGGCGATAGAGGCATTGCCTGCACCACGGAAAACTGCATTGATTAAGAATAGGAGTACTACCGTAATATTTCCCCCAATCATAATTTGGGTGTAACGATAGCCTTCTTCGATTAAATCGGGTTCTCCACCCATTAAACCAAGAATTTCCTTGGGATAAATAATACCGAAAACACCAATTACTGTAGCGATAATTGTACCTAGAAATATGGCTTGAACTGCTGTTTTAGAAGCGCCTTCCATGTCCTTTTCGCCAGTTCTACGCGCTACAACAGCGGTGGCGGCCATACTCAAGCCAATCGCTAAGGCATATACCAAGGTGATTACGGATTCTGTGAGTACCACTGTGGCAATGGCGTTGGTGCTAACCTGCGACACAAAAATCATGTCGACCAAAGCGAAAGTAGATTCCATCAGCATTTCCAAAATCATTGGAATGGAAAGCATAAAGATGGCTTTGCGAATGCTACCAGTAGTGAAGTCTTCTTCCTTACCAGTAATTGCTATTTTAAAATAGTGTATAAACTTCTTAATAGAAGATTTTGAAAAACCTGTCATTGTTGTCTTAAAAAAAGTAATGTAAAAATATGAGTAATAGGGGGACGAACGATTTTACTTGCTCGCTTCTGCGACCAGTGCACTGACGGCTACTATGGTAAACACAATTCTCATAACTTCATGATGGCGTAAAAGTGTGAGTTTTTTTTCTTTTTACAAAATCCCGATGTAGTCTTTAATTGATTTTTTTAGACCCATCAATTCTGAAGTGTCGGAACTTCCCCAAAGGGGAGGGCTTTGCTTCATTATTTTAAAGATTCTTGATTCTGTAATAATTAGCTGATTATGAATTAAGTGTATTTTTCAAGTAAGATTTCTTTGAGCGATACCATTCCAATAGTTGCTTTTTCTTGAATAAAATGGTGGTTTGATCTACGGCTAATTTCTGGTTGATGCGGGTCTACAATAAAGATAGGCACGTGATTACCTACATAATGCACCAAACTGGCAGCAGGATATACCACAAGTGAAGTTCCCACAATCACAAGAATATCGGCTTGTTGGGTAAGATCCGCTGCGATATCCATCATGGGAACAGCTTCACCGAACCATACAATGTTGGGCCGCAACTGATGTCCTTTTTCGCAAAGGTCTCCGAGTTTAAGTTCCCAATGGTCCATCTCATAAACCAATGATTCATCTACCACACTTCTGCTCTGAAAAAGCTGACCATGTAAATGAACTACCTTGCTTGAACCGGCTTTTTCATGAAAATTATCCACGTTTTGGGTGATGATGCTCACCTCGAAATGAGCTTCTAATTCTTTTAGAATTTCATGTGCTTTGTTGGGTTTAGCCTCTAAGGCTTGCTTTCTGCGTTGGTTGTAAAACTCCAATACCAATTCCGGGTTGCTTTGCCAACCTTCTGGTGTGGCTACTTCGGTTACGGAATGACCTTCCCAAAGTCCATCTGCATCGCGAAAGGTTTTTAAACCACTTTCGGCACTTATACCTGCCCCAGAAAGTACAACTAGCTTTTTCATCAAATATTCAGATTTTTTCTGTTTTCTTCCAATACCTTAATAATGAACTCTATGTGTTCGGTCAGATCAACACCCAAGAGTTCCACGCCTTTTTCGATTTCATCACGCTCTACTTTGGCCGCAAAGCTTTTCTGCTTGAGCTTTTTCTTGACAGATTTAGCTGTTAAGCCCTCAATGCTCTCTGGCCGAACTTGGCAACATGCAATGGTAAAGCCTGTTAACTCATCGCAGGCCAGTAAGGCTTTGTCCAGTTTGGTTTCATATTCAACGCCCCATTTGGTGTAGTGGGCGGAAATGGCATGAGCGATTTTCTCTTCACCCATTTCTCTAAGCATGTTTACAATTCGATTGGGGTGTTCTTCGGGGTAAGCCTCATAATCGGCATCATGTAGCATACCTGTTATTGCCCATTCCTCAGAATCTTCTCCAAAATGCTTTCCGTAAGCTTCCATTACCAATTCTACACTTCGGGCATGACGCAAAAGGCTGTCGCCTTTGGTCATTGATTCTAGAATGTTTCGTGCTTCGTCTCTCGTCATAGGGTCAAAATACGAGCAAAAGCCTGATTTTAAAAATAGTAGGGAAATAGTTTAGCTTCTTAGATATGCTGGATTATTGAACTGTAATACAGTTTTATTTTAAGTTGTGTAATGTGCGGAATGACTTTACAACTAGACCTCCTCTTCATTAATAACCAGAAATGTATTTATATGAAGTAAAGAAATTACCCAAGTTAAACGAGCTTAAAAATAGATAACCATATGAGTACTAAAACCCATAAGAAATAGACAATACTTATTCCTTTTGCAATTTTATACGATGGTCTTTCTTCTCTGTTTTTACCTCGCTTAATAATAGTCAAGGCAGATTTCTTACTACCAAAAAAGTAAAAGCTAAAAATTGAAAAGACTAAGTAAAAGCAGCTATATATCCATTTGTTTTTATCTGGAGCATAAAATAAGAATACAAGGAAGTTAATAAGCGCAAACAAAATACATGTTTCAAAAGATCGAAAATATATGTCATAGGCAAAAAACCAAATAGAGAAGCGATCAATAGTTTTCTGGAAATTTCTCAGCAATATGTGAGAAGTAGTAAATAGGTCTTTAGCAAAAATCCAGAGTAATTTCATTTGGTTCAAGCAAAAACAAAAATAGCACAATCAGTTGATTGTGCTATTAGTGGGCCCACCTGGGCTCGAACCAGGGACTTTCTGATTATGAGTCAGATACTCTAACCAGCTGAGTTATAGGCCCAAGATATTATTTAAAGCGGCTGGTTTTATATTGAAGCTATTCTGAAAAACGAACAAGCTACATTGTGCTTTAAACCCTTTGATTTTGGGAGTGCAATGTTACATATTTGCGATTAATTAAACAACAAAACATGACGCCAGATTTAAGCAATATTGACTCAATTATTTTCGATCTAGGAGGGGTGATCATTAATCTGGATGAAGCAGCTACTATTAAAGCCTTTGCCAAAATTTCAGGTATGCCTGAAAATGAAGTACTTGAGCTATCAAAATCAGCTGAGTTTTTTAAACTTTATGAAACTGGTCATATTGATGACCCCACTTTCAGGGCGCATCTAAGAGAATCATTAAATGTGTTTTCTGAAGATAATGTTTTGGATGGTGCTTGGAATGCTATGCTTGGACAAATTCCTTTACACAGGCTTCAGAAACTGGAAGAACTTTCAAAAACTTATAAGCTTTTTGTAATGAGCAATACAAATGAAATTCATGCAAGATTCTTCCTTAAACTTGTAGATTTAATTTCGCCTCATAAACCTTTCCATAGGTACTTCACACAAGTTTACTTTTCTCAAGAAGTGGGAGAAAGAAAGCCTAATTTAGGTGCTTGGCAACCCATATTAAATGACCATCAGTTGGATGCTTCACGTACTTTATTCATTGATGATAAATTCGAAAATATTCAGGCTGCCATGGGTATGGGCATGAATGGTTTTCATAACATTACTCCAGATGATTGGGTGAATTTGATTAAGTAGGTGTGTCTTTAGTTGACATTTGCATGAAATTAACCAACCCATTTTATAGAGTTACTAACTCTATAAAAACTGAAAAACCTATAATTATATAGTACTGATAATCATATCAAAGCCCGATTTGTAATACCTGCTAAGTTTCAAGTAAACAAAATTTCTGATCAACAAATGAGCAGTTACTAAAGGTCTATTTTTTGTCTGAGTGAAACTTACTTCTCTTTATTTAAAATCAGGAATCCCTGTAATCTTGGCACCGAGGATTAGCAAGTGAATATCATGGATATGAGACCTGAATAATCAACTGCAAAGGAATATTTGATCAACTACCGCTCAGAACAGTCACTTTGCTCTGAAGCTTTGGAGGTCTTTTTCAGAAACACAAGAAACTAAGCTACGTGCTTACTTTGGGTGTCATACGGAGTAAAGAAAGCGGACTGAGTCCTTTATTAATGGTTGGTCACAAGTTCGGAGAACCCTCGACATAGGAATCGATACCTGACTAACCGCGAAATGACGGTTATTCCGTCCCTTCAGGACTCAAATGGTGTTTGTGGTAGCGTTTTTCCGAAGGGTTTTACCCTTCGTTTTGATATTTGGCCCTTTCAGGGCAGGGGAGTGAAGCCCGCGTTGCAAAGGATGATGAGTTGATTGAGCAGTTAAAGCCCCAACGGGGCGAAATAACATAGGAATGGGTGCAACCCATTCCTAATTCAGTAAAAATTAGTTTTAGCCCTGTAAGGGCGGAATACTTTTTTATGGACAAAGAAATCATCAGCCGCCTTGCTCTGAGGCTCAGGAGATTTTATTGATGAAAAGAAAGCGGACAACGTCCTTGATGAATAGTTGGTCACAGGTCCTGCCTATGGTAGATAAATCGGAGAACCTGCGACAGTGCGTTGTAGGTGTAATTATAGCTTTGGTGGCTTTTTGGTGAAGAACACCAACAAGTGCGGAAATATTAATGTCTCGTAAGACTTCATTTCGAGCAATTCCTGTCCTTCAATCAGTATTCTGTTGTTATCGTAGAATTCAACAAACTTTCTTGGTTCGTGATGAAGGGTATGCACTATACACCTTGTTGTGCAGCGTTTTTTATTTTATAGTTATCAAATTCATCCGATAATTTCAAGAATTTATTTTCCCATCCGTTTGCTATTGAGAGTTCTTGGAATTTTCCAGTTGGAGCAAAATACAGGCTCAAGTCTTCCAATATTTGGTCGTCTGTTTGCCGGATTCTTTCTATTAATTTTTCAATATCGGCACGAGCTGTTTTGTAATCATCATAACCTGCTTGTATTACGTCTGAATCCATTTTTATTTCTTCCCATATTTTCCAAATTATTTGGAGAAGCTTAAACTTAGATTGACTTTCCTTTAAAAAATCTAGTGCATAACTGTTTGCAAGTACTTCTAAAATATGATCTCTAAAAAAGAAAATATAGTGACGGTCAGAAAGTTTAGATTCTCTGATTTTTTCGATCGGCTCAGGGAAATTCTGGTCAAACCCTTTTATAATTTTATAGAACTCTCCCCAAGGTAAGTCTTTCGGGTTCGTTCGATATTGTCCAGAATAGTAGCCTTCATCATTACAAAACTTTAAGCTATACTTTGAGCAGTTTTCAAACGTTAATCTAGCTCTATCACCTTCTTGGAATTGGTCATATACGAAATGGTTCAAAAGGAAGTCGGCCATTACATTCCCTTCTCGAACCCAAACAATCGGTTCGGGTGAGTTAGGGTCAGCGTTCCAGTCTGTATTTAGTTTTTCGTATTCCATTTAGTCTTTCAAATGCTACACAACGTTATGTATCAGTCACAAATGTGACGTATAGCCATGAAATATTCAGTGCTATACGCCATTTCCAAGTCCTTACTTAAAAGCAGGAATCCCTGTAATCTCAGCACCAAGAATTAGCAAGTGAATATCATGTGTTCCTTCGTAGGTTACTACAGACTCTAAGTTGGCCATATGGCGCATCATTGGGTATTCGCCTGTAATGCCCATGCCACCATGCATTTGTCTTGCCTCGCGGGCAATGTTCAATGCGGTTTCTACAGCATTACGCTTGGCCATGGAAATTTGAGGGGTAGTGGCTTTTCCTTCGTTAAAAAGTTGACCTAAACGGAAGTTTAATAATTGTGCTTTGGTGATTTCTGTAAGCATTTCAGCTAATTTCTTTTGCTGCAATTGGAAAGATCCAATAGGCTTGTCGAACTGAATACGCTCTGCACAATACCTTCTGGCAGACTCATAACAGTCCATTGCGGCACCAATAGCTCCCCAAGCAATGCCATAACGGGCTGAATCCAGACACATCATTGGCGCACCCAAACCACTTTTGTTCGGCAATAGATTTTCCTTCGGTACTTTCACATTGTCGAATACCAATTCACCAGTAGCACTGGCACGTAAAGACCATTTTCCGTGTGTTTCTGGCGTAGAAAATCCTTCCATTCCGCGCTCCACTATAAGGCCATGGATTCTTCCTGATTCATCCTTTGCCCAAACCACAGCCACATGGGCATGGGGAGCGTTTGATATCCACATTTTAGCACCATTCAAAAGATAATGATCGCCCATGTCTTTAAAATTGGTGGTCATACCCGAAGGGTTAGAACCATGATCGGGTTCTGTTAAACCAAAGCAACCCAACCATTCGCCAGAGGCAAGTTTCGGTAAGTACTTTTTGCGTTGTTCTTCGTTTCCAAACTTGTAGATAGGGTACATAACCAAAGAACCTTGTACCGAAGCCGTAGAACGCATTCCCGAGTCTCCACGCTCAATTTCTTGCATAATCAAGCCGTAGGAAATATAGTCCATACCACCGCAACCATATTCGGTTGGTAATTGAGGCCCAAAAGCTCCGATATCTCCAAACTTCTTCACCATTTCAAGCGGGAAGTGAGCGTTTTGCGCCCAGCTTTCGATGTAAGGAGAAATCTCTTGCTTTACGAAATCACGTACCGCACCGCGTACCATGATGTGCTCTTCTGTAAGCATCGAATCCATTCCGTAGAAATCAGGGTGATCAAAAGTATCTTGCTTAGATGATTTCTGGATTTTTGCGTGGCTATCGGTATTCATATGTTCTTTGGTTTCTAAATATTATCTTTCAAATTTGCACGTATTTCAGCACAATGCAAACGTATGAACAACAAGGAAATCGACCAAGGGATATTAGATAGAATTAAAAAACTTGAAGCCAAGTTCGAAGCAATGGGACAAGATATGGCTTCTTACCTTGATGGTTTACTGCATGCAGATTACCTCAAATATTGGGAATACATTAATTTAGAGTCACTTTTGGCGCTTCAGCATCCAAAAACACATTTTCCTGACGAAATGATTTTTATCGTCTATCATCAATCTACAGAGCTGTATTTTAAGTTGATTCTATGGGAAATGAAGCAACTGCAATCTGCTGAACATCCAAATACTGAGTTTTTCACTACCAGAGTAAAGCGAATCAATAATTACTTCGAACACCTTTGCCATTCGTTTTCTATCATGATTCAAGGCATGGAGAAGGAGCAGTTTTTACAATTCAGAATGTCGCTTTTACCAGCTTCTGGATTTCAATCTGCACAATACCGAATGATTGAAATAGCCTCTACCGACATGATTAATCTGGTGAACTATAAAAAGAGAGACGGTTTCGATCCGTATGCTTCAATAGAAGAACTATATGACTCAATTTATTGGAAAACAGGGGCTACAGAACTAAAAACAGGAAAGAAAACATTGACTCTGGATCAATTCGAAACCAAGTATTCCAAAGAGTTTATGAATCAGGCTGAAGAGGTAAAGTCTACCAACTTGAATCAGATTTATACAAGGTATTATAAAGGGCAGGAAGGAACAGAAGAACTTATAAATGAATTAAAGCGCTATGATATGCTGGCCAATGTAGATTGGCCGTTGGTACATTATAAATCAGCCGTTCGTTATTTGCAGCGCACACCAGAAGATATTAAGGCAACAGGAGGGACGAACTGGCAAAAATACCTTCCTCCAAGATTTCAAAAGGTTATTTTCTTTCCCGAGTTATGGACCGAAGAAGAACAACACGAATGGGGAAGGCATTGGGTAGATCAGAATGTTCTTAACTAATTCAGCTTTTCTATATAAAGACTTTAGACCTCTAGATTCCTCTGGAGGTTTTTTGTTTTGAGGGCAATGATCTTCATTTTGATGACAAAAATCAATTGAAGTAAAACTGCCAGTTTCTTTTCCTGAGTGAAGCGAAGAATCTATACCCATTCACTTAAGCTATTTTTTAGTTCCTTCGTTGTACTCAGGATGAAAAGCGGTGTGCTTACAATTGGTTTAGGATGATAAAGCCAATTGTCCAACTCAAACTATAAAGAACTTTGTAAGTATACTTTATATATGGAGAGCCCTTCAATGCAACTTGTATTGATATAGTTTATATCTATACCTTCATAAAAACTATAAATAAAAATTATCGAAAGGGTTTTCTTAAATTGTATTCGTTAACAATAAAACCTATCGAAAATGGAAAACAACGAACATTCAAAAGCAAAAGTTTACGATATGAATAACGGAGGAAAATGCCCCTTTCATGGAGGTGCAATAAAACAAAGCGCTGGTGGTGGAACCTCAAACCGCGATTGGTGGCCAAACCAGTTAAACCTCAATATTCTTCGTCAACATTCTTCCCTTTCAAATCCCTTGGGTGAAGACTTTAATTATGCTGAAGAATTTAAAAAACTCGATTTAGCTGCCATTAAAAAGGATTTGTATGACTTGATGACGGATTCTCAAGATTGGTGGCCTGCTGATTATGGTCATTATGGTCCGTTGTTTATTAGAATGGCTTGGCATAGTGCAGGTACTTATCGTATTCAAGATGGCCGTGGGGGAGCGAGTTCAGGTTCTCAGCGTTTTGCTCCACTCAACAGCTGGCCAGATAACGGAAACTTAGATAAAGCTCGTTTGCTGCTTTGGCCAATCAAACAAAAATATGGAAACAAAATCTCTTGGGCTGATTTAATGGTGCTGGCAGGTAATTGTTCACTAGAGTCAATGGGTTTTGAAACTTTTGGTTTTGCTGGAGGGCGTGAAGATGTTTGGGAGCCAGAGCAAGATGTTTATTGGGGCGCTGAAACCGAATGGTTAGGCGATAAACGATATACAGGAGATCGTGAGTTAGAAAACCCACTTGGTGCGGTTCAAATGGGGCTTATCTATGTAAACCCTGAAGGCCCTAACGGTAACCCTGATCCATTAAAATCCGCCATTGACATTCGCGAAACTTTTGGTCGTATGGCGATGAATGATGAAGAAACTGTAGCCTTAATTGCTGGCGGGCATACCTTTGGTAAAGCGCATGGTGCTGCTGACCCAGGTGAATATGTGGGCAGAGAACCAGCTGCTGCTGGTATTGAAGAAATGAGTTTAGGCTGGAAGAATAGCTTTGGAACTGGACACGGAGATCATACCATTACAAGTGGAATTGAAGGTGCATGGACACCAAATCCAACCCGATGGGACAATGAGTATTTTGACGTGTTGTTGGGTTATGATTGGGAATTGACCAAAAGCCCAGCTGGAGCGCATCAATGGACACCAACGGCTGCTTCGAATGCGCGTAGGGCACCTGCTGCAGGAAATCCTTCAAACACGCAAGCATTAATGATGACTACTGCGGATATGGCTTTAAAAATGGATCCAGTTTATGCTCCAATTTCTAAGCGCTATCATGAAAACCAAGCTGAATTTGCTGATGCTTTTGCTCGTGCATGGTATAAACTAACGCACAGAGACATGGGGCCAATTTCGCGCTATTTAGGTTCGGAAGTACCCAAGGAAGAGCTGATTTGGCAAGATCCAATTCCAGCAGTTACTCATGAGCTAATTAACGATAATGATGTTTCGGATTTGAAGAAGGAAATTCTGAATTCAGATCTATCAGTATCAGAGTTGGTTTCTACTGCTTGGGCCTCAGCCTCAACTTTCCGTGGTTCAGATATGCGTGGTGGTGCAAATGGTGCACGAATTCGTCTTGCTCCACAAAAGCATTGGGAAGTGAATAACCCGACACAATTGGCTAAGGTGCTGAAGACCCTTGAAGGAATTCAAAAAGCCTATGCTAAACCAGTTTCTATGGCCGATTTAATCGTTTTGGCTGGATGTGCTGGTGTTGAAAAAGCCGCTAAAAATGCAGGTCATAATGTTACAGTACCATTTACAGCCGGTAGGGCAGATGCTTCACTCGAACAAACCGATGTAGAATCGTTTGGTGCGCTTGAGCCAGGAGCCGATGGTTTCCGAAATTACTTCAAACCAAGACATAAAGTTACGGCAGAAGAAATGCTTGTAGATAAAGCTCAATTATTAACGCTAACAACTACCGAAATGACAGCTTTGGTAGGGGGGATGCGTGTATTGAATACCAACTACGACCAGTCTAGGCATGGTGTGTTTACCAACCGTCCTGAGACATTGACAAACGATTTCTTTGTGAACCTACTTGACTTAAGTACCACATGGAGCGCAACATCCGATGCGCAAAATGTATTTGAGGGGAGAAACCGTAAAACAGGTGAAGTAAAATGGACAGGCACCCGTGCCGATCTTATTTTTGGTTCTAACTCAGAATTAAGGGCTTTGGCGGAAGTTTATGGTGCTTCAGATTCAGAAGAAAAGTTTGTGAAGGACTTTATAGCGGCTTGGAACAAAGTAATGAACCTCGATCGTTTCGATTTAGCTTGATTTTAGAAATAGAATATCTAATGTAAATACTGAAAGGTGGTTCGTAAGAGCCACCTTTTTTGATTAAAATTAGTCGCTATTCTGAAATTTCGGGCCAAGGAAAATTAGATTGAAATGAAAGGTTCAGAGTGTCTTATTAAAGCAGAGATGATTTTTTTAAATGAAACGCCTAAGCCACTCTTAATATCTTTTCCATTTTACGGCCTTTCGCCAATTCATCTACTAGCTTATCTAAATACCTTACTTGTTGTGTTAGTCGGTTTTCAATTTCTTCAATCCTATACCCACAGATTACACCAGTAATAAGAGGGGCATTGGGGTTTAATGAGGCATTTTGAAAGAATTCTTGGAAAGTTACTTTGTCGTCAATAAGCTGATGTAGCTTCTTTTCATCATAACCAGTTAACCACTGAATTACTTCATGCAGTTCTTCTATGGTTCTGCCTTTCTTTTCAACTTTTACAACATAGTGTGGGTATACCGAAGAAAAAGTCATTTTTGCGATACGCTCATCGTGATGGCTAGTGTCGTTCATGTTATGAGGTTTTATGTTGATTTCTCAAATTACAACAACCGTTCTAATTTGCCTTTCCTTTTCACTATGTTTTTATAGTCCCATTGAATTTCTTTTGACTTTTTTAGCCAGCGTTTGAGGTCTGTTAAATTGACTTCTTCAATTTTAGTGTAGAAAACAGAAGCATCTTTAAACTTTGCGCCAATTACATTTAGCTTTTCGTCTTCAAAACTAGCTCCACTCCAAAACATTAACCGTAAACCCGCTTTTTGTTTGCTATAGCCAACAATGGGATTGCCATTTAAAAACCAGACAGGATGGGCATGCCAGATTTTACTTTCAGCCTCAACTAATTCACTGCTAATTGTTGTTGCAAGAATCTCACAAATCTTCTGGTCAACTGTTGTCTGTTTATTATTATAAGCTTGAATTTCTAGGGCTATCATAGTCTAAATATCTTTCTTTAATAATGTTTAAATGATGAACTTCATGGCCAATGATTGATTTTAAGAAATTTTCAAGTGTGATTTCATCTTGGCCAGCGAAGCCTTTAATATTTAATTGACTTTCAGAAAGTGTGTTAAGAAAACTGACAGATGCCTGTCTTACATAATTATAATCTGCAACCAGTTGTTCTTTTGTTAATTCATCAAAACGACTATTGTCTACAAAGAAATTCTCATCATAGCCCCATAATTGAATTTGTGCGTTTCTACTTAACGAGAAAGCTCGAAACATTTTTATTCTTTCATGATCAGTTATATGACCAATGATTTGCTTAATACTCCATTTGTTTGGTGCATATCGATAAGAAGCTTTTTCTTCATCTATTGAGTTAAAAAATGTAAAGGTGGCTGATGACGAAAAAAGTGAAATACAGTCTATACTCTTAACTAGACTATAATAATAAGGGAAGCCATCTTGGGGTGTGTATGCAGAATTAGTCATTTCGACACTTTTTATTAACATCTAAACATATTACTTAAAGGTTTATAGAAAGTTGCTTGAAAGTTCTGAAATAACCTAAAAGGAAACTGTTTTAGTAATGGTTGAAATCTTTGGTAAAAAATCAGCAGGGTTGGGGCTTTATAGCCAACACCCTTATTTTTCCTCCCTTGCATATTATATGCAAATCTGCTGGCTGGCAATCCAATACATCACAGATTACCTCTAATGTACTGAAACGAATGGCTTTAGCTTTTCCTGTTTTAAGAATAGAAAGGTTAGATAAGGTCAAGCCTACTTTTTCGGAAAGCTCATTGAGCGACATTTTTCGCTTTGCCATCATAACATCTAAGTTTACTATTATAGGCATGGGCTATACAACAGACTAATGTTAAAGAGTGTTGATTCGTTTAAAGATGAAGCTATTCAAGTAAAACTGTTTCTTTCCTTGATGAAGGAAAGGTCTAAAAACCTCTATGTTTAACATGTGCGGAGTTATTTTATTTCAAATTACACAGACCAAGGAAGACAATCTGTGCTATCCTTCAACCAATATAAATCTGCGATCGCACACTAATTTCACTGTAATTAATCGTAACAAAACTCTTATCCCCCCTGTTTCCTTCGTATTATTGCACCCAAATTCGAAAAAATGGCGGTTGTACCTTACAAAGAGAACCAAGCAGGTAAAAAAGA
>Ga0207884_1000964_pt1 | contig 12855 bp, 11 predicted proteins | sample MalvirmetaMSP144_FD_184236 | JGI IMG/M metagenome (GOLD analysis project Ga0207884, IMG submission 184236) | Marine viral communities from the Deep Pacific Ocean - MSP-144 (SPAdes) | ecosystem: Environmental > Aquatic > Marine > Oceanic | place: Pacific Ocean | collected 2011-07-08 | reverse complement strand
AGACCAGGCCGTATTCGATGGCCTTCTCGGCGTTCATCCAGAAGTTCCGCTCGGTGTCCTTGACCACCTTCTCATAGGGCTGGCCGGTCTCGCGGGCGATGATGCGGTTGACCCGCTCGCGCATCTTCACGATCTCCTCGGCCTCGATCTGGATGTCCGACGCCTGGCCCCGCACGCCGCCCATGGGCTGGTGCAGCAGGAATCGGGTGTTGGGCAGGCAGAAGCGGTTTTCCTTGGTGGCGCCCAGGAAGATGTGGGCGCCGGCGCTGGCCACCCAGCCGGTGCCGATGACCTTCACCTGCGGCCCGCAATAGCGGATCATGTCGTGGACGGTGTCGCCGCTTTCCACGTGGCCGCCGGGGGAGTTGACGAAGACCTTGATGTCGCCCTTGCCGTCCGAGGCCAGGGCCAGAAGCTGGGCCGAGACGCGCTCGGCCAGCCGCATGTCGATCTCGCCGAAGATGAGGACGGTGCGCGACTTGAACAGGGCGTTCTGCACCGGCCCGGCGCTCATCGGCATGTCGGGAAGGCGGCCCTTTTCGTCGTCGTCTTCATCTTCGAGACGGAAACCCATTACGCTCTCCTAAAATCTGCAGTGAGGCGGAACGTGCGTCTTGCAGCGCCCCGCCGCAAGGGGTCAGCGCGCTGCTGTCGCGATCAGCCGCGCATAGAACTGCACCATTCGTTCCAGATTGGGCAAAGTCATACGCTCATCGACCCCGTGGATCATGGCGGTTTCGCCCATGCTCAGCGTGATCGGCTGGAAGCGATAGGTGTCCTGCGCCACCTCGGCGAGGAAGCGGCTGTCGGTGCCGGCGGTCACCAGGCCCGGCGCCACAGGCGCGCCGGTCACATCGGCGGCCAGGGCCGAGATCACCTTCCAGCTGTCCGACTCCGTGGACGAGATCTCAGACGGCTCCTGCGGCGGGCGGGCCCAGGCGAAGGTGACCGGCAGGTCGCCCACGGCGGCCTTGGCCGCGTTCAGGACATCCTCGGAGCTGTCGCCCGGCGCGATGCGATAGTTGATCCAGGCCCGGGCGTCCCGGGGCAGGACATTCTCCTTGGGGCTGCCCTGCAGCATGGTGGGCGCAATGGTGGTGTGCAGCAGGGCCGCGCCGGCCGGCGTCGCGGCCATCTGGCCGACGATCAGCGGTTCGGTGGCCCAGGTGTTGGCCAGCGCCGCGCGCATGGGCAGACCGGACTCCGCGCCCAGCACGTGCAGCATGTCGGCGCCCGGTCCCTGGAGCCGCATGGGGAAGGGGTTTTCGGTGATCTCGGTGACCGCCCGGGCCAGGGTGGAGACGCCGGTCTGCGGCGGCGGGGCCGAGGAATGTCCGCCCTCGGACGATGCGGTCACCACCAGGGTGGCATAGCCCTTTTCCGCCACCCCGATCAGGGCCGCCGGGCCGCCGGTCAGGGGATTGTCGGCCACCACCAGCAGGCCCTCGTCGAGGACGAACTGGGCCGAAAGGCCGCGGGCCTTCAGCAGGTCCTTGGCGGCCGTCGCGCCGCCGCCGCCCACCTCCTCGTCATGGCCGCTGACCAGGATCACCGTCCGGCGGGGCTGGAAGCCGGCCTCGGCCAGGGCTTCGACGGCCTCGAACAGGCCGATCAGCGAGCCCTTGTCGTCCACCGCCCCGCGCCCCCAGACGGCGCCGTCGGCGATCACACCCTCGAAGGGCGGATGGGACCAGCCCTCGGCGGCGTCGGCGGGCACCACGTCCTGGTGCGCCATCAGCACGATGGGGTCGAGGTCGGGCTCGGAGCCGTCCCAGGTGTAGACCAGGGTATGACCGGCCACGACGTCGCGGCGCATGGCGGCGTGGGCGCGGGGATAGGTCGCCTGCAGCCAGGCGTGCAGGGCGTCCCACTCCGCCAGCTGATTGTCGGCGGCGTCCTGGTGGCTGACGGTCTGAAAGGTGATGGCCTGGGCCAGGCGCCCGGCGGCGGCGGCCAGGTCGAAGGCCGGAGCCTGTGCGAGCTCGAGGTCGGCGGCCACCAGGCGCGGCGGCTCATAGAGGGCGGTTCGCACCGCCACCACGGCGATCAGCCCCACGACCGCTACGCCAGCGCCCAAGGCGACCTTGCTCAGAATCCCCATGGTCTTCCCCCTTCAAGGCCATGAGCATAGCCCGATGGCGGCGCCTTGGGTGCCGATTTCCTGACACGGCGATGAACCTGGGCCATTTCCGGCCGTTGGTCAGGCCGTGACGCTTCCGCCCTGGATTTCCTCGCTCAAGCCGGCCTCGGCCGAGGCCCTGGCCTTCGGGGGCTTCTGGGCGTTTCTGCTGGACGCAGCCCTGGTGGTGTTCGCCCTCGCCGGGGCCATCGACGCCTTCGCACCGCCCCAGGACCTGCCGTGGAAGGCCCTGCGGCTGGATGATCCGCCCGGCCTGGCCACCGCGGTGAAGTTCCAGCGGGCGGCCGGCGATCCCGAACTGTGCCGCCAGGTGCTGGAGGCCGGCGGGGTGGCGTTCACCGATGAGCCGGACCAGCCGACGGGGGATTGCCCGCTGAGCAACACGGTGCGCCTGCGCGATGGCGTTACGCCCCTGGCGCCCGCCGCCCCGGTGATGACCTGTCCGCTGGCCCTGTCCTACGCCTTCTGGGACCGGCACGTGCTGGGCCCCGCCGCGCGGCGGGTGATGGAGACCGATGTGGCGCGGGTGGAGCATTATGGCGTCTTCGCCTGCCGCAACGTCTATGGCCGCAGCGAAGGCCGGCGCAGCGAACATGCCAGCGCCAACGCCCTCGACGTATCGGCCCTCGTGCTGGAGGACGGCCAGCGGCTCAGCGTGATCGGCGATTTCAAGGATGAGGACGACGGCGGGACCCTGATGCGGGCGGTGCGCACCGGCGCCTGCGACTATTTCCGCGCCGTCCTCAGCCCTGACTATAACGCCGCCCACGCCGATCACCTGCATCTGGACCATGGGCGGTTCGGCCTCTGTCGCTAGGCGGCGCATAGCCCTGCGTTAACCATGGCTCGCCCGATGGACGGCGGCCGGCTAAGGTCCAGGCCTCCCCGCGAGTTTCTCCGTAGAGTTCATGGCCGGCTATCGTGCTCCCCGTCACCCGCAGGTCGAAGACCATGCGCGCCGCCAGACCCTGATCGCCCGTCTGGTCGGTCTGGGGCTGATCTGGATCCTGGTGGCGGTCATGGCCCTGGTGGCCGAGCGGGCCATTCCAGACCAGCATCTGCCCTGGAAACCCCTCAGCGTGATCGATCCGGTGGGGGCCGCCACCCGGGCCAAGGCCGCCCGCACGGGCCAGGACGTGGCCGCCTGCCGGGGTGTGCTGGCCAAGGGCGGCCTGACCTATGTGATCGCTCCGGAGGCCGAGGACGGCTTCTGTTCGGTCAAGGACGCGATCCTGATCACCGGCGGCATGGCGCCCCTGACGCCGGCCGATGCGGTGATGACCTGCAAGGAGGCCCTGGCCGTGGCCATCTGGGAGCGGCAGGTGGTCCAGCCCGCCGCCTTCGAAGCCTTCGGTCACGCGGTGGTGGCCGTGGAGCACTATGGCGCCTTCTCCTGCCGACGGATCTATGGCCAGGCGGCCGGTCCCCCCAGCGAGCACGCCAGCGCCAATGCCCTGGATGTGGCCAGCTTCCGACTGGCCAATGGCGAGGTGGTGCGGGTCAAGGACCACTGGGACGACGCCGGCGCCAAGGGGCGCTTCCTGCGGGAGGTCCGCGACGGCGCCTGCAAGGTGTTCATCACCACCCTGTCGCCGGACTACAACGCCGCCCACGCCGACCACTTCCACCTGGACATGGGCGGCCGTCCGCTCTGCGCCTGAAGCGTCAGGCTTGGCTTGACCCTGCGTCGGGCGGCGCCGCAAATGGCGGCATTCAAACAAGCATTTCAATTCAGGGAAGACGCGCCATGGAACTGTTCGATCTCACCGGCAAGGTCGCCGTGATCACCGGATCCTCGCGGGGCATCGGCAAGGCGATCGCCGAGCGCATGGCCGAACATGGCGCCAAGGTGGTGATCTCCTCGCGCAAGGCCGGGCCCTGCGACGAGGTGGCCGCGGCCATCAACGAGAAGCATCCCGGCGCGGCCATTTCCGTGCCGGCCTCGATCTCATCGAAGGCGGATCTGCAGCGCCTGGTGGACGAGACCAACACGGCGTTCGGCCAGATCGACATCGTCGTCTGCAACGCCGCCACCAACCCCTATTTCGGCCCCATGGCCAAGATCGAGGACGACGCCTTCCGCAAGATCCTCGACAACAACATCATCGCCAACAACTGGCTGATCCAGATGGCCGCGCCGCAGATGCGCGAGCGCCGCGACGGGGCGGTGATCATCATCTCGTCCATCGGCGGCCTGCGCGGCTCCACCGGCATCGGCGCCTACAACATCTCCAAGGCCGCCGACTTCCAGCTGGCCCGCAACCTGGCCGTCGAGCTTGGCCCGGACAATATCCGCGTCAACTGCATCGCGCCGGGCCTGGTGAAGACCGACTTCGCCAAGGCGCTCTGGGACACGCCGGAAGCCGAGAAACGCTCCAGCGCCAACAATCCCCTGCGCCGCCTGGGCGAGCCCGACGACATCGCCGGCGCGGCCGTCTTCCTGGCGTCGAAGGCCGGCTCCTGGATGACCGGCCAGGCCATCGTGGTCGACGGCGGCTCCACCTGCTGAGCATGAGCGTCCCGGCCTTCGTCTTTTCGCCGGCGAAGGCCGCTGACCTTTCGGCCCTGACGGAGCTGCGGTTGCGGGTGATGGCCGAGAGCTTCAACCGCATCGGCCGCTTCGATCCCGAGCGGGCGCGGGCCTGGTTCGCCGACACCTACCGTCCCGAAACCACCCGGCTGATCGTGGCGGGCGAAGAGATCGCCGGCTGCGTGGCCTTCTATCCGACCGCGCCCGGCGTCCTGAAGCTCGAGCACTTCTATCTTCAGCCGCATTGGCAGGGGCGGGGCCTGGGGACGGCGGTCCTGGACGTGCTTCTGGCCGAGGCTGACGCCGTGGCCGCCGCCGTGCAGCTGACGGTCCTGCGCGAGAGCGACGCCAAGCGGCTCTATGACCGACGGGGCTTCGTCGTCACCGGCCGCGACGACCTGGATGTCTATATGGAACGCGCGCCGACGGTCTGAGCTGCCCGCTCGCGGGCCTGCGCCAGCCGCCGCGCCCCCTCGTCCAGGGTGGCGTCGGCCTTGGCGAAGCACAGGCGCAGGATGGTGCTGACCGGCTCAGCTTCATAGAGGGCCGAGACCGGGATGGCGGCGACCCCGGCCTCTCGCACGGCCATGAAGGCGAAGTCGCGATCGCTCAGGGTCACGCCTGATCCGGCCAGATCGATGTTCAGGAAATAGGTCCCTTGGGAGGGCAGGACGGCGAAGCCTTCCCCGGTGAGGGCGTCGGTCAGCCGGGCCTGGCCGGCGGCCAGCTGCGCGGGCATCCCGTCGAGCCAGTCGCCCAGGGTCTCCAGCCCAAAGGCCACGGCCACCTGCAGGTTCGGCGGGGTGGTGAAGGTCAGGAACTGGTGGGCCTTGGCCAGATGACGGGCCAGGGGCGCGGCCGCGCAGAGGAAGCCCACCTTCCAGCCGGTGAGGCCGAACATCTTGCCGGCCGAGCCGATCTTCACGCAGCGCCCGGCCATGCCGCGATAGGCCATCAGCGGCCGGTGGACAGCGGGCGCAAAGACCACCTGCTCCCAGACCTCGTCGCAGATGGCGATCAGGTCGTGGGCCACGCAGACCTCGGCCAGCAGGGCGAGATCGGCGTCGGGGACCACCATGCCGGTGGGATTGACCGGATTGTTCAGCACCACAAAGCGAGTCTTCGGCGTGATCGCAGCCTCCAGCATGGACCGCGTGAAGCGCCAGTGGGGTGGCTCGAGCGAGATCAGCCGCGGCACGCCGCCGGCCCTCCGGATCAGCGGCAGATAGGCGTCATAGAGCGGCTGGAAGACGATGACCTCGTCGCCGGGTTCGATCAGGGCCAGGAAGGCTGCGGCCAGGGCCTCGGTGGCGCCGGACGTGATCACCACCTCGGACGTGGGATCGAGCTCAAGCCCCTGGGTGCGGCGATAGTGGCCGGCGACCGCGGCCCGCAGCTCGGGCAGGCCGGCCATGGGCGGATACTGGTTATAGCCGTCCAGGACCGCCTCGGCGGCGCGGCGCCGAAGAGGCTCCGGCCCAGGATCATCGGGAAAGCCCTGGCCGAGATTGATCGCCCCATGGGCTCGCGCCAGTCCGCTCATCTCCTCGAAGATGGTCGTCGGCAGGGCGGCGAAGGTGGCGTCGGGCATGGGACGATCCTAGCCGCCTCTCCATGCCCTGTCTGTCCCTGGGATGTGGAGCCGAAGCCCCTAGTCTTCCTTGACGCGCTTCTTGCGGAAGCTCGGGTTCAGGACCTTCTTGCGCAGGCGGATGTTCTTGGGCGTCACCTCGACCAGCTCGTCTTCCTCGATATAGGCGATGGCCTGTTCGAGGGTGAGCCGCCGCGGCGGGGTCAGGCGGATGCTCTCGTCCTTGCCAGAGGCCCGCACGTTGGTCAGCTGCTTGGCCTTCATCGGGTTGACGTCCAGGTCGTCGGCCCGGGCGTTCTCGCCGATGATCATGCCCTGATAGGTCTTCTCGCCGGCGCCCACGAACATGGTGCCGCGGTCTTCCAGGTTCCACAGAGCGAAGGCGGCGGTCTCGCCGTCGGAATTGGCCACCAGCACGCCCTTACGGCCGGCGTCGATGGCGCCCTTGTAGGGCTCATAGTGGCTGAACACGCGGTTCAGCACGCCCGAGCCGCGGGTGTCGGTGAGGAACTCGCCCTGATAGCCGATCAGCGAGCGGGACGGGGCCATCAGGCTGATGCGGGTCTTGCCGGCGCCCGAGGGGCCCATGTCCTTCAGCTCGGCTTTGCGGGCCGACAGCTTTTCGATGACGATCCCGGAGAACTCGTCATCCACGTCGATCATCACGTCTTCGATGGGCTCCAGGCGCTCGCCGGTCTCCGGGTCATTCTGGAAGACCACGCGCGGGCGGCTGATGGACAGTTCGAAGCCTTCGCGGCGCATGCCTTCGATCAGCACGCCCAGCTGCAGTTCGCCCCGGCCAGCGACCTCATAGGCGTCCTTCTCGGCGGTCTCGGTGACCCGAATGGCGACGTTGGACTCCGCTTCCTTCAACAGGCGGGCGGCGATGACGCGGCTCTGCACCTTGTCGCCTTCGCGGCCGGCCAGGGGGCTGTCATTGACCGAAACGGTCATGGAGATGGTCGGCGGATCGATGGGCTGGGCCGGCAGGGCCTCGGTCACGTCGAGGGCGCAGAGGGTGTCGGCCACGGTGGCCTTGGACAGGCCGGCGATGGCGACGATGTCGCCGGCTTCGGCGTCCTCGATGGGCTGGCGCTTCAGGCCGCGGAAGGCGAGCACCTTGGTGATGCGGCCGCGCTCGATCTCCTTGCCGTCCCGCGACAGGGCCTTGATGGCCAGGCCCGGCGTCGCCTTGCCCGACTCGATGCGGCCGGTCAGCAGGCGGCCCAGGAAGGGATCGCTTTCGATTAGCACCGACAGGATCTGGAAGGGCTCTTCGGCCCGGGCCACGGCCTTGGGCTCGGGCACGTGCTCGACGATCATGTCGAACAGCGGGGCGAGCGTGTCGTTGGGCTGGTCCATGTCCAGGGTCGCCCAGCCGTTCTTGCCGCTGGCGTAGATGTGCGGGAAGTCCAGCTGTTCGTCGGTGGCGCCCATGGCCGCGAACAGGTCGAAGGCGTCGTTCAGAATGCGGTCCGGATCGGCGTGCGGCCGGTCGACCTTATTAAGGCAGAGGATGGGCTTCAGGCCCATCTTCAGGGCCTTGCCCAGGACGAACTTGGTCTGGGGCATGACGCCCTCTTCGGCGTCCACCAGCAGGACGCAGCCGTCCACCATGCCGAGGATCCGCTCCACCTCGCCGCCGAAGTCGGCGTGGCCGGGGGTGTCGATGATGTTGATCCGCGTCTCGCCGGCCTTGCCGTTCCAGAGCACGCTGGTGCACTTGGCCAGGATGGTGATCCCGCGCTCGCGCTCCTGGTCATTGGAGTCCATGGCGCGTTCGACCGTCGCCTCATTGGCTCGGAACACGCCAGACTGGGCGAGAAGCTGATCGACGAGGGTCGTCTTGCCGTGGTCGACGTGGGCGATGATGGCGATGTTGCGCAGCGACATGGGAAACCTTTTCCGGAAGCGGCGGCTTTTAGGGGACAAGAAGCCCCGCGGCTAGCGCGAAGTCATGTCAGTCTTTCATTGGCCGAACCTTGTCTTGTGCGTTGCAACACGAAACACGATGTGATCCCAACCTCTAAGCCTGTTGAAAACGCGGGATAAAGTCAGGATTTTCGGCCGGCATGCGCAAATGCGACGATTTGGCCCTTGTCCTTTTGTGCGCCGCACCGTACATTTGAACCGTGAGGCGTCCTCGGACGTCTCTGCCCTTCCTGGGCGTTTCCTCCCTAATGAACTGGCCGCGCTTTCGAGCGCGGCCTTTTTTTGCGCTGCGAGGCGCGCCCGACCACCTGGCGCGGGCGGCGGGGGCCATCCTAAGGTGGGCCGGCCCAACGCTGGACCCACGCCGTGATCGATCCCCCGGAATTCACCCGCGAGATGTCCGCCGCCGAGGCTTGCGAACGCCTGCGCCGGGCCGGCTGGATGGAGGTGGGCCGCGGCGACTGGTCCTGGGTCCATGGCCATGCCGACAGCCCCTGGGCCGTGCGGGTCACGCCCTTCGACCCGGCCTACGCCCTCTTCGCGCAAGCGTGCCTCGATGGCCCCGACAACCGGTGGCTGCCCAAGGTGAAGACGGTCGTCCCGTTGCTGCGCGACGGCTACGCGACGGTCATCGAGCGCCTCTGGGCCGCGCCAGAGCCGTGCGCGGCCGCCTTCTGCGCCGCCCTCGGCCTGCCCAACCACAGCGGCTATGAGATTCAGCAGGACACCGGGTCCTTCGATCCCGCCGATCCCGATCTGAAGGCGCTGCGCGAGATGATCCTCGCCCTCATGAGTCTGGGTCAGGCGCGCTACGCCCTTTGGGGCGGCTCCGACATCCGCGCCGGGCAGGTGCTGGCCGACGCCCAGGGTCAGCTGAAGCTGGTGGACCCGGTGTTCCTGCGCGGCCCGGCGATGGTCGAGGCCATAGACGCCGGGCGCCCTGACCTGCTGTCGGACTTTTCGCGCGCGCAACTGGAGGACTTCCTGACCATTCCAGCCTTCACGCCGAGCTCCGACACGCAGAGCCTGCGGGAGAAGCTGGCGCGCCTGGTCCTCCCCGAACGCGGCGTCTAGGTCGAACCGGTCGTCTCCACCGCGATCCAGGGGTGCCGATGCGCCGTCCAAACCTCATGGCCAGGTGGCGGAAAGCTGGGGTCGCCGAAGGCGCCCACCGCCACGGCGATCAGGTCCTGAGCACTTGTTGATCCCCACCAGACGGTGGAGCCGCAGCTTGGGCAGAAGTGATGGGTGACGGCATGACCCGCTTGAGACCGTCGTGTGTAGGACCGGCTTTCGCCGCTGATTCTGACGTCCGGCCTTTCGAAGAACCCCGCCACATTGTGCGTGCTGCCCGTCTGCTTCTGGCAGGCCAGGCAGTGACACACGGCGACCCTCAGCGGCTCAGCCGCACATCGGAGTTCAAGCTGACCGCATAGGCAGGTGGCGACCCGTTCCATGCGCGCCCCTAGAGCCGTCCCGACCAGGCCTCGGCGGTCAGCGCTGCGGTCAGCGCCTCGATGTCGGCCTTGAGGCGCGCAAAGCCCGGCGTGGGCGTCAGCGCCTCCTCGTCGAGATACAGCGCCCGGTTCAGTTCGATCTGCAGGGCGTGGACCCGGCGGGCCGGGCGGCCATAGTGCTCGGTGGTGTAGCCGCCGGCATAGGGGGTGTTGCGCACCACCCGGTAGCCGCGGGCCTCAAGCTCCAGTTCGGCCAGTCGGGTCAGCGCATTGGCGCAGGCCGCGCCGAACCGATCCCCCAGCACCATGTCGCAGCCGCCGACGCCGGCCGCCTTGGCCGCAATCGAGGGCATGGAGTGCCAGTCGACCAGTATGGCCACCCCATGGGCGGCCTGGGCCTCGGCGATCAGTTGGGTGAGCGCGGCGTGGTAGGGCCGGTGGGCTCCGTCGATGCGGCCTTGCGCCTCGGCGAAGGTCAGCTTGCGCGCATAGATCTCCTGGCCCTCGGAGACCACCTTGGCGATGGCGCCCAGGCCCGCCGCCACCCGGGCGGTGCGGCTGCGGGCGAAGTCGGGCAGCTCGTCGATGAACATGCCGGGGTCGAGCTCGAAGGCGTCGCGGTTCACATCGATATAGGCCCGGGCATAGCTGGCGGTGATCAGGGCGGCGCCCGCCGCCGGCGCGGCCTCCACCAGCTGATCGACAAAGGCGTCCTCCGAGCGGCGGATAGCCTGGGCGTCCAGGGCCGCGGCCGACATCATGTCGTCGGGATAGAGGCGGCCGGAATGGGGCGAGGCGAAGATCACCGGGGTCGGCGGCGGCGCGCCGGGGAGGGCGGCGCGGCGCACCTCGAAGCCGGCCGGCCTTGCGGGGGCCGGCTCTGCGACGTCAATGGGCTCGACCGCGGACATGGGCTGCATATGACGATGCGCCGCACGCGGGGTCAAACGGATCGGGGGCGCCGGATCGGGTCAAAGGCGTCGGCCGGTTCATCGGGGATTTACAAAGCCGCCCCTATGGTCGCGTCTATGAAAGACGACGCCCTGGAAGCGCCCATGCCCCGCATTCTTCTCGCCGAGGACGACGACTCCCTGCGCGGCTTCCTCGCCCGCGCCCTGGAGCGCGCCGGCTATGAGGTCCGCGCCTGCGCCGACGGCGAGGAGGCGGCTTCGGTTCTGGACCAGGACTGGGACCTGCTGCTCACCGACATCGTCATGCCCGGCATGGACGGCATCGAGGTGGCCCGCCTGGCGGCCGCCCGCAATCCGTCCCTGCGCATCATGTTCATCACCGGCTTCGCCGCCGTGGCCCTGGCCGCCGGCGACCAGGCCCCGGCCGGCGCCAAGGTGCTGTCCAAGCCCATCCATCTGCGCGAGATCGTCGCCGAGGTGGAACGGATGATGGCCGCCTGAGGCCTGCGGCCCCGAGACGGCTTTCTGCGCTTGCACCCGCGCGGGCCGCCCGTTATACCGCCGCCCTTCCCGTCCCCAAAGGGGCCGTCGGTATGGACGCGTAGCTCAGCGGGAGAGCACCTCGTTGACATCGAGGGGGTCACAGGTTCAATCCCTGTCGCGTCCACCATTCCTTTTCTCGACCCAGCGCAGTTAGGCCCCACCCCCATGGGAGCCGGCTCAAAACGCCAGACAACTCGCGTTCAGCTTGAGGGGTAGGGTTAAGCCTCCCCTACAGGTTACCCCAGGTTGTGCCCCTCTTGCCCGGTGACTAGGCGTTTGGGGCGACGCGTCAGGCGTCAGGGGGATCCGCCGTGCCGCACATCGAATCAAACACCGCCCTCAACTTCGACACCTATCGCTTTGGGAGCCTGGGATCGCATGTGATCACCAGTGCATCGTCCACCTCGGTCACGTCGGAGGGCGGCGGCTTCAAGGACGAGATTTGGGGGACGTTCACAGAGGTGGGCGGCGGCCAGTACGCTGGGTCGGTCATGGGCTACACGCAGACCGCCGGAAGCGACATCGTCCTCAAGATCTTCGGTCTCACCGGCTTCTCGGTGGCGGATTTCGCCCAGGCCGTCTCACAGAATCTGTCGCTGTCAGACGTGCTTGTCTCCCTTGGCGACATCAATGTCTGGGGGACCAAGTTTGGAGACCTCGTTCGCACCCATGCCGGAGACGACAGGATCTATCCGGGCTTTGGGAACGATACGGTCTTCGCTGGGGGCGGCGACGATCGGATCGACATTGGGTATGGCAAGGGGGGTGGCCAGAATTACTTCCGCGGCGAGGATGGTAATGACACCATCACGGGTGGGGACCTCTTTGACGACCTTCATGGCAATGTCGGAAATGATGTTGTTGAAGGTGGGCACGGGAACGACTGGGTTGTTGGCGGCAAGGACGACGACCAACTCTCCGGCCAGCACGGCGACGACATCGTCTATGGAAACCTAGGCAACGACACCTGTTATGGCGATTGGGTCTACTACGGCGGACGGGTGGTGGGGAACGATCTCGTCCGTGGCGGCAAGGGCGACGACAGCCTCATCGGAGGTGACGGCGACGATTGGCTCTCTGGCGACAAGGACTCCGACACAATCTCGGGAGGCTCTGGATCTGACGTGTTTCATACGTTTGGCGATGCGGGCCTCGACCGGGTGCTGGACTTCAACCGGGCCGAGGGTGACCGCGTACAGCTCGATCCGGGCACGGTTTACACTGTCGGCCAGTCAGGGTCCGACGTCGTGATCAGTATGACGGGCGGAGGTCAGATGGTGCTGGTGGGTGTCGATATGGCCAGCTTGAGCGGCGACTGGATCTTTATCCAGTAGGGACTCACTCCAGCCGCTGCGTTCACTCACCCCCATCCAGCGCGCACCCGAGGAATCGCCCCCTCAGTTGGGGGTGAACAGGCCCTGCAGGCCGACGAGGATGGCGATCACGCCGAAGATAGCGACGATCAGGCCGGCGCCGGTCGACCGGCTTTCGGGGATGTCCTGGCCGGTCCTGCGGGCCAGGCCCAGGCGATCCCACAGCAGCAGCACGCCCGTGATGATGGCGACGACCTCAAAGTGGAAGAGGCGCGGGCCGCTGGTCAGGTGGACGATCAGGTAATAGCCGCCACAGATCAGGGCGATGACCCCGACGATCCAGCCCAGGGGGCCGAGCTTGCGGGCCGCATCGGCCAGGTTGTCGCCGACCGACGGCAGGCGCGCCAACAGGCCGATGGCCAGCAGGAAGCCGCCGAA
>Ga0207884_1000959_pt1 | contig 13022 bp, 13 predicted proteins | sample MalvirmetaMSP144_FD_184236 | JGI IMG/M metagenome (GOLD analysis project Ga0207884, IMG submission 184236) | Marine viral communities from the Deep Pacific Ocean - MSP-144 (SPAdes) | ecosystem: Environmental > Aquatic > Marine > Oceanic | place: Pacific Ocean | collected 2011-07-08 | reverse complement strand
GCGATCTGGCCGACGCCGCCCAGGGCGAGCGTGACGCCTTTGGCGAGAGCATCCGCCAGTCCTGGAAGAGCCTGTCGGAAACCGCGTCCGGGGAGCGGGCGCAGCTTGAGGCCCAGACCCGCCAGGCGATCGCGGCCCTGTCGGACGCCGCCGAGGAGACCCGCCTGGCCGCCGCCCGTCACGCCGAGGCCGCCCGCCAGCAGGTGGACCAGCTGTCCGAGGCCGCCTTCGCCGCCGGCCAGAAGGCCGACCAGGTGTTCGAGGGACGGCTGGAAGAGGCCCGTTCGCTGATCGAACAGTCGGCCAGCCTGGTGGAAGAGGCCGGCGCCCAGACGGCGCGCAAGCTCGAGGCCGGCGCGGCGTCCGCCCGGCAGACCCTGAACGAGCTGCAGACCCTGATGGCCGATCTCGACGTCCGGGCCGCCGATATTCCGGCCAGCGCCCGACGCCAGGCGCAGGATGTGCGCCAGGCGGTGGGTGAAAGCATTGAGGACCTGATGGATCAGGCCCGACGGACCGCCGAGGAGACCCAGGCGATCGACGCGGCCTTCCAGGAGCGGGTCAGCCGGAACTACGAGATGCTGAGCGAGGCCGTGCGCCTCATGGGCTCGGTGGCCAGCAGCGCCAGCTCTGGTTTGAATTCAGGCCTGGGCTCGGGGCTGGGCTCTGGCCTGCCGCCGACGCGCGAACGCCGCCCGCCGGTCCGTGAGCCCCGCCCGCGTCCGCCCGTGGGTGACGCCCCACAGGCGCGCGACGAAGACCCCCTTGAGCTCAATGAGCCGGCGCCGCGGACCTCGCGCGGGCCCGAGCGCGAGCCTCGCCGCCAGACCGCTGAGGAGGCCGGCCTGCGGCCCCGCCTGCGTCTGACGCCGACGGCGACGGACGAGGAGTTCTCCAATCTGTTCGAGTCGGCCGGCGGACCGCCCCCGCCCCAGGCCGAAGGCGACGACGGCGAGGGCCTGACCTGGAAGGACCTGCTGGCGGCCATCGACGCGCCCCCGCCCCGACCCTCGGATGAGCGCCGCGAGGCCCAGCTGCTGGCCGACATCGTCGACATGGGCATCGACCCCTCGGCCCTGCTGCCCCGGAGCCGGATTGAGGAGATCGGGGCCGCGGTGCAGACCGGCGACGCCGAGGGCGCCCGCCAGGTGGTCCGTCGCCTGGCGCCGGCCGCCACGCGTCGCCTGACCCGTCGCCTGTTCACCGACGACGCCCTGAAGGGCGAGGCCAGCGACTATGTGCGGCGCTATCGGGGCATGCTGGAGGAGGCGGTGGCCCGCGACCATGAGGGCTTCATGGTCGCCACCCTGCTGGCCTCCGACGCTGGCCGGGTCTTCCTGCTGCTCGACGCCGCCGCCGGCGACATGATGTGACGGCGGCGGAGGGTTCAGACCTTGTCCTGACCCTCTGCGCGGGCGCGGACCTGGGCGAAATAGGCCCGCGACAGGCTGACCAGCTCGTCCTCGAAGGCCGGATCGTGGAAGAAGTCTACCCCTTCCAGAACGGCTGAACGCAAGGCCCCGTGCAGGGCCCGGGTGAGCACGAAGGCGCTGATCGGCTCATGGCGCCCTTGCGTCTGGTCCAGGACCTGCGTGAAGGCGTCGAACCGGCGCGCCAGCACCTCCGCTGGCGTCATCTCGAACCAGACGCCCATGGCGATGCGCCGCGCGCGGGCGCGGCCCTGAAATGCGCCGATGAAGGCGCGCACCAGGGCGCGGTCAGGGGCGAGCCCGGCCCCGCTGGACCCGAGCAGCCGCTGCATCTCCGCCCCATGCAGGGCGCTCTCGCGCTCGGCCAGGGCGTGCATCAGGGTGCGCTTGTTGGGAAAGTAGCGATAGACGGCGCCGATGCTGACGCCGGCGCGCTCGGCCACGGCGTTGGTGGTGAAGCCCTCGAGCCCGTGGCGCTCCAAAAGCTGAGCCGCCGCCTCCAGAATGACGGCCACAGTCTCGGCGGCGCGCTTCTGGCGGGGAATTTTCCGTGCGCCGTCCGTCAGTTGAAGCTCCGCCATTTGCCTAAAGCCCATCCGCCCAAACGCGAGTAGGGCGCCGCCTGCCGCCTGGCTAGCCTAGCGAGGTTCGTCGGGAAAGGGCGCTGAATGACGTGGGCTATCGAACGACTTGAGGCGATCCGCTCGGGCGAGGGAAACCTGCCGCCGATCGTTGAGCAACTTCGGCTGGGCGGGCTGGACGCCTGGGGCGAGGGTTGGGTGCGCAAGACCTGGACGCCGCATACCAGCCTGGACACGGCTGACGGCTCACTGTTCGGCGGATACATCGCCGCCCTGGCCGATCAGGCCCTGGCCTTCGCCACCATGACCGTCATCCCCGGTGATCGGCATTACCGGACCACCCAGCTGCAGGTGAGCTTTCTGAGGATCGGCCGCAACGCGCCGGTGGAGATCCACGCCAAAGTGATCGCCGCCACGCGCCAGATGATCACCGTCCGGGCGAGCTTCATGCAGACCGGGGATCGGCTGATCGCCGAGGCGAGCGCCCAGCAGATCATCCTGCATTCTGCTGCGGCCTGAGCCTGTTTGCTGCAATCGAGCACTGGACCCGAGCGGCCACCGGGGCAGGGCGGCGTCCGCCTGCCCCGGCGCGCCATGGATGCTTAGAGGCTGTAGAGGGTGTCGACCTCTTCCCAGTCCTCGATCTCGCGGGCGTCGGCGTCGCGCAGATACTCGTCGCCGCGGGTGGTCAGGACCAGGGAGCGGCCCTCTTCGAAGAGCAGGACATCGTTCAGCGGCACGCCGACCGTGTCACTGTCCACATAGTAGGGCCGGCTGGCCAAGCGGCTGCCCTCCAGGTCGATCATCGCGTAGTACTCGTTGCTGTTCGTTTCCCGGATGATGGTCGCCACCTGGCCGATCTGTTCACCCTTGAGGTTCACCACCGGCTGGCCCTGCACCTTGTCGGTGTCGATCGGGTTGGCGGTCAGATAGTAGGTGACCGTCATATATTCCGGGTCCCAGTCCCAGCCCCCGCTGCTGGGCGCCGTGCGCATGGTGGAGACAAACTCCGTCCGGGAGACCGTGCCGTTATTGTTGGCGTCGAACTGGCTGTAGGTGCGCGCCACGGTGGGGGCGAGGTCCTTGGCCTGGTCGCCCCGGTAGTCGCGCAGTCCGGAGTCATCGACCATATGATTGCGCAACATGCTGAACTCCGAACGCGACAGGGTCCCGTCGCTGTTCAGGTCCGCGGCCCGGAAGACGCGGTTCGGGTCATCGAAGCTGGCCGGCTCGAACGGCGCCTCCCCTGAGGGCAGGCCGCGGTTGGGTACGTCCGCGGTGTAGTCCATGCCCTGGGCCAGGGCGGCCGGGGCGGACATGAGGGCGGCGCCTGCCATAGCTAGTGTGAGCATTCTCATGAGAATTCTCCTTTCTAGATCAATGATTTGATGATGGCGCCAGAGCGTCCCGCGCCACCTGCGCCCCGCCCTGTGAAGGGTCAATGATCTGCGCAACGCCCTGTTCCAGACGAACTGCGGCGCCGGTTTCTCTAGGGGATCACAAGTCGTTGACCGTCGGTATGCATTCGCTGGCAAGGCGAGCCGGCGGCCGGGGGAGACCTAGATCACCACCGCCGAGCCGTTGACGGCCACCATCAGCATCTGACCGTTGGGGCCGATGGCGTGGTAGTCGAGGTCGACGCCCAGCACCGCATTGGCGCCCATGGCCTCGGCCTCCTTGGCCAGGGCGGCCAGGGCGTCCTCGCGGGCGCGGGCCAGCACCCGCTCATAGCCCTTGGACCGGCCGCCGAAGAAGTCGCGGATCGCCGCCATCAGATCGAGCACCACATTGGCCCCCAGGATCGCCTGGGCCGAGACCATGCCCATGTGCTGGCGCGCCGGGCGGCCTTCGATGAAGTCGGTGGTGACGATGAGGATGTCTGGAGCGCGCGCCATGATCTCACTTTCTAAAGCCAGAGGGCCTGGGTTGCGATGTGGAATCGCGCCGTGGGCGAGCGTTAGTTGAACACGGGTCTATGATTGGGGGAAAAGCCGGTCCATGTCTTCAAGGCTGCGCTTGTTTAGTCCAGACTGGCGAGGCTTGCCGGAGGCGCGCGCATGTTCTTCGCCCGATCGCACATCGATCTGCATAATGTCCGCGCCAGCATTGAGCGCACCAAACGGCTGTCGGACAACGTCATCAAGATCGGTCCTGTGGGGGTGGGTCTGGATGGCCTGCTCACCTGGATCCCCTGGGCCGGCGGGCTTTACAGCTTCGGGGCGGGGGTCGTGCTGCTGAGCGACGGGGTGCGCGGCCGCTGCGCGCCCATGGTGCTGCTGGAGGCGACCATGGTGCTGCTGGCCGATCTGGCCATCGGCATCGCCCCTGTGCCGGGCGGCCTGGGCAAGCTGGCCGACGTGCTGTTCTCCGGCCACAAATGGGCGGCGGACCTGATGCTCAAGCACATGGAAGAGACCATCTATTTCGAGGGCGCCCGCAAGGATGTGGTCAACACCCCCGAGTACCGGGAGATCCTCGCCCGCATCAAGGATGGCAAGGAGCGGCGGCGCGTGGTCTTTCTGGGTTAGAGGCGCGCTCAGGCTTTCGTGCGACGGGCGGAGCCTTCCGCCAACCTTCAGCGTTAGGAGCCCATGGCGACGACCCAGGAAAAGGCCCACCACGCCTGGCGGGCGGCAGAGCGGATCAAGCGGCTCTCCGACCGATTGGTGGGGGTTGGCCCCTTCGGGCTTGGCCTCGACGGCATCCTCGCCTGGGTGCCGGTGGCCGGCACGGTCTACAGCGTGGGCGCCGGCGCGATGCTGGTGGCCGCAGGATTTCGCGGCGGCGCGTCGGTCATGACCCTGGGCAAGATGCTGACCTATCTGGCGGTGGACTCCGCATCGTCCACCGTGCCGGTGGTCGGCTGGACCGTGGACACCCTGTTCCCGGGCCACCTGATGGCGGCCAAGGCGCTGCAGAAGGACATTGAGGCCCGTCACGGCCCCTCGGCCCTGCCCGAGAGCTGGGACCGCAAGCGCCGGGCGCGAGCCGGTCGGCGGGGCGTAAAGATCTGACATCAAGTCTGATCGGCGGTTTTGCGGCAGATCATCGACAGGGGCGACCTGCGGGAGGATCATGGCGGTCCCATCGGCCAGCAGACCCCCATGACCGACGCCGCCAAGGCTTCGAACCTCTATGTGCCCAAGCTCGCCACCCTGTTGCGGGCGGGCTACGGCCTGAGCGACCTCCGGGCCGACGCCGTGGCCGGCCTGACCGTGGCCATCGTCGCCCTGCCGCTGTCCATGGCCATTGCGATCGCCTCGGGCGTCGGGCCCGAGCGGGGGCTCTATACGGCCATTGTCGGCGGCTTCCTGGTCTCGATGCTGGGGGGCAGCCGGTTCCAGATCGGGGGGCCGGCGGGCGCCTTCATCGTGCTGGTGGCCAGCACGGTTCACCTTCACGGGATTGAGGGGCTGGTCCTGGCGACCTTCCTTTCGGGATTGATGCTGGCGGCCGGCGGGCTGCTGCGCTTGGGCAATCTGATCCGGCTGATCCCAGGTCCGGTGACGGTGGGGTTCACCGCCGGCATTGCGGTGATCATCCTGGCCAGCCAGGTGCGCGATCTGCTGGGCCTGACCCTGGCCGGCGGCGAACCCGCCGAGTTTGGGCCGAAGGTGGCGGCGCTCGTTCAGGCCCTGCCGAGCCTCAGCCTGCCCGCCGCCGCCGTGGCGTTCAGTGTGGTGGGAATCATCCTGGCGGTGAGGCGCTGGCGGCCGGCCTGGCCGGCCCTGCTGATCGCCGTCGGCCTGGCCTCTGGCGCGGCGGTGCTGCTCAACCTGCCGGTGGAGACCATCGGCTCGAAGTTCGGCGGCGTTCCCAACCATCTGCCCCTGCCGCAGTTGCCGGACCTGTCCCTGGCCAAGGTGATGGCCGTGCTGCCGGCGGCGGCCGCATTCACCCTGCTAGGCGCCATCGAAAGCCTGCTGTCGGCGGTGGTGGCCGATGGGATGAGCGGCCGGCGCCATCGCTCGAACATGGAGCTGGTGGCCCAGGGGGTCGCCAATTCCGGGGCGGCCCTGTTCGGCGGCATGCCGGTCACCGGCACGATCGCGCGGACCGCCACCAATGTCCGCGCCGGCGCCCGCTCCCCCGTCTCGGGCATGTTGCACAGTCTCTACCTGCTGGCCTTCATGCTGGTCGCCGCGCCCCTGGCGGCCTATGTGCCGCTGGCCGCCCTGGCGGGCCTGCTGGTGGTGGTGGCCTGGAACATGGTCGAGAAGACCGAGATCGCCCATCTGGCGCGGGAGAACCGCGGCGGCGCAGCCGTGATGGCGGTGACGCTGGCCCTGACCCTGGCGCACGACCTGATCGCCGGCATCGGCGCAGGCTGCGTTCTGGCTTTGGGCTTGGCGTGGGTCAGACGGTCGCGTTAGCCCGAGATTGGGATACCGAGGAAAATTATCCCTCTTTTGGGATACTATTAGGCGTTAGCCCGATATAGGGTGACGCCATGGACGCGCTCGTCGAACCCCTCATGGAGACACTTCCGCGGACCACCCACGCGGTGGTCATGGGCGACCTCGTGTCGAGCGAGGATACGGCGTCAGTCGAGGGCCTGCACGCAAGCTTCAACGCCGCGATCCAAGGGGCCAACGACGCCCATCGGCGGGAAATCGTCTCGCCCCTGACCATCACCCTGGGGGATGAATTCCAGGGGCTCTGCGCCACCCTGGAAGGCGGCCTGCGCATCGTGCGCGACCTGCGGGCGCAGCTGCTGAGCGGGGGAGTCGGCTGCCGGTTCGTCCTGGGGGCGGTGCGACTGGAGACGCCGGTGAACGCAGCGCGGGCCTGGAACATGATGGGGCCGGGGCTGGCCGGAAGCCGCCAGCGGCTGGCGGACAAGCGCGACGCCAACGCCTATCGTTTCGAACTGCGCGGAGAACCGGAGCTTCAGGCCCTGATGGAAGCGGTGGGCGCCGGCCTGACGCAGATTGAGGACAGCTGGACCGACCGCCAGCGGGAAGTGGTGCTGGCCTTGCGGGGGGAGGCCGCGGCCCCCCTGGCCGATCGGCTCAGGATGTCGCCTCAGACCCTCTACAAGATCCGCCGCGCAGGACGCTTCGATCTCTATGAGCGCCAATGGGCGGCGCTCGAGGCCATGGCCGCAAGGCTCGACCGGGCGCTGGGCCTCAGATGAGCTCAGCCCTTTTCCATAGCCTCGGCGCGGCGGTGGTTTCGCTCCTGCTGCTGACCTGGGGCGGCAACCTGGCCTGCAAGCTGCTTCTGAGGTGGAGCGGCCTGAGCGCCGCTCGGATCGCCGCCGATGGCGTTCCGGCGGCGACGGAGGGTTCCGCCAAGGAACCCCGGGTCGGCCGCGTAATCGGCGATCTGGAGCGCCTGACCATCGCCGCGGGCCTGCTGCTGGGGGCGTGGGAGGTCCTGGTGGCCGTGGTGGCGCTCAAGAGCGTGGCGCGCTTCAAGGACCTGGAGGAGAAGCTGAACGCGGAATACTTCCTCGTCGGCTCGCTGTTCAGCGTCCTCTGGGCGGTGGCCGTGACCTTCGCCTGGCGCGCCTATGACGCCCGGTGGGGCCCGGATCTGGCTGGCCGCCTGCCGGGACTGTGACCGGTCAGCTACGGACCGGGTCCAGCTGGGCGTAGCCCAGTTCTTCGTTCAGGCGGTCGAGGACCTCGATAGCGCATTCGGGGACCACCGTGCCGGGCGGGAAGATGGCGGCGACGCCCATGTCGGTCAGGGCGGCGAAGTCCTCAGGCGGGATCACGCCGCCGACCACCACCAGGATGTCGGGACGGCCCAGGCGGGCGAGTTCGGCCTTCAACTCGGGCACCAGGGTCAGATGGCCGGCGGCCAGGGAGCTGGCCCCCACCACATGGACCTTTTGCTCGACGGCCAGGGCTGCGGCCTCGGCCGGGGTCTGGAAGAGGTCGCCGATCTCCACCTCGAAGCCCAGGTCGGCGAAGCCCGAGGCGATCACCTTCTGGCCGCGGTCATGGCCGTCCTGGCCCATCTTGGCGATAAGCACCCGGGGCTTGCGGCCGTCGGCGGCGGCGAAGGCGCCGACCATGGCCTTGGCCTTCAGAGCCGCAGGGGTCTCGCCAGCCTCGCGCAGATAGACGCCCTTGACCGCGTCGGCCTTGGCCTTGTGGCGGTCGAACACCTTTTCCAGGGCGTAGCTGATCTCGCCCACCGTGGCCTTGGCGCGGGCGGCGTCGACCGACAGGGCCAGCAGGTTGCCGTTTCCGGCCGCGCCGGCGGTGAGCGCGTCGAGGGCGGCCTGGACGGCTGTGGGATCGCGATCGGCCTTCAGGCGCGCGAGCTTTTCGAGCTGGCGCTCGCGGACGGCGGAGTTGTCGACCTTGAGCACCGGAATCTCGTCCAGGTCAGCCGAGCGGTAGCGGTTGACGCCGACCACGCTCTGGCGGCCGGAGTCTATGCGGGCCTGGGTCCGGGCGCTGGCCTCTTCGATCCGGCGCTTGGGCAGGCCGTCCTCGATGGCCTTGGCCATGCCGCCCAAGGCCTCCACCTCGGCGATGTGGGTGCGGGCGCGGGCGGCGAGGTCGGCGGTCAGGCGCTCCACATAATAGGAGCCGCCCCAGGGGTCGATCACCCGGGTCTGGCCGCTTTCGAGCTGAAGGAAGAGCTGGGTGTTGCGCGCGATGCGGGCGGAGAAGTCCGTCGGCAGGGCCAGCGCCTCGTCCAGGGAGTTGGTGTGCAGGCTCTGGGTCTGGCCGCCAGTGGCCGCCATCGCTTCGACGCAGGTGCGGGCGACATTGTTGTAGACGTCCTGGGCCGCCAGGCTCCAGCCGCTGGTCTGGGTATGAGCGCGCAGGGAGAGCGAGCGGGGGTCCTTGGGCGCGAACTCCGCCTGCATCAGCTCGGCCCACAGCAGGCGGCCGGCCCGCTGCTTGGCGATCTCCATGAAGGCGTTCATGCCCGCATTCCAGAAGAAGGATAGGCGGGGGGCGAACGTGTCGACGCTCATGCCGGCGGCGACGCCCGCGCGGACATATTCGATCCCGTCGGCCAGGGTGTAGGCCAGCTCCAGGTCCAGCGTCGCCCCGGCCTCCTGGATGTGATAGCCGGAGATGGAGATCGAGTTGAACCTCGGCATCTCCGTCGAAGTATATGAAAAGATGTCGGAAATAATCCGCATCGAAGGCGCTGGCGGATAGATGTAGGTGTTGCGGACCAGGAACTCCTTGAGGATGTCGTTCTGGATGGTTCCGGACAGCTTGGCCGGCGGCACGCCCTGTTCCTCGGCCGCCACGATATAGAGCGCCAGGATCGGCAGGACGGCGCCGTTCATGGTCATGGACACGCTCATCTGATCGAGCGGGATGCCGTCGAACAGCGTGCGCATGTCGAGGATGGAGTCGATGGCCACGCCGGCCATGCCTACGTCGCCGGCCACCCGCGGATGGTCGGAGTCATACCCCCGGTGGGTGGCGAGATCGAAGGCCACCGACAGGCCCTTCTGACCGGCCGCCAGGTTGCGGCGGTAGAAGGCGTTGGAATCCTCGGCCGTGGAGAAGCCCGCATACTGGCGGATGGTCCACGGATTGGTGGCGTACATGGTCGGATAGGGACCGCGCAAGAAGGGGGCGAGGCCGGGATAGCCGTCCAGGCCGCTCAGGCCCGCGATGTCGGCGGGACCATAGGCGGGCGAGACGGCGACGCCTTCCGGCGTGGCCCAGGGCTCGGCCTTGGGGGCTTTCGGGGCGGGCCGCTCGGCGTCGAAGGGGATCTCAGTATAGTCGGGAAAGGCGCTCATCGGGCGGTCGCCTCTACATTGGGGGTCTCGAAGGGTTCAGAGAGGCGAACGGGCGACAGCGGCGGGCAGCGGCCGTCGGGGCCGGGCAGGCGGGGCGAGGGCGCCTCGACGCTGCGGACGGGCGGGGTGTCGATCTCGACGGGCTCGTCCTTGGCCGGCGGGAAGGCCGTGACGCCGACGATGGCCGGCTGGCCGAGGTCGGCGCGGGCCGTGCGGGTGGTCTCCACCTCGGCGGCGATATGGCCGGCGGTCAGCGCCGAAACAATGCCGCCCATCCCCTCGGTCACCTGGAAGGCCGACCAGGCGGCGCGGGCGATCTGATCGGTCAGGGCCTCCATATAGCCCGAGCCCGCGGCCGGATCGGCGACGCGGCCGATATGGGCCTCTTCCATCAGCACCAGCTGGGTGTTGCGGCTCTGGCGACGGGCCAGGGCTGAGGGCAGGCCGATGGCGTCGGTGAAGGCGCCCAGCACCACGGCGTCCGCCCCGCCGACCGCGGCCCCGAAGCCGGCCGAGGTCAGGCGCAGCATGTTGGTCCAGGGATCTCGGCGGGTGAGCATGCGCCGGGAGGCGCGGGCCTCGATCCGCGCGGGCGTTTCCAGGCCACACGCGCCGACGAGCCGGGCCCAGACAAGGCGGGCGGCGCGCAGCTTGGCGATGGTCAGGAAGTAGTCGGCCTCGGCGACGAGGCCGAGGGTGGTGCGGGAAAATGCCTGCTCCAGGCTCATGCCGGCCCGGACCATGGCCTTGGCGTAGGCCAGGGCGCTGGCCGCGGCGAAGGCGATCTCGCAGGCCTCTCCGCCGCCGGCCTCATGGACTACGGCCCCGGAGGCCAGGAAGAGCTGGGCCTGGGGATAGGTCTGGGCGTGGCGGGCGGCCGCGCCGGCCGCAGCGAAAAGGTGCGCCTCAATGGGGCCGGGGCTCTCGCCGGCCGTGGCGAAGGCGCTGAGCGGATCGAGATGGAACAGCAGCTGGGCGGCGGGCGCGGCCTTGGCGACGGCGCTGAGCCAGTCCGACGCGATGGTCCCGTGGAAACCGGCGTCCAGGGCGACCGGGGCCAGCTCAAGGATGACGCCGTCGAGGACCCGGGCGAGGTCTTCGGTCGAGCCGACGGCGCAGCCGGTCTGGCCCTGCGGATCGAGGGCGACCAGCACCGAGGCCGCGCCGCCCTCCAGATCGGCCAGGATATCGGCGTTGGCCCGGGCCGGGTCCGGATGGCGGGTGGCGCCGCGCAGGTCCCAGGCGCGCGCAGGGTCGAAGGGCCGGGTGGGAACCGGCTGCGCCTCCATCGGCCCATAGAGCGGGGCGATGGTCAGGCCCTCGGCGGTGGTGGAGGTCAGACTTTCAGGGGGCTTGTCGCCCAGGGTCTTGAGGACGAGGGCGCGCCAGTCTTCGGCGCTGGCCGGCGGAAATTCCACGGCGGGGGAAGCGATCTGGACCATCGCCCCTGTGATGAGCCGCGGGCGCGGGGAGCGTCAAGGGCGCCGCAACGGCGCCCGGGGGCGGATTTTCGAGACCTTGGGGTCTGGGCGCGGCGACCTGCGAGGCTTCTTGCGCTTGAGGGGCTTTTCCGCTTACATCGTAAATCATACGTCTGCCGATCAAGGAACCGCTCCATGGCCCTGCCGCCCATCCTCCGTGACCGCCTGCGCCTGCCGGTCATCGCCTCGCCGCTGTTCATCATCTCGAACCCGGACCTGGTGATCGCCCAGTGTAAGGCCGGCATCGTCGGCTCCTTCCCGGCGCTGAACGCCCGGCCGGCGAGCCAGCTGGATGAATGGCTGGCCCAGATCACCGAGGAGCTGGCCGATTGGGACGCCAAGAACCCCGACCTGCCGTCGGCGCCGTTCGCGGTGAACCAGATCGTGCACAGGACCAATGACCGGCTGGAGCACGATGTGGAGATGGCGGCCAAGTACAAGGTCCCGATCATCATCACCTCGCTGGGCGCGCGGGAGGATGTGAACCAGGCGGTGCACGCCTATGGCGGCATCGTCATGCACGACATCATCAATGACCGGTTCGCCCGCAAGGCCGTGGAGAAGGGCGCCGACGGCCTGATCCCGGTGGCGGCCGGGGCCGGCGGTCATGCCGGGGCGCTGTCGCCCTTCGCGCTGATCCAGGAGCTGCGGACCTGGTTCGACGGGCCCATCGCCCTGTCGGGCGCCATCGCCAATGGGGCGGCGATCCTTGGCGCCCAGGCCATGGGGGCTGACCTGGCCTATATCGGCTCGGCCTTCATCGCGACGAAAGAGGCCAACGCCGCCCAGGGCTACAAGGACATGATCGTCGAGAGCTCCGGCGAGGACATCGTCTATTCGAACCTGTTTACCGGCGTGCACGGCAACTATCTGCGGCCCTCGATCCTGGCGGCGGGCCTCGATCCCGACAACCTGCCCGAGGCCGATCCGTCGAAGATGAACTTCGGCTCGGGCGGCAACACCAAGGCCAAGGCCTGGAAAGACATCTGGGGCTGCGGCCAGGGCATCGGCGCGGTGGAGGAAATCCTCGGCGCCGGCGAACTGGTGGCCAAGCTCGCCGCGGAATACGAGGCGGCCAAGGCCTCGCTTGCCGAGAAGACCTCGTTCACCGCCGGCCGGGTGCTGATGGCGGCGGAGTAGGTCTGCAGAACCCCTTTTTCGTCATGCTCGCCCTTGTGGCGAGCATCCCTGTCGAGGGCAGGCGCGAGCGTCGCGAGGGATTCCCGGCGCAGGGCCGGGAATGACGGAGGGGAGGAGACAGCCTCAGGTCAGGAGCTTGGTGGGGACGCCGAGCGCCGGTCCGGCCTGGGCCAGTCGCTGGTCCAGGGTCTGGACCGTGGCGCCGGCGTCGGACGCTGTAGCCAGATGAAGGGCGTCGCCGGCGCGAAGGCCGAGCTGGTGCTGGTCCACAAACCGGGCGGCGGTCTGGAATTGTGCGCTCGTCACTGGCAGCAGGATGAAGCTCTCGGCGACGAGTTGGCGGAACAGAGCCAGCGACGCTGCGCGCTGATCCAGGTCGATCTGGCCGGTCCGCAACTTGATCGACAGGGCTGAGGAGACTTCGGTCGCCGTCCAGTCGCTGATCAACAGGTCTTCGGGGCTCTGGGCGGCGAGCCAGGCCTGCACCTTCGCCGTCGCGGCCTCATTGGACAGCGCCGCGACGATTACCGAGGTGTCGACATAGGCGCTCAATAGCGCTCGCCGTCGCGCAGGGCGCGGACGAGGTCGGCGGCGTTCTGGGCCGCGGGCGGCATGGACTGGGTCAGCGCCTGGAGGGCGGCCAGTTCGACGGCTTTTC
>Ga0207884_1000956_pt1 | contig 13065 bp, 8 predicted proteins | sample MalvirmetaMSP144_FD_184236 | JGI IMG/M metagenome (GOLD analysis project Ga0207884, IMG submission 184236) | Marine viral communities from the Deep Pacific Ocean - MSP-144 (SPAdes) | ecosystem: Environmental > Aquatic > Marine > Oceanic | place: Pacific Ocean | collected 2011-07-08 | reverse complement strand
TAAAGGCGCTGGAAAAAGTAGCACAGCTTTCTGCAGATGAAGCCCGAGAGCAATTAATGGAAACCTTAAAGGTTGAAGCGGAATCGAATGCATCTGTGCTCATCAAAGATATTATTGACGAAGCCAAACTCACTGGGGCAAAAGAAGCCAAAAAGATCGTTATCGAATCTATTCAAAGAACTGCAACAGAGCATGCCGTAGAAAACTGCGTATCCATTTTCCATATTGAAAGTGATGATGTTAAAGGTAAAATCATTGGTAGAGAAGGAAGAAACATTCGTGCGTTAGAGGCGGCTACTGGTGTAGAAATTATTGTTGACGATACTCCTGAAGCCATCATCATTTCTGGCTTCGATCCTGTAAGAAGAGAAGTTGCTCGACTTTCTTTACATAGGCTAGTTACCGATGGTAGAATTCACCCAGCAAGGATTGAAGAAATCGTTACTAAAACCACGCAAAATATTGAGGAAGAAATTGTAGAGATTGGCGAAAGAACCGTGATTGACTTAGGTATTCATGGCCTCCACCCTGAACTCATCAAGTTAGTTGGTAGAATGAGGTTCCGATCTTCTTATGGTCAAAACCTACTTCAGCATTCCAGAGAAGTGGCAAGGCTTTGCGCCACTATGGCTTCAGAGCTAGGCCTAAACGCTAAGCGTGCGAAAAGAGCAGGATTACTTCATGATATTGGAAAAGTTTGGCCAGAAGAACCAGAAATTCCTCACGCATTATTAGGAATGGAATTGGCTCAAAAATACAAGGAGCATCCAGAAATCTGTAATGCAATTGGAGCCCACCACGATGAAATCGAAATGACTTCAATGATCTCCCCGCTTATTCAAGCTTGTGATGCCATTTCAGGAGCTCGTCCGGGCGCTAGAAGAGAAGTGATGGAATCGTACATCAAACGACTGAAAGACCTTGAGGCGCTCGCTCTAGACTTTGATGGGGTAAACAAATGTTACGCAATTCAGGCAGGTAGAGAGTTGAGAGTTTTAGTAGATGCCGATTCGGTTTCTGATACTACTGCAGGTCAGCTTTCATTTGATATTTCGCAGAAAATTGAAAAAGACATGCAGTACCCAGGGCAAATTAAGGTGACTGTTATTCGCGAAATGAGAGCGGTTAACTACGCTAAATAAAACTATATATCTGTACAGGAAATTTCTAATCAGGATTCCCAGTCAGGTTAAAAGTAAAATGGCTGGGCTTCTTCTGAAGTCCAGCCATTTTATTTTCTATAGATTAGTTATTGGTTATCCTTTACTCTTCTTTGCTGCAATCTGCTCTGCTAAAAGTATGATACTCTCTTTTAAGAAAGGATCCTTCAGTTCGTCTAAAGAGTGATTCACTCCTTTGCTTGAACCTAGTTCTTTTAAGGAGTCACCAATTTTTACTCTAGCATCTCTCTTATTTTTTTGATCCTCAGCTTCTTTCTTACGTATATCGTAGTTTAAAGAAATAGAAGTTTGAGCCCTTGCCTTGTTCAGCTCATTAATGTCGTACTGATAGTCGATCAAGCTCTGATCTATTTTTAACCTTTTCTCATGCGATTTCTTCAATTGAGCAATCAATTCATTATCTACATAATCAAGAGGAGTAAACTTTGCTGCTGGAATTTTATCCCATGGCAGGGCGCTTGGCTTTGAGCTTTCACCAAACTCTTCGGCACTAAAAGCAGAAGGCAAGCTGATATCTGGTGAAACACCCAAATGCTGTGTACTACTTCCAGTTACTCTATAGAACTTTGCTATAGTATATTTAATCAAGCCTAGCTCATCGGTTGTTGGTTCTCTCAAGAAGTCATTCAACCCTCTTACATTTTGAACCGTACCTTTTCCGTAAGTCTGCTCACCAACAATTACTGCTCTTTTGTAATCTTGCAATGCGCCTGCAAAAATCTCAGAGGCAGAAGCCGAGAAACGATTGGTCATAACACTCAAGGGGCCTGTATAGAACATTTTCTCTTTATCGTCTTCTTTCGCAATTTGTCCATTAGCGTATTTGATTTGAACTACTGGCCCACCAGGTAAGAACAGCCCTGACAAACTTATGGCTTCCAGCAAAGAGCCTCCACCGTTATTTCTCAGGTCAAGCATCACACCATCTACACCATCCTCTTGCAGTTGCGTAATTAGTTTTTTGACATCGCTGGTAGCGCTGCTATAATCTTTTTCTCCTTCTTCAAGTCCTTCAGAATCTAAGTAAAAGTCGGGAATGGTGATTATACCTAAGTTGTAAGTCTTACCACCTTCTTCATACTGCACCACTTGGCTTTTGGCTTTAGCTTCATCGTACTTAATTTTATCACGAACGATATTTACAATTTTAGTTTGACTCCCCACAGGCCTGCCAGCAGGTAAAAATTCAATCCGAACCAAAGTTCCCTTGGGTCCTCGGATTTGCCCGGCCACTTCATCTGACCTCCAACCTACAACGTCAACCATTTCGCCTTCGGCTCCTTGTGCAATACCTACTACTCTATCATCTATATCAATCTGCCCGCTTAAAAAGGCAGGTCCACCAGGCCTCAGCTCTACAATTTTAGTAAAGTCATCATCTTGCTGTAAAGTAGCGCCAATTCCTTCCATGGCCTTAGAGCTTTCACGCTGAAAGTCTTCGGCACTTCTTGGCCCAAAATAATTAGTATGTGGGTCGAAGGCCTCGGTTACAGAGTTCATCAGTATCTCGAATACATCTGTGCTATTGTATTTATCTACATTGCTTTTAAAACGCTCATACCGTGTTATAAGGGTTTCTGAAATTTTCTTATCGTCAGAACCACTCAACTTCAGACTCAAAGCCTGATGCTTTATAATCTTTCTCCAAAGTTCATCTTGCTCTTTTACAGACTGAGAATAAGGGGCTTTCTCTCTATCAAAAACGAAAGTTTCGTTTTTCGTAAAATCGAATTTCTTGGCCGACTCTGCCAAAGCATATTTAAGGCGTTCTTCTACTCTTTTTTTATAGATATTGAAGATGTAAAAAGCTGGAACCAAATTTCCACGTTTTAAGTCTTCATCGAAAGCAAAGCGATACTTCTGAAACGATTTAATATCTGAGGCCAAAAAGTAATTTTTACTAGCATCTAACGACTCAATGAGGTTGTCCATAATGACAGACGACAATGAATCATTTAAATCGACATCTCTGTAATGAAAATAATCAAGAATTTGCGTGACCATAATGGCCTCCTTGATGTGTTCTGCTTTAGGTTGTAAATACTGAGTGGTATCTGTCACTCCTGAAGCGTAAATATTGGTACTGCCCAATAATATGAGAGCAGGTATGATAATTAACTTTTTAAACAATTTCATAATACGTAGTAAGCTTTTCAAACTCAAAAAACCCAAATAGAGGTAAGAACATAAATCTAACGAAAATAAGCGCTTTTCGTCTTTACCGATGGTCACATTCTTTGGGTAACAACAATTAAACCAATTCTAAGCATTTAGGTTACGACCCTTACTCTCCATTATGTTAAAGTTTGCTAAATTCTATTCACACCTCAACGACCTGGCTGGATTAACCATAGCAGCTTTAACCGATTGATAGGTTACAGTAGCCAAGGCGATAAGCAAAGCTACAACTGCTGAGGCCAAGAACCATAGCCAGTTAATATCTACACGATAGGCGAAATCGCTCAACCAGTATTCCATCATATAATAAGCCAAAGGGCTAGCCAAAAGTACAGCAATAATGATGAGCCTAGTGAATTGGTTAGAAAGCAATACAACGATACCCACAACGGATGCTCCTAACACTTTTCTCACTCCTATCTCCTTTGTTTTTTGCTGTGCAGTAAAGGCCGAAAGGCCAAATAAACCCAAGCAAGCAATGAAAATAGCTAGCCAAGTAAAGCTAAAAACTAAGGTGCCGAACTTTTCATCGGACTGATATTGCTGCCCAAATTCCTCATCAAAAAATCGATACTCTAGAGGACTATTCGGAAACACTTCGTCCCAAGTATCTTGTACAAAAGCCATTGTTTTGCTTACATCTTCAGTATTTAATTTAATCGCCAAGCTTCCTCCTCCGTTGGGATTGTAGAACATGGCCAGCGGTTCAATTTGATAGCGAAGTGACGCGAAATGAAAATCCTTCACTACTCCAATAATGGTCGATTCGTTTTGGCCAAAAGTTAGCTTCTTGCCTATTGGCTCATTCCAAGCTAGCTGTTTTGCCATGGACTCATTAATGATTACAGCCTGCTGTTGATCAGTAGCTATTTCTCGATTGAAAAGCCTTCCTTGGGCAATTTCCATTCCCATTAAGCCCACAAAATGCTCATCAAAATTAAGCACACTCACAATCCAAGTGTCATCTGGGCCAGCACCCTCAGGCCGCACACCTCTTCGGCCGAAGGTTCTCCCTGGCATAGAGGCTGTTCCTGCTGTGGCCAATATGGAAGGGTTTTGCTCTAGTTTGTTTTTAAGCACTTGAATTGAAGGTTGTAAGCTTGGATGACTTACATCTAAAGTGAGAATTTGCTCCGTATCAAAACCTTTGTCGGCATTGCGTAATAGCTGTAGTTGGTCATAAACAATGGCGGTCCCAATAATCATTACTATGGACACCATAAACTGAAAAACCACCAATGACTTCCTTAATAAAACACCCTTTCCGCTGGTTTTAAATGAACCGCGAAGAATACTGATAGGGCTGAAACTAGACAACATAAAAGCTGGGTAGCTTCCAGAAAAAAGCCCTAGTACCACAGTAAAGATTAGAGCACCAACTATCCAGACTGGGTTAGAAATAAAATGTATCGCCAAGTTATCGTTAAATGGAAGGCTCACCGCTGAACCCAATGCTGCGACTAAACCTATCGCTACAAACAGCGAGAAAAGGCAAAGGAAAACGGATTCCACCATAAACTGATTGATGAGCTGTTTTTTTATCGCACCAAACACCTTCCGAATTCCAACTTCCATTGCCCTATTAGCGGATCTTGCCGTGGACAAATTCATGAAGTTGAAAGACGCGATCAACATTACAAAAAGGCCAACAGCCGCCAAGGTAAATACATAACCTTCATCCGTTTTATTCAGGTTATAGTTCTCAAAAAGAATTCCACTGGATTTTAAATGGACATCTTTTAGTGGCTGTAGTGTAACACTGAAGTTTTCACCGACATTATTCGCTCGAATTAAGGTTTCCATTTTGCCTTCCACTGTTTCTTCATTGGCTGGGCTGGCCAATTCCACATAAGTAACCATGCTGATGCTCTGCCAAGAATTGAGGAATTGCGCAAAGCCCGATGTAGTATCTGCCTGCTGCATAGAAACTATGACATCAAAATTAAGGTGGCTGTTTTCGGTTACATCTTTCATTACTGCCACTACTTCCAAACCCGGTTGACCTCCGATATCAATTCTCTTTCCAATGGGATTATCGGTACCGAAAGTCTTCTGAGCCATGCTCTGTGTTACCACCACAGTATTGGGATTTTTCAAAGCATTCTCTACATCTCCATCTACTAGTTTAAAGTCAAACATTTCAAAAATTGAGGGTTCGGCATAAGCAAAATGATCGGTATAGAAGCCTTGCTGCTCGTAAGTAATCAGTTGCCTTCCTTGTGGTAGCATTCTTACTCGATTCACTACTTCTGGAAAATTATCTTCCATAGAAGCACCTAAAACAGGAAGCGTAATACCAACCAGGCTATTACTTACCCCTAGGGCCTTGTCGATAGTGAGCACTCTAAATATATTATCTGATTTAGAATGAAACTTATCATATGACATTTCATTTTGAACGAATAAGAAAATAACAATGCAACAGGCCATGCCAATTGAAAGGCCTAGTACATTAATGACAGAAGTAGCCTTACTTTTCAACAGGCTTCTGAGCGCAATTTTGATGTAGTTCTTGATCATACTTAAAAACTTGACTTCCTAATTCTTTGCTTTAATAAGTTCCAATGCCTTATCCAAAGCGGCATCAGCCTTAATTTCAATATTGGGTTTTACCCCCACTCCTTCCCAGTTGGTTTTGGTAATTGGGTTAATTGCTCTGCCTTGAGGCACATTAACAAAAAATCCATCTGTTAGCAGCATTGGCCCACCCGGATGCGCCCCTCCGCCCGTGGTTTCACCAATAATGGTGGCGCGTTTTAAATTTTTTAAGTTGTACGTAAACTCTTCTGCAGCCGAAAAAGTGTAATTACTGGTAAGCACATAAACGGGCACATTCGGTTTATAAACTGATGCTAATTCTGGAGCTGTCCAGGTTTCGGAATACCTGTCGCTCGGACGCCAATAAAAAGTATTTAAGTGAACAGGTTTATTACCAAAAAGGTAGCTAGAAATAAACCTGATCATGGAAGGAGAGCCTCCTCCGTTTTTTCGTAGGTCGAAGATTATAGCATCGGACTGAATCAGTTTGTCCATTGCTGCCTTTGCTATCTCTTCCGCAAATCGGATATCTGAAAAACCTCTTAGGTCTAAATAACCAATATTACCCTCAAGAATATCAACCTCTTCAAAGCCATAATTTCCTTGGGCTGGTCTACCGCCTGTCGGGCTACCTTGCTGAATGGCCTCAAAGCGTGTAGGGTTATAAGTTACCCGAATATGCTTGTCATTGGCCACCGACTTTAAATCCGCATCAAGCCGTTTAGCTAAATCGTCAGGAGACTCAATGGCTTTGTATTCTCCGTTTTTCAGTTTTGACAGGATTAGGTCGCTCATGGCCTTTCCCTTCTCTGGAAATACATAATTACGATCCATGATTTGAGCAAGCTGAGTAACCACATTCGTTTGGTCAAAGGATTGGGCTTGTAAACCAAATGAGTAAAAAATTATAAAAAGAGAAATGACGATTCTTGGCATGTTCATTACATTAATACGTAACCACTTACCAAAAAACATACCTAATTCAAACCATCAATATAAATCACTGTTAAACAGTACATTAAAAAATCATTCAGATAAGGTAGAACTAAAAAATGAACGTTCACGAACAGTAGGCTGCACGATTCTGGGGCAAAATTATTTGTACAACCTTATTTAAAACTACAAAATTAGTTTACATTAGGTTCGCCTTATGAAAACGAAACAAAGCCTTTACGCTCCCGCTATTATAACCATCGGTTTAATGATCTTCGGCTGTGGAAACTCCAAGCCAAAAGATAAGCCTTACGCAAGCTTAGCCCCTAGCGAAACCATTAACTTCCCCATAGATAATAGCACCTCAAATGTCAGTAGTTTCTTGGCCTACCACGATAATTCTGAGGACGGTTTGTTGCTTTCTCTAAATCAACAAACCAATGAAATTCAGGCTTACTCTCTTAATGAACAGAAACTAGTTTACCAACACTCTTACGATGTTGATGGGCCAAAGGGAGTAGGAGAAATCTCAGCCTTTCATATTGTTCGACCTGACAGTATCATGATTTTTCCATTCAGTAAAAACTCTGTCTACACTTCCAATATTCTGAGAGGTTCAGTGGAAGGATTAAAATATGAACCTCCTTTGGGTTACTCCAATGCCGTGTTTTGGCCCAGTGCTTTCCCCTCGAACTCGGCATTAATAAACGGGAATCTCATAGTGAAAACCAGTTTTGAAGGAAATCCATACTTACTCTCAGACGAACAAATGTCGGCTACACATTTGGCATATTCTATTGACCTTAATTCTGGCCAAACCACTCCCCTTCCTCATTTCTTCCCGAAGGGATATTGGGGAGACAAAAAGACTTATTGGCGATTCAGTATGAGTGCCGGCCCTAAGTTTGTTTATTCCTTTTTTGGAGATCATCATGTTTATTATGCAGCTTCACCAAACTCAAAACTCACGCCTGTACTAGCAGAAAGTAAATATTTCAAGAAGAGTATCGATCGATTTCCTACAGATGGTTCGCCAGAGGATAGAGGTATGTATCCGATTGTGACACCTCATTACGGAAACATTATTTATGACCAATACCGAGAGGTATATTATAGATTTTGTTTCCCAGGCGTAGAAATACAAGAGGAAGACAACATCTCTCAGCTTTTTTCATTCCCGAAGGCATTTTCAATTATAATATTGGATAAGGACTTGAATCCCGTTGGAGAAACATATTTCGGAAAAAACGCAAAGCTGGCTCCCTACAATTCATTTGTTGGAAAAGATGGGCTTTACATTTCCATTAACCATCCCGAAAACTCCGAGAACAAAGAAGATTTTATGAGTTTCAAGCGTTTTGAATTGATATGGTAAGAACTCTACAATAGAGACTTCACCCTGTCATACATGGATTTTTCGTCCAGTGCAGACTCTATGGTTTTTATGTCGTCTAGGAAGTTTTGCTTGCTATCGATTAAAAGTTGATCGTTGGCCTTTTTTATTTTTTGCCAAAGGCCTTCCATTTTACCTACCAATTCCATTCCAGAATCACTCAGCTTTAAAAGACGCTTTCTTTGGTCGGCATCATCTTTCGATTCTATCACCAACTTCTTCTTTACTAAAATATTTGCAACTTGATTTACGGCAGGATGGGTTTGTTGTAAACTGGCTGCCAGCTCTGTCACCGCCAGCTCTTCCCCATTCTTTAGGGCATAAACCACAGCAAACCAACGGGGTTCAAAATCGAAGTCGGATTCTTTATAAATAGCTGCTACATCTTTAGCCAGTCGCTCACTCAAGTTTTTCAAACGAGTAGCCAAAGCCAAACTACCCAATTCTTCAATTATATTCCTTTCCAATTCTCTCTTGTTTTGGGGCTGAAACAACAATTGCCCTTCCCATTGATCAATCTATTTCAAGCTAGCTCTCACCAAGCTCTCCCTGACAAAACAAATATCTATCCAACTCTATACCTTTCTACGAACTTCTCTTTCTTGCAGAATAAATATTTTTTTCGAAGATAATACAGAAACTCTGAATCGAAGGTTGATTTTTTACCTAAGGTCGAATAATATGAATTAAGGTGATGGTTAATTTAGCCAATCAAAATTTATACAAGCTGTTAACTTTTGTATCTTCATTTTAAAATCTAGGTCAATGACACTGAAAATCAAATCCCTTTTGCTTCTGTTTACTCTAACCACTTTAGCTTCTTGTCAAACAGAGCAGAACAGTAGCCATGATGGGCTCGCTACAGAAGAAGTCACTCGTTTCGAAAGAGAAGGCTCTTCTATTCTAAAAGGAGTAAAAGTACCTGCGGGAAAAAGCATCTATTTTGCCAGTGGTATAGTGGCCAACCCCAAAGACGAAAGCAAGCCCGAAGACGACCGTGAGAGATTTGGAAATACCTATGAACAAAGCGTAAGCACCCTTAAGCGAATTGCGGATTATTTGGGCGAAGAAGGCTTGGGTTTAGAAGATGTAGTGGCCATGAAAGTGTATGTTGCCCCCGACCCGGAAAACGACAACAAACCCGATTTCGATGGCTGGTTTAAAGCTTATGGTGAGTTCTTCGGAACGGAAGAAAACCCCAACAAAGTAGCAAGATCAACCATTGGAGTATTTACCTTGGTCAACCCAAATATGTTTATTGAGGTGGAGGTAAGGGCGGTTTACCCTGAATAATTACCATTGATGAATCTTTTAAGAAACTTAGGTCTCCTTTCTCTATTTGCTTTTTTGGGCTGTTCAAACAGTATCGAAGTCAATATTCCAGAAGAGGCTAAATCAATCGGCACATACAAAGTGACGTTAACTGAGTTTATCAGAAATGATAAAGGACTGGTAACTGAAGAGATTTATACGACTCAGCTCTACGAATCTAACAAGGTGGTTGAAACACTAGAGGCCAGAAGAATTCATTTTGAGTATGACGCTAATGATAGTTTGGTTGAAGAAACATATTATACTGGAGCCGAAAAGCTAACCAAAAAAGTCATCCACAAAATTGGGACCCTAGAGAAGGTTACATCTATCTTTGATCAAAAGAGCAACCTTAACTCAAAAACAATCTACACCTATAATAATTTTCGAGGAGTTATTAAAAAAGAGAATCTAATCTTTGAAGAAAAAGGAGAAACCAAATTTATAGATAGTACTATTTACGACAATCAGAACAGGCCATATTTACATTTTAATTCTGCCAGCAGCCCATATACAGGGGAGACGCAAACAAGTTATCGAACAGTGTATGATTCTTTGGGTAGTGTAGATTACTACATTTACCTAGAGTCAGGAAAAGAACCAGATACAATTAAGTTAGTGAATAATTACGTAAATGGGGTGTTATCTTCCTCAACAGTAACGGACACGGACAACAATATGGAATTTATAAGTAACTATAAAGATGGTATTCTTATTAATTCGTACGTTCATGATTTTTATGACACTAAGGAAGATTTCGACTTAAATGGACGAAAAATTCGTTCAGAGATTATTGGAGAAGATAGAAGGGAAATAACGATCTATCAATACAGTAAAAACTTTCACGCAAAAATTAGCTATGAGCTAAACATAAACTAAGACTAAAAAGGGAAAACCAAGAATCTTACTTTTTAGTTTACTTGCCGTCAGCTTACAACGGATAAGTTGTCGTTTAATAATGCATTGATCATGGGTATTAAAAGCGAATGCGGTCTAATACTAGATCATTCGAGATAGCTCTTATCATAGAACCTTATTTTATACAAAAGCACTAAATAGAGTCAAATGAATAACTCTATTCGTAAGTAAATTTGGTTATAAGCAAAATATGAGTTTGTGGAGTGCTTATTTCAGGGTTCTCATGGTGTGGGATTAGAAAGCACTGTCCCTTTCTCACACACAGCCACGCCTTGATTTAAATTTAAAACTTGTGGAGGAATATCCAATCCCCATGAAAATACCTTGACCGATAACCCCCATTCACTCATCACACTTGTTATCTACTTAGTTTTTAGCAGTTATCAGCAGTCCAATTTGATAGTGAAAATTGATGGCAATTATTAATCTTGTTAAGCTATAGTTAAGTTCTTCGTCAGACAAGTTCTCATAAAGTGCCTGAGCAACAAGTCCAGGGCTTATATCAATACCCGCCTTGACAACTTCCATGTAGTCATTTATAGCTTTACTCTCAATGCTTTTGCTTAGACAGTTTACATAATCGCCTGTCGGGTCAATGACAATTGGGTCATAGACTTCCTGTTGTTTAGCTATTCCATCCACAACAGTTGGTGGGACTTCAATAATGGACTCTTCATCGAAAGTTGAAGTTTTAACCCATGTCCTTTTGTAAAATTCAGAATTTTGAAATCTGTTCATATCCTCTTCAAAACCAGAATAACTAAAGAAGTTCTTTGGAAAATTTCCAGTTGACACGTCCTGTAAGTATCTTTTGTAGGATTCTGTTGGGGTCAGTTCGTAAGTCTCCTTGATGTGCCTTTCAAAGTTTTCAGCCAAGTAGTTCAGAAGTTCGATGTCGTTCGGCTCTAGGCAGCCGTCAAACTCGTTAGCATAGTTAGCGGTTGGTTGAGATTGACAACTTACAATGGTTAAAATTAGAAAGTTGAGATACAATGTTCGTAAGGTTGACTTCATTTATTGAGTTTTTACGGATAACGTCCAACTAAAATGAGTATTCGTCCCAGTTGCTAGAAGCACTGAAATATATGCTTCGCAATGTTTTTTCATTTAGCTCTGTTCGCATATTCATTTTAGTGTTTGTGTGTTCTATTTATTCTTTTTTAAGCTCTAGAGATTCGGAATCTACTCCCTCAGAATCGAAGGTTAGGACATTACCCTCATCATCGTATACAACACCATCTTTTTGGTAATTCCGATACCCCTCTTCAATTAGAATTTTCACAGCGTTGAAATAGTCTGTTCTCGAACAAGATGCTTTTTCAATTATCTCTTGTTCTATTCCTGGTTTCCACGGTTGATCAGGGAGTAACTCATTTATTTTGAGTGCAAATTCAAGAGTACCCTTTTTCTCAACCACTTGGCTTTCTGGTTTTGGTTTTTGAAAATCAACTCTAGGAGCCTTCGCACCTTTGAATCGCTGAATTCCTTTTGTTCCCCATGTCTTTTCTGCCTCTTGACAGATCCTGAGGAAAGAGGCCATCCTAACTTTGGCTCTATTTCGATATTCTATGTTTCCGTCATATTTTGTAATTAGCTCCCACGTTGTAGCTAATTCTGATTTATTGAAATCCTTTAGGTCAAAACTAATTATATCATTAATTGAAAAATTAAACTTTCCAAGTATTCTAGAAATGGTCAAATAACTAAGAAAGTGTCTTCTTGATTTTAAGAATCTTTCGCTACCACTATTACCAGATGGACGAACTGACTCAAGAAAGTCATCAGATCTTTTAAGAATAAACGCTATTTGAGGCCAAACATTTAGGTCAGTTAAAACAGAGAAAACTTTTTCATATGCAACTTCAGACCTCATGAATTTGGATCTGAGTCTAGATGCTTGATCTGGTGATTTTAAGATTAAACTAACATAGCCTGAGGCAAGATAAAGGGGAGTCAAAATTTGATCTGAAGATATGCCTTGATTTTTATAGAAGTTGGTTCTTCTTTCGTAATACAGCTCATGCTTCTTTAAAATATCCTCTATATCTCTTTGGATTTTATCTGTAGCATGGAGTGACGCTAGCTCCACGACAGTTTGGTTATTAGTAGCTCTAATTATAGTATCTCTAACGCTATCTTCCTTTGTAACAACAACCTTTACAAGAACAGATCTTTTATTAGGGTCGTTTCCACCATTTGAAAAGTGACGAAAAATTGACTCAGAAGTCTGTAAACCGTTAACTATTTGGATATCCTCAATTTGAATCGCTTTGCCAACAACACTTGCTCCTGTGGCTAAAATCGTGACACCATTGTTTAACCACCAAAAATCAGGGGAATTTATATCTAGTAAGGTTGCTTTTATATCTTCATTAACCCTATTCAATCCCATAAAATCTCGGACATTGGAGTCAAACAGATATCGTCTTAATTTTCCATTATCAGATATGAAATTGAAGTAATCTTGAAGATTTACAAGCATAACGTATCTCTCTCCTTGAGATAAATCCTCAACAAAAGGGAGTTCTAGAGAAAAATTTGGGATTTGTCTGTATAATTCAATTAATTCAGATGAACCAAAGAAATTAAAACTCGCTTGGCAGTTTCCAAATG
>Ga0207884_1000954_pt1 | contig 13096 bp, 12 predicted proteins | sample MalvirmetaMSP144_FD_184236 | JGI IMG/M metagenome (GOLD analysis project Ga0207884, IMG submission 184236) | Marine viral communities from the Deep Pacific Ocean - MSP-144 (SPAdes) | ecosystem: Environmental > Aquatic > Marine > Oceanic | place: Pacific Ocean | collected 2011-07-08 | reverse complement strand
AACCGACCGCAAAACAGCGCCTTGAGAAACTGATCAACCTCATTATGCTCATCATCGCGGCAATCATTCTTTACTACGGCTCACTCGTGTTTATCGAGTCTTGGCAACGGCAGGAAATTGTCTTTCGCGAAATCGAAATTCCTGACTGGTGGATGCAATGGCAAATACCCTTGGCAATGCTGCTAATGTGCATCGAACTCGTGCAACGTCTTTTTTGGCCAAACTGTCGCTATGAGCCTCAAGGAGTCGCTTGGTTAGACGACGATGACACTGAAGCCGTCGTCGCTTCAGGCAAGACCGGAGAATAACCGTGGATTGGATTACAGTCATTAGCGTAATGTTTGGCGGTGTCATCCTGGCTCTGTTGCTGGGCATTCCCATTGTGTTTTCCTTCTTGCTGGTCAATATTGTCGGCGCGGTATTGGTTTTAGGAGGCGAGGTGGGTTTGCTGCAAATGATTCGGAATATGCAAAGCGCCGTCGCGAACTATGCGTTGGCCCCCATCGTGCTATTCGTCTTCATGGGCGAAATAATGCTGCATACCGGAATCGCTTCCCGTGCAATCGATGCCATCGACAAGCTATTCACCCGCATTCCCGGCCGTCTGTCCATGATTGCCGTTGTCGGCGGCACAATTTTCTCGTCGCTATCGGGGTCAACACTGGCAAACACTGCGGTACTGGGCAAAACGCTGCTTCCGCAAATGCTGCAAAAAGGCTACTCACCAACGATTGCAATGGGGCCAATCATGGCAATTGGTGGAGTGGCGATGTTAATTCCGCCATCAGGGCTGGCCGTGCTGCTGGCAAGCCTGGCCGAAATATCGGTGAATCATGTGCTTATCGCCGGTATCGTTCCGGCGCTGCTTATGGCTGCGGCGTTCTTTGCCTATATCGGTATCCGCTGCACCATTAATCCGTCTTTGGCCCCCAGCTATGCGATTGATCAACGCTCTTGGGCCGAGCGCATAACGCCACTGCTTGTCTATGTGCTGCCGTTACTCATTATTTTTATTGCCGTTGTCGGCAGCATGGTTGGTGGTATCGCCACCCCTACAGAATCAGCAGCACTGGGGTCTTTAGCAAGTATTGCGGTAGCGGCCTGTTACCGTGCGCTCACCCTCAAGAACCTCGCCAAATCATTGAAGGCAACCCTGACGTTTTCTGCAATGATTTTATTCGTCGTCTGTGCCTCAACGACATTTTCACAAATTCTGGCATTTTCAGGGGCAACCCAAACTATCTCTGGTTTGATTACCGGCATGGATCTATCACCCATTGTCTTGCTGTTGGCCATGCTCTTGCTACTACTTGTGCTGGGTTGCTTTATGGACCAGGTTAGTATGATGATGCTGACCCTGCCGCTTTTTATGCCCATCATTACCACGGCCGGCCTTAATGAGGTCTGGTTTGCTGTGTTGATGCTAATCGTACTTGAAATTAGCTTGTGCACGCCGCCCTTTGGCTTACTACTATTTGTCATGCATGGGGTCGCGCCGCGCGGCATCAATTTGCGACAAATTTATGCTTCGGTAACGCCATTCATTCTTATACAGTTCATCTTCTTGCTAATCATTGTGGCACTACCTGCGATTGCGCTTTGGCTGCCATCAGCCATTCTTTAACGAAGTTTAGCTTAAGCCGCCCACCTTCCTTAAACTAAAACCGCGCCAAAAATAAACAAAAAATATTTTTGGCGCGGTCCCAGAAACCACTATTCGGCGCCGGGGACCTTTTTATCATTCAAGATCAAACCGGCAACCAAGTCGGCCATCGCCGTGATGTCTCGCGTGTCGCGAAGTCGTTGATTTATGGTAAACCCGTCGAAAGCCATCCAGATCAAATGTGACAACAAACCCTCTTTAAGCAAATGCAGACGATCCTCCGGCAAAATCTCAGCCAATAAATCAGACAAATATTGCTCGACATACGCCAAAAGATTATTCGGCTTCCCCATTTCCGGCGGCGCCGACGCAAGCGCCTCAATAAGTGCATTAGAAAATGAGTGATCGGCAGCCGGCAAATCGCCCCACAAGCCCACCAACAAACGCCTGAGCTGCATTGACGGCGACCTCAGCTTCCGTACCGTCGTCGCGAGCTTGTCAAGCTCTTGTATTTGCCACGGCCGATAGACTTCATAGAGCAGCGAAATTTTCGAGTCGAAATACACATAAAGCGTACCCACGTTCATTTCAGCTTGCCGAGCAATATCGGCCATTGTTGTCGCGGTGTACCCCTTTCTTGAAAACAAATCAAAAGCCGAAACCAGAATAGCTTCGCGCATGTCATTTTTCTTGACTTGGACCATAAATATTACGCATTTGACGGAAGGTAAGCACCTATTCTAACCCTTCAACCCTAGTATTTACACTAAGCCGGACCAAATACTGTTGACACGCCTTCATCGATGACTAAAAATAGAATCATATTTATTTTTGAGGCAAGCGATCATGACTGTTACCGTCGAAGAAATAAAAACGCTTGTACAGCCTAACGCTGTTCACAAGCGCGTTTACACCGATCAAGCCATATTCGATCTTGAAATCGAACGAATTTTTAATAAAACCTGGATTTTCGTTGCGCACGAAAGCCAACTACGCAACGCCGGTGATTTTGTTCGCGCGCGCATCGGCACTCAAGACTTCATTGTCACCCGCGGCGAGAATGGCGAAACCAATGTTATTCAAAATCGCTGCACACATCGTGGCGCCACAGTCTGTCACGAGCCCCATGGCAATACAAAACGTTTTGTCTGCGGGTACCACCAATGGATGTTCGACTTGGGGGGAACGCTGCGGGGCTTGCCTCATCGTCAGAGCTACCCCGATACTTTTGTACCCGAGTCGGAACAGTATGCATTAAAAAAGGCCCCTCGAGTTGCCGAATATCGCGGCTTCATTTTTGCCAGCCTCAGCGCCACCGGGCCTGACCTCGAAACCTTCCTCGGCCCCATGCTTGTCGCAATAGACAACCTTGTAGATCGCTCGCCAGTAGGCAAAATCGAGCTAGTTCAGACCGCTTTTCGGCTGGAATACAAAGGCAATTGGAAAATGCACCACGAAAACGCGAACGACACCATTCACCCTGGTGTTGTTCACAACTCGTCGGTGCAAACCGCACGTCAGCATGGTCCGGAAAACTCAAGTTTCGACTTTGGCCAAACGCGCGAAATGCTCCAAGCTAACGGCTTCAGCAAAAAAGAGTGGGAGGGGATAGAGCAGGTTGCGGTACCCGGCGGGCATAGCTATATGGACGGCATCTACCGTAATGGCCTGCTCGCCCGCAAGGAAATCGATCCGGTTCGAGATGCCTATGAAGAGGTGATGATCAAGGCTTATGGCCACGAACGCGCTCGCAGCATTCTTGACCTAGACCGTTTCAACAACCTGATTTACCCAAATATCAACATCAACGCCCAGTACCACCAACTTCGCATCGTGCACCCTGTGGCCCCAGACCGTACCTTGGTGATATCGCACTGCTTCAAGCTCATAGGCGCCCCCGACGAAATATTCCACCGGGCAGTACGGTTTCTAACGAACCTTGGCTCACCTGCATCCATGATTTATGGCGACGATGCCGCTATTTTCGAACGCTGCAACGTCGGCATACGCAACAGCGGTGAAAACACCTGGATAGACATGCAACGAGGGCTCGGATTGGAGCGCCCTCTGCCCGATGGCAGCACAATCAGCGCAGCCACCGAGGCCCCTATTCGTGCGCAATTTCATGCGTGGCTTGATTATATGACTGCCGGAGACCAATCGTGACACACCGTACTCACATTTCCAGCGAAACGGTTGACTACGACGCAGTTCAACAATTTCTTTATCATGAAGCAAGGCTGCTTGACCGGCAGCACTACGACGGATGGCTAGCGCTATTCACTGACGAGGGTACGTACTGGATACCTGCTGTTCGCGGCCAAACAGATCCACTCAACGTGCCATCTATCATTTACGAGAATAAAGATCTGCTTAAGATGCGAGTACATCGTCTTGCCGACGACCGAACTTACCAGTCAGCGCCCCGCCCCTACACTACGCACATCGTTAACAATGTGCTCGTCGAAGATCTGAAACAAGACAGTATCGTGGCGCACTCATCACTGATGGTCCACGAATTTCGCGATGAGCAACGCCGACTGTTCTCCGGTTTATGTACCCATGTGTTGCGCAATACGCCTGAAGGCATGAAAATTGTTTCCAAGCGCATCGACCTGATCGACTGCGATGGACTACATACCGCATTCATGAGCCTGCTTTAGTCAACATGTTTTGCCTCACCCATGACCCGCATTGTCAACTTCATAGAAAAAACCGTTAGTCTTGCCTCGGGCATGCGCAACGCCGACATCAACTTTGACACAATGACCGCCAGCGCGGTTGTCATGGTGTCAGACGTCATGCGTAACGGCAGGCCGCTAATAGGTGTTGCCTTCGACTCTATCGGTCGATATGGCCATGGCGCCCTGCTCCGAGAGCGCTTTGTTCCCCGGCTGCTAAATGCTTCACCCTCAGAATACGCCGGCCCTTACGGCCCCGGTATTTGCCCACACAAGCTTTGGTCATTGGTCATGAAAAACGAAAAGGCTGGCGGTCATGGCGAGCGTGCCGGCGCCGTAGGGCTAATCGACGCCGCTGCCTGGGATCTCCAGGCAAAAATCGAAGATAAACCGCTTTGGGCATTGCTGCACGAAAAATTTCCAGGCGCATCCACGCCAAACAAAACCGCAGTTTATGCCAGTGGAGGCCACTACCGCCCTGGCCAAGAAGTCGACGGACCAAAGCAAGAAATTACCCGATATCGCCGGCGCGGATTCAGTCGCTTCAAAATCAAGGCCGGAGGGCTACCGCTCGAGCAAGACATGACACGCATCGAAATGGCTATTAACGCCGCCGGTGGAGCAGAAAATCTATCTGTTGATTTTAATGCGGGGCTTACAGAGGCAAATTCCCACGACTGGTTAAACGCCGTCCAAGACTACAAACTTGCATGGGTCGAAGAACCCGTCGACCCCCTTGATTACCAACTTTTAGCCGATCTATGCCATGCTTACCCCGGCGCGATTAGCGCGGGAGAGAATTTGTTTTCTTTTGCCGACACCAGAAACCTTCTGCGCCATGGCGGTATGAGACCAAGCCAAGACCTCTTAAATATGGATATCTCGCTCAGCTATGGCCTGGTCGAATACGGGCGAATTCTTGGTCTATTAGCCGATTATGGCTGGGCGCGCCGCGCATGCATTCCACATGCGGGCCATCTACTGTCCGCACACGCCGCCGCGGGGCTGGGGTTGGGCGGTCATGAAACGGCGCCCGACCACCCCATATTTGGGCAATACCCTGACGACTGCAGTGTTGTCGATGGTCACCTGCTGCTGGGTGACCGTCCCGGTACCGGACTAGAACACACTGCAGGCCTAAAAGACATATTTAACTCGATACATTCTTGACCCAAAGATCGGCAGTACACTTCCTACCAGGAGATCAACATGGCAAAACTTCGACACGTTGCGATTCAAGTACCCGACCTGGAACGCGCAGCAACCTTTTACGTGAATGCACTAGAAATGGAACGAGTGGCAGAGGCAGAATCCCCTATCGGCAATGCCGTCATGCTAACCGACGGCACGATGAACCTGACGTTGCTTAACTTCCCCGACGGCAAAGGCGGACAAATCAATGGCCCCGACTGGGCGGGTATCCACCATATTGGGTTTGTCGTAGATAACGAAGAAGAAACTGCGAAAAAAATCGAAGCGGAAGGGGGTAAATTTTTCTTACGTCTTCCGGACGATTACCCCGGTGTCGACGCCGAGTCCAAGTATAAAGACCCATTCGGCGTGGTTTTCGATGTCTCCGAACACATCTGGACTATTACCAAAACTGAAACAACAAAGTAATCCACATGCCGGTAGCACTAACTACCGGCATGTGGATTTATTCTTTATTGCCGGGCTTGCAACACCGACGATAGAATATGCTCCGGGGTAAAGGGTTGCTTTTCAACAGACACGCCGGCAGGGCGCAGGGCGTCATTAACGCCAGACCATATCGCCCCTATTGCGCCTACCGTGCCAGCCTCGCCAACACCTTTCGCACCTAACAATGTTTCGCGCTCGGGCGTAGAGACATGCAACACTTTAATATCAGGCATTTCTGAGGCCATCGGCACCAAATAGTCAGCCAACGACGCGTTAGTCATTTGCCCCGTCTCGCTGTATACACAATGCTCATAAAGGGCGGCACCAATTCCCTGAACCACCCCGCCCCTGACTTGCTCATCGGCCAGCATGGGGTTGACCACGCGACCACAATCTTCAACCACCCAAAAATCAAGCACTTTGACCAAGCCGGTTTCAATGTCAACCTCAACTGCCGCCGCCTGAATACCATTGGCCAGAAAATACGGTTTTTCGAAAGGAGCATAACTACGCTCGATGCCTAATGGCGGCAATTCGCGCAAAGGCACCTGTGTTGAGTCATAGTGTGCGGTATAAGCTAGCTCAGCCAGCGTGCACACGACTTCGCCCGACTTAGCGACAACGGCTGACCTTTCGAGCCGCAAATCGCTCGGGTCCACCCCCTTCCACGCAGCAGCAATAGCAAGCACATTCGCTTTCAGTGCTTGCGAAGCACGCAAAGCGGCCTCACCGCCAATCGCAATTCCCCGAGAAGCCCAAGTGCCCCCACCAAGCGGATCACGTTGGGTATCGCCGGTACACACAACGACTTCGTTTAAAGCACAACCCATTGTATCGGCGATAATTTGCGCCAGGCCTGTATGTGCACCCTGCCCACTTTCAGACGCACTCGTTGCACAGAAAAGGCAACCATCCGCCTGCAACTGCAGTCGAACGCCCTCTTTGCCCGCAACCCTAACGCCATTGCGCCCATACAAGCCATTACCCACACCGGTCTGCTCAACAAAGGTGCATAAACCGACACCCACATAAACCGCGTCATCGTCCGCAGCAGCCTTTCGCCGTTGAAGATAAGACTGAAAGCCGGTGTCCTGCTCGAGAGTATCCAAACACTGCTGCAAAGACAGGTTACTTAACAACTCATTTGGGGCATCCTCAAAATCACGTGCATTCACATAGTTTGCACGTCGAATCTGCAAACGGTCGACACCGGTCGCTGCAGCAGCGTTATCGAGCAACTGTTCAATAATGGCGGCGCCCAGCGGCTGACCCACTGCACGATAAGCCCCGGTGGGCACCTTATTGACGAACGCGCCTCTAACCCGACCTTGCACGGCAGGAATGCGATATCCCGCCCCGCACATCTCCAAAACCTGAAGTGCTTCGCCTACACTGCTTCTTGGGTACAGCGACACCGCCCCAAAAGTAAAAAGCACATCGAACCGCAGCCCCAGGATATTTCCTTTTTCATCGACGGCCAGCGATGCTGTAGCCTTTGCTTCGCGAGCATGCGCATCACTCACGAAAGACTCCAGACGGTCGGCCTGATATTTAACCGTTATGCCGAACAACTTCGCAATCGCCACAGCCGCCATTTCATCTGGATAAGCATGCAGCTTTATGCCAAACGCTCCGCCAACATCAGGGCAGATAACTCTGACATTTGATAAAGGAAGGCCCAGTTGTTGGGAATAAATCTCCTGCATTTGAAAAGGAGACTGGTGCGACTGATGCACAGTCAGCGAATTGTTGCGTGAATCGAACTGCGCAACAACACCGCGCGACTCTAACGGCACGCCCGTTTGTCGCCCAAAAGAGAACCGATGCGAGACTACGATAGATGCCTTATCGAACACATGATTGACGTCACCTTTTGAAACCGTGCGCTCAAGCGCAAGATTGCTTTCAAGCGCTGGGTGCGCGACAGGAGATGACGGTTGCAACGCCAGTTCGGCCTCAACAACAGGATCAAGCTCCTCCCAATCGATATCAATGGCTTCCAGTGCATCTTCGGCCTGAGCGCGGGTGTCGGCGACAATCGCCACCACTGGCTCGCCCTGCCAATACACCTCGTCAATCGCCAAAGGATGTTGGGGTGCCGAAACGTGCTCCGGCAGCAAAGAAAGGCTGGTGACCCATGCGTCGCAAACGGCCTGTAATTCATGACCACTAACGACCTTGTAAACGCCCGGCAACGTTTCAATATGCGAATTATCACCTAACGTAAACCGCGCGCGAGCGAACGGACTACGATAAAAGACAATATGGTAATGCGGCCCCAGCCTTAGGTCATCAAGATACGTCCCACGACCAGCGACCAGCAAATTGGCGACACCACGTTTTTGAGAAGTGCCGACCAGACCATTCGTGAACTCATGCGGCTGATTCATTGCGATCGCGCTCCAAAATAACTTCCTCGATGGCATCAACAATGGCGTGATAACCGGTGCAACGACAAAAATTTCCGGAAATTTCCTCTCGAATTGCGGTTCGGCCAACCGCTCGCCCCGAACTTACAAGCTCGAGCCCCGTAAGCAGAATACCCGGCGTGCAATAACCACATTGCAAGGCGTTGTGCTCGACAAATGCCTGCTGCAAGCGGGCGGCTTCACCCGTCTGACTCACACCTTCAATAGTCTCGACTCTGCGGCCGTCAAGCTGGACGGCAAACTTCAAACAGCCTCTGACAACCACACCGTCTACGCGAACATTGCACGCCCCACAAATGCCCGACTCACAACCAACATGCGTACCCGTCAAACCAAGATCATGACGAAGGAAATCAACCACATTGCGACGAACAGGGACCTCCCGCGTCATAACCTGCCCATTCACCTCTACGCTGATGCGCGCGTCCTTAACTGTTTTCACAAGTCGCCTCCTGAAACACCCCCAACAAGACCCGACGTATCATGACGCGAACTTGCTCACGTCGAACTTGCTCGTGTTCGATAGAATCAATCTCAAGCCCGCTCGCCACTTTCTCGGCTACAGACGCAGCCAGCGCCGCGTTAGCCTCTTGAGCTTCGGCCAGGTTGCGTGCCTCGACAGATAAGACTGGCGTTGCGCCAACCCCAAATGTGACCAGATCAAGATCACGGACGGTGCCACTATCTATTGCACAGCGTACCGCAACCCCGGCCATCGCAAAGTCGCCGTGGCGTCGACTTAGCTCATCGAATCCAAAGAAATAGCCAGGCTGATCAACTGGCCAGATCACATGGGTTAATAACTCATCATCTCGGCGCGCAGTGTCGTAAAGTCCAAGAAAAAACGCGCGAGCAGGCACACGCCTGACACCCTCTTTTTTGCTTTTCAGCACCAAGCCGGCATTCAGCGTCACAGCACAGGCCGGCATCTCGGCTGAAGGGTCAGCCAGCGCTAAACTGCCGCATGTTGTACCCCTATTTCTTACAGCCGGATGCGCCACATATGCCATGGCCTTGCTGATCAGCGACACCTGCTGCCGAATAAGCGGCGACGCAGCAACCTGGGCATGACGCGCCAACGCCCCCACACTTACTTCCTTGCCATCATCGGTCAGTTTGATGCCTTCGAGCGCCGAAACCCGATTAATGTCAATTAACAGTTCCGTAGAAGATAGACGAAGATTCATCGCCGGAACCAGACTTTGCCCGCCGGCCAGAACCCGGGCATCAGCCCCATACTCTGCCATAAGCTCGCAAACATCATCGACGCTGTCCGGACAACAGTAGGCGAAATCAGGGGCTTTCATTTTGCACAACCTCCATCTCAAACTCTCAACTATTTTCTGACCAGTGAGGACTCAGAACGAAAGACCTTCTTTTTTCGACTTAACGCGAGCCAGAACCTTACCTGCATCACAACCTGCCAGCGCTATGCTTTTTCTGTATCGTTGGAAAAGGATGCGACGAACTTTTCAAAAAAATCATCTGCCATCTTCTTGGCCGCACTATCAATTAAGCGCGAACCCAACTGAGCCAGCTTTCCGCCAATCTGGGCGGAAGCGTCGTAACACAAAAGCGTTTGATCAAGGTCGTCGTGAGGCTTCAATGACACTTTAGCCAGCCCCTTAGCATAGCCCGCCACCCCTCCCTGCCCTTCAAATCGGATGGTGTAGGCGGTAGGGGCTTCGATATCAAGCAACGACATTGTGCCTTTGAACTTGGCATTTACCGGGCCGATCTTTACCGCAACGGCAACGTCGTACACATTGGGCTCGGCCTGCTCAAGGCGATCACAACCGGCAATGCACTCTTTCAACCTATCAATGTCGTTTAGCGCTTCCCAAACGACTGCTGGCGAAGCTGGAACAACCCGCTCACTGACCATTTCCATTTTTGTCACCTACTCAGAATATCTTAGACCCATTAATAATGAATATAATTTTGTGTTTACATGGCGATAATGTCAATGAAATCGATCTGAAATCATATCTTGCAGTAATCGGTAAATACCCTTAAACCCATTAATTTATAGGGATATCCCTAGGAAAAAGGGACTTAATTTCGGTAAATATAGAGCTCAACAAAGCTGAAAAATCCACTAATAAAAATAAGTGATATTTATTTTTATTAGTGATTTGTCGAACCATGACTTCGGCGCCTACCCTTTTTTAGCATTCGAACTCCCTTCCACTAAGCGACGCAAGGCCTGCGCCATATAGCCGCCGGCATCCCCAAAAGTTTGCAGAATCTCGAAGTGATTCAAACCAAAGCCCACGCCCTCTTGAAGCGCAACCCCTTCTCGTTGGAGCTTGGTGACGTAAGCATCGTGCTGGCGGATAAACTCAGGAGACTCAAGCTCACCGCGCAACACCACAAATCGCAAACTGCGATTCACACTGTGCCGAAGCGGGCTCAGAGCAAAAACTTCAGTAGCTGAAAGTTCCAAATACTCGCGACGCTTGGAGTAACCAACCGGCTCAAGGTCATAAATGCCACTACACAGAAGCACGCTCTTCATTAGCCCAGGTGCATGAGGCAAAAGCGTCGCCCAATCAAGCCCTGCCAGGCTAGCCGCCAAATGAGAGCCTGATGAGTGACTAACCAAATGCACTTCGGAGGCCGCCTGGTATTTAGCCATATTCCGACTTACCCAAGAAACGCCTTGCATCAGTTGATCCAGCATGGGAAAAATACGTCCGCCCGTCGCCGGGGCGTTGTCGAAATTCAAGCAAACATAGTTCACATCCAGTTGCTGAGTAAGCCACCGTGCGGGAAAAAGATAATCTTCGGCGGTACCAATTCGCCACGCCCCACCATGTATAAACACCACGACCGGGCGGCCAGGTGTGCCGGCTTTGAACCAATACCCGTAATCGGATGCGCTCAACCCATACGCAAAGCGCTCACCATGCAACGCGGCAAGCACATTTTTGCTTTGCTGGGTGTACCACTGGTTAACTTCACGCGCATTGGCGGCATAAACCCCTTGGTCATAGCGCTGCTCGATCTCGGCAACACTAAGCTGCTTCCAGTCTGTCGTCACAGCCCCTCCCGTAATATCAAAATTAACAACCTTAGTGCCCCGTAAGCTGACGACGCCAGCGCTGGGCCAAAATAGAACTAACGACCAACTGCAACAGGTGAAAGATCATCAACGGCAAAACCATGACCCCGGCCACCGAAGGCACAAAAAGCACTTGCGACATCGGCACGCCACTGGCCAGGCTTTTTTGGGCACCCCCGAACAACGCCGTTATCTGATCTTCGCGACTGAACCCAAAAGCCTTGGCTAGCCCGTAGACAAACAACATCGCCAAAGCAAGAAAAATCAAACTGATCGCAACCAGACTAACGACCATGGCAAAGGAAACCTGCTGCCAGATTCCCCCAACCACAGCAGCGCTGAAGGCGCTATAAATTACCAACAAAATCGAACCGCGATCTACATACGACAACGCTTTCCCCGCTTTGCGAAACGCACTGTCAAAGTACGGACGCAAGAAATGCCCTGCCAAGAAAGGCAACATAAGTTGCAAAAAAATGTTAATAACCGAGTCTATGGGTGAGCCCACACCAGTTGTCGGCGTGATCAAACCGTTAACCAGAAACGGCGTAATCAGGATACCCAACAGCGTCGAGACCGAAGCGCTACAAACAGCAGCAGGCACATTACCCCCGGCGATGCCGGTAAGCGCCACCGCTGACTGAACCGTTGCCGGCAGCATGCACAAGTACAAGACACCCAAATAAAGCTCTGTGTTCACCAACGGCAGCAGAACCGGGCGCAAAACAAAGCCCATGATGGGGAAAAAGACAAACGTACAACACAAAATCAATGCGTGTAGGCGCCAATGCGTTAAGCCATCAATAATCGCCTGACGCGGCAATTTCGCACCATGCAAAAAGAACAGCAATGCAATTGCCGCAGTTGTTATGTACTTCAGGACGACCGCAAAAGACCCAGAGGCTGGCAAAAAACTAGCCAGCACCACCGTTGCGGCCAACAATAATGTGTAATTGTCGGGAAGGAAGAGAGTGCGTTTCATGATGCTATTGAACGCGACTTTCAGAAAATAATGAAATTAATTTGTTTTATCTATTTATAATTATTCCGCATGAATTGAAAATGGGTTCGAATGAACATTAGCCTTAAGCAGCTACAGGTATTCCGTGCCGTCGCCGCCGAGCGTAACTTCAGCCGGGCAGGTGAACTCATTGGGTTAACACAACCAGCGGTGAGTCGTGCCATTAATGAACTTGAACACCAACTGGATTTACGTTTATTCGATCGCACCACCCGGGATGTACAGTTGACCCAAGCAGGGCAAATTCTGGCCCAACGCCTGCCTCGCTGGATTGATGACCTTGAAAACACACTAAATGAGCTACATAGCTGGGTCCACAACCGCGTAGGCAAAGTACGCATTGCCAGTAGCCCCACACTATCTGCGGCGCTCATGCCGCACTGCCTTGCACTTTGCGCCGAACAAGAACCCGGACTGCACGTAATCTTGCTCGATCGTATTCAAGAGAATGTGCTGAACAGCATCCTGACTGGCGAGGTCGATTTCGGCATCATTGTTGAGCCCAATGCAGCCACCATGCGAGAGTTGCATTGCGAAACGCTTGTGACTGACCCTTTTGTAGTCGTTTGCCCTGAAAACCACCCCTTAGCAAAGCGCCGGCAAAGCCGTAGCAAAGTACCGAAGTGGTCTGACTTATCTGATTCAGATCTTATTTTG
>Ga0207884_1000943_pt1 | contig 13241 bp, 9 predicted proteins | sample MalvirmetaMSP144_FD_184236 | JGI IMG/M metagenome (GOLD analysis project Ga0207884, IMG submission 184236) | Marine viral communities from the Deep Pacific Ocean - MSP-144 (SPAdes) | ecosystem: Environmental > Aquatic > Marine > Oceanic | place: Pacific Ocean | collected 2011-07-08 | reverse complement strand
TCGGCGACCGAGGCGTCATTGCCGCCGGCCGCGATGGTCACCACCCGCCCAAGCTCGGTGGCGGCCTCCAGATCCACCCGCTCATAGCCGACCCCGCGTCGGGCGATGACCGCCAGGTGCGGCAGGGCCATGAGCAGGAAGCGCGTCACCCTGGCATGACCGACGATCCAGCCCTGGGCCCCCGTCAGCACTGCGGCCAGGCTGTCGTGGTCGAGGCCGCCATCGGCCTGGCCGGGCGGCAGGTCGGCGATGACGACCTCGCACCCGGCGGATTCCAGATAGGCGATCGCCTCGTCGTCGAAGAACCGCTGGGTCACCACGACCCGCCGCCTGCTGAGCGTCATCCTGCACCTCCTGCGAAGCCGGAGAGCGGTAACCCGGGGCAGGCCTGGCCGGCCAAGGCCGCTTGCGCATAGGCTTATGCGCGGGGACCGAAGATCAGCGGGTGGCGATGCTGTGCAGGCGCGCCTTGGTCCGCAGGACGTGCGCGCTCATCAGGCCGCCGGCGGCGGCGCTGTCGCCCCGCCGGATGGCCTCAAGGATGGCTTCATGGTCGCCCTGCGAAGTCAGGATGAATTCCGGCGGCGCCTCGGGCACTTCGCGCAGGCGCAGCGGCACATGGTCGGCCACCGCCGGGCAGAGCCGGGCGGGATCGCCAAACAGCGGATAGAGCAGCGTCATGCGGATGGCGTTGCGCAGGACAGCATTCTGCGGCGCCAGCTGGATGGCCCGATGGAACAGGCGGTTGATGGCGTACCAGTCCCGCTCGATAGCCTCGGACCAGCGGCCTTCGGCCAGGATGGCCCCGCCGCGCTCGACCATCTGCTCGATCTCCGCCAGCGCCTCGGCGGTCCAGCCCATCTCCACCGAGAGCCTGGCCCCCAGCCCCTCGAGCTGGGCCCGGACATCGATGGAATCGAGGATGTCGCTGAGCTTCATGCTCTGGACGGTGTAGCCGCGATTGACCCCATAGCTGACCAGACCCTCGGCCGAGAGCACCGCCAGGGCGCTGCGCACCGGCGTGCGCGAGACGTTCATCTCCGTGGCCAGGGCCTCGGCCCGCAGCCTGCTGCCCGGTGGCAGACGGCCTAGGACGATCTGTTCGCGCAGGTGGGTCAGGACGGTGTAGGTCGCAGGCTCGGTATAGGGTTCGGAGCTCGCCGCCCCGAACGACGCCAGCCATCCGTCACCTGTCATGCCTGCCGTCCTTTCGCCGGTTCCCCGCCGGGGGATGCGCGCCTCAGATACACCACTCCAGAGAGATTGCAGCGCCTCCTGACCCTGGTGTCGAGGTCGGTGATAGTCTTGCCCGCCACAGTCGGCGGGCGGGTCAGAGGAGACGGCGGATGGAACTGGCCTGGCTGGAGGACTTTCTGGCGCTGGCCCGCGAGCGGAACTTCTCGCGCGCCGCCGAGGCCCGCCACATTTCACAGCCGGCCTTCAGCCGCCGGGTGCGCCTGCTGGAGGACTGGCTGCAGGCGCCGCTGTTCGACCGCGACACCCACCGCGTGGATCTGACGGCGGCCGGCGCGGAATTCCTGCCGATCGCCGAAGAGATCGTGCGCCGTATCGGATTTGGCCGAGACCGGGTGCGGGAGGTCGCCGACCTGTCGGCCAGCCGCCTGCGCATCGCCTGCACCAATGTCCTGTCCCTGACCTTTTTCCCCGCCTGGCTGCAGGATCTGGAGCAGGCCGGCGCGCCTTCGAACATCAGCCTGGTCACCGACAGCATGGCCGACTGCGAGCGGCTGATGGTGGAGGGCCAGGCGCAGTTCATCCTCTGCCATCACCACCCGGCGACCCCGACGGAACTCGACTCGGCCGCCTTCCTGGCCCTCGACATCGGCGCCGATGTCTTGGCGCCCGTGAGCGCGCCCGCCGGGCTGGGCGCCGCCGCACCTTTGCATCCCCTGCCCGGCTCGCCTGAGACGCCCACCGCCCATCTGGCCTTCAGCGCCGCCTCCGGGATGGGGCGCATCGTCTCGGTCACGCGGGGCGCCGGGGCGCCGGCGAAATGGCTCACCCCCGTCTTCACCGCGCATCTGGCCATGGTGTTGCTGATCATGGCGCGGGAGGGGCGTGGCATGGCCTGGCTGCCGCTGAGCCTGACGGGACAGGACCTTGAGACCGGCCGCCTGGTGCGCAGCGCGCCCTCCAGCGATTGGGACATCCCCATAGGCATCCGCCTCTACCGCCCCCGCGCGCGGCAGAGCCCGGCGGCCGAAGCCTTCTGGACTCAGGCTGCGGCGACCGCGCAACGGCGGGAGCCCAGGGCCAAGCCGGTCGCAGCGATCGAACAGCCCTAGCGCCGCCTTACCGAGGACAACCTATTGAGCATCCCCAGGCATACGCCGGTCATCGTCCCAGCAGGTGATTCATCAACCGGCAGAGATTGTCGGGATCGACCGGCTTTTGCAGAAGCGGCCGATCGCTGAAGCCGTGGGGCATCTCCAGGTCGGAATAGCCACTGACAAACACGAAGGGCGTCGCCGTCTCTGCGAGCCTGTCAGCGACCGCAAAGCTGCGGTCCTCATGGACATTGATGTCCAGGACAGCCAGATCCACGGCTTCGCGTTCCAGGAGATCCATCGCCTGGCGCACGCGGCCCACCGGGCCGACGATCTCGTAGCCCGCCTGGGCGAGGGCGCCGCCGATCTGTTCGGCGATCAGCCATTCGTCTTCCAGAACGAGGACCCTGGCGCGCGTGCTCAACGCCATCACCTGTCACCCAAGGGAATGTTGAGCCGAACGCTGACGCCGGCAGCGCCGAAGTCGATCGAGGCCTCGCCGCCCAGATTGTATGAGGTTTCGCGCTCGATGAGTTTCAGGCCGAACCCCTGACGGTTGGCCTGGGCGACAGCCGGGCCTCCGCTTTCCTGCCAGCTGAGGATGAGCTGGTCGCCCTCGGCGGCGCCTGATTGGGTCCAGTCGACGACAAGCTTGCCGGCCGGCGTCGAGAGCGCGCCATACTTGGCCGCATTGGTGGCCAGCTCGTGCAGGATCATCCCCAGAGACAGCGCGTGCCGGGGCTTCAGGCGTACCGCTGGCCCGGAGACCTGCACCCGCTCCATGCCGAAGGGCGACAGCTCCGTGCAGACGAGATCCTGCAGGGAGCTCTCGGTCCAGTTTTCCCGCGACAACAGCTCGTAGGAGCGCGACATCGCCTGAAGCCGGCCAATGAAGGCTTCCAGGAAGGCTTCGGGCGAGCGCGACGAGCGATGGGTCTGCTGGGCGATGCCGATCGCCACCATTAGCATGTTCTTCACCCGGTGGTTCAGCTCGGCGATCAGGGTCTGCTGGTGGGACTGCGCCTCGGTCAGCCTGGTGACGTCGACGAACGTCACGACGACGCCTTCAATAACCCCTTCGAGCGAGCGGTACGGGGCGATGCGCAGCGTGTAATTCTTGTGCAGATCCGGATGGAACACCTCCCGTTCCCGGGGTGATCCGTCCTGGAAGACCATCTGTATTTCTTCGACAAACCCATGCAGCGACAGGCGGCTGTTGAGGTCTGTCAGAGGGCGGCCACGATCGCTCGGCAGGATATTGAAGAGCTCCTTGACGGCAGGCGTGTAGCTCCGGATCTTGAGATCTCGGTCCAGGAACACCGTCGGAATCTGCGTGCTCTCGAACAGATTCTGCAGATCGTTGTTGGCGCGATCGAGCGCGTCGATCTTGGTCAGAAGCTCCGAGTTTACGGTACTCAGCTCTTCGTTGAGGGACTGCTGCTCCTCCTTCGACGCCTCCAGCTCCTCATTGCTGGACTGGAGCTCCTCATTGACCGAAAGCATTTCCTCATTGGAGGAGCGGAGCTCCTCCAGCGCGGTCTCATATTCCTCGATCAGGGACTGCAGGCGCTCCTTGGTGTCGCGCAGTTCCCGCTCAAGCAGGACCGAGGCCCCGCTTTCGCCAGGCGGCGGCCCCTCGACGTCTTCGGCGCCGAGGGATGGTCCGACATCGTTGAAGACCACCACGTAGAGGGGCGATCCTTGGCGACGCTGCGCCAGGGGTTCGACGGTGATCCCCACCATCTGGACCCGGCCCTCCTCCGAAGTGACCGGAACAGGGTTGCGCGCGACCACATTGTCGCTCTCCACAGCTTCGCGGAAGGCGGCGCGCAGTTCCAGCCTCAGGCCTTTTCTCGCCAGGGTGAGCAGCTGCCGCGTGGGCGCGCCTGGCGCGAGCTCTAGATAACGGTTTGTGCGGGCCGAGAGATGGACGATGTCGCCGTCGCGGTTCACCAGCGCGTGGGCAGGCGCGAACCGCTCCAGGATCTGGAACTCCAGCGCCTGGCGCAGGGCAAGACCTGGGGTTGCGTCCAGGGGGTGGCGGCGGGGATGGTCCGGAAGTCCGCCGTCACCCTGCCGGCGAACCGATACGGGTGATGGGATCGCCACGCTGATGTCGTCGCGGCTGCGGAATATCCGGTTCTTCTTGTCGACCGGCTCAAAGAGGTCGCCATACCGCCCCACGCTCTCCGACAAGCCGAGGAAGAGATAGCCGCCGCCGCGGAGCGCGTAGCTGAAGGTCGGCAGGACCTGTTCCTGAATCTCAGGCCCGAAATAGATCAGCAGGTTCCGGCATGACACCAGCTGGACTCGCGAGAATGGCGGATCGCGGATAACGCTGTGGGGCGAGAAGATGCACAGGTCGCGGATCTCCTTGCGCAGGACATAGCTTCCGCCCTCCTGGACAAAGAACCTCTCGCGCCGCTCCGGCGACACGCTCTGTAACAGCGCCTCGGGGTAGCGGCCCGCGCGGGCGACCCCCAGGGCCAACTCGTCGATGTCGGTGGCAAACACCTGGACCCGGGGCGTGACGCCGAGGCGATCCATGTGCTCGCGCAGCAGGATGGCGATGGAATAAACCTCTTCGCCGGTCGCGCAGCCGGGCACCCAGACGCGAACCGCCTCGTCTGGTTCCCGCTCTTCGAACAGCTTGGGAATGACCAGCTGCTCGAGGCTGTCAAAGGCCTCCTTGTCGCGGAAGAAGTCCGTGACATTGATCAGAAGGTCACGGAACAGAGCCGCCACCTCCTTGGGGTCGCTTTTCAGGTGCTCGATATAGGCCTTCTGGTCCTGGGCCTGGACGACGTGCATGCGGCGCTGGACGCGGCGGAGGAAGGTCTTCGACTTGTAGCCGGCGAAGTCATGGCCGATCTGGTTACGGATGATGGACGAAATCGCCGATTGCGTGTCGCCGCCGTCGCGGTCGGGCCAGTGGCCCAGCCCCTCGTCCAGCCTGCGGGCGAATTCGACGAGCTTGGCGCCCATCTCCTGGGCGGGAAGCGCGAGATCGACAAAGCCGGTCGAGATGGCGCTCTCGGGCATCGAGGGGTGCGCCGGCCCATGGCCGTCGGCGACCTGGGCCAGGGTCAGACCGCCCCGCTCCTTGATGACCTTGGTCCCCAGGGTTCCGTCGCCATCGCCGCCGGAGAGCACGACCGAGGCGGCGTACTCCTCCTGATCCAGCGCCAGTGAGCTGAACAGTATGTCGATCGGCTTGCGCTCCCGGCGCGTGCTGTTCGACCTGTTCAGCTGAAGCCGGCCGTCCTTGAGGCTGATGATGGCGTCGGCGGGAAGCACGTAGACGCAGTTGGGCTGCACCTCGACATCGTGCTCGGCCACCACGACGCTGAGGTCGGTGTAGCGCGCGACGATCTCGTGAAGCAGGCTTTCGCGATCGGGGCTGAGGTGGGTGACGACGATGAAGCCGAGCCCAGGACGTGGAGGCACCCCTTGGAAGAAGCCCTCAAGCGCCTCGATCCCACCAGCCGAGGCGCCGACACCGACAATAAGAAATTTCGATCGTTGGTCTGGCACGGGCCATCCTAGTGACAAAGGGCGGAGAATCTGAGCGCCAAAGCCAAGGTGGCGCTGTCTGGGTCGGCAGGGTCCAGCGCTCCTTGTCGTTCGCCGCCTGGACTTCAACTATAGAAGAACCGTCAGCTCGGCTCTTCGATCCCCGATCATCCTTTTTGCTTTGGATGAACGCTGAGCAATTCGTCGTACTTCTGGCGAACTGATTCGTAACACTCGCAGGTGTGGTCTTCGAGACCACGGCGGTCGAGGATCTGAATCTGCCCCCGAGAATAGCGCACCAGACCCGCGTCCTGCAGGCCGCTGGCCACCCGGCTCACCGTGGTGCGCTGGACCCCGAGCATCAGGCCCAGGAACTCCTGTGTGAGCTGGATCTGGTCGCCGCCCACCCGGTCCTGGGTCATGAGCAGCCAGCGGCAGAGACGCTCGTCGACGCTGTGCAGCGCATTGCAAGCCGCCGTCTGCTGAACCTGCGCCGTATTGGCCTGGGCATGGCGGATGATGAGATCTGTGAGGTTCACGCTGAGCGCCGCCGCTGCGCGCAGGCGCGCCGCCGACATCTTGATGGCGTGCCCCGCGATCTGAGCGACGACCCGATCGGTCGAGGTGGAAGAGCCAAGGGCGTTCAGAAGCCCCCAGCCGCTCTCCCGGCCGATCGTGCAGGCCTCCACGTCGTGTCCGCTCTCCATCGTGGTGACAACCGAAAGAACTGACGAGGTCGGAAACCAGACGCAGACCAATTCTTCGCCCGGCTCGGCGACCTGGGCTCCTCGATGCAGCGAAACGTCGATCAGGTATGGCGTAAGAAGACCAAGGGTTTCTGCCGAAAGTCTACCTAAGAAGTCGTTGGCCTCGAATTCCACCCAGCGTCCCATGATTTTCCACGCTTCCGGCGCGCGGACAGCGATACCTGCCACCTGCCTGGCAGGGTCAATGAGTTTGCGTTTGAATGACCAACGCCCCCCTGTCTGTCGAGTTGCGCACCTACGCTACTCAAAGATGATCATGGGTTTCGGCACGCCCCTTGAGCGAAGCACAACGAAATCTCGCCTTGGCGGCCGTCTGACAGGCTCAGGGCCTGCGCCCAGTTCCGCGGCCGATCCGACCCACGGACTTCCTCCGCATCCTTACGTCTTCCTTATGCGCCAGCGCGCAACGCCATCTCGCGCCCTTATGCGGCCCGGGCGGACAGTGCCCCATCGCAAACTGATGACGGCCGAACATGCTCGACATCCTCTATCTGGCTCTGGCGATCGGCGCCTTCGCCCTGCTCGGCGCGCTGGTCGCCGGGCTTCGGCGGCTCTGACATGGCCGAACTCGTCTTCTGGGGCGCCGGCGCCCTCGTGATCGGCGGCTACATGCTGGCCGCCCTGCTGCGGCCTGACCGCTTCTGACGGAACTCTCATCATGAACTGGCAAGGCTGGGCGGAAATCGCCCTGACCCTGGGGCTGCCGTTCCTCCTCGGCTGGCCCATAGGCGTCTTCATCTCGCGGGTCTGGAACCAGGAGCGCACCTGGCTCGACCCGGTGCTGCAACCTGTCGAGCGCGGATTTTACGTTGCGCTGGGCGTTCGTCCCGACCAGTCCCAGACCTGGACCGGCTACGCCGCCGCCCTGCTGGCCTTCAATGCGGCGGGCTTTGTCCTGCTCTACGCCATCCTGCGGCTACAGGGCCTGCTGCCGCTGAACCCGCAGGGGTTCGGCCCGCTGTCCGAACCGCTGGCTTTCAACACGGCCGTCAGCTTCGTCACCAACACCAACTGGCAGGCCTATAGCGGCGAGACGACGCTGAGCCACCTCAGCCAGATGGCCGGCCTGACGGTGCAGAACTTTCTGTCGGCAGCCACCGGCGCGACCGTGGCCGCGGCTCTGGCCCGCGCCTTCGCCGCCCACAGGCAGACCGGCCTTGGCAACTTCTGGGCCGATCTGGTGCGCACCACCCTGTGGGTGCTGCTACCCCTTTCGATTGTCGCAGCCGTGGTCTTCGCCGCCCTCGGCGTGCCGCAGACCCTTTCGGCTTCGGCCACGGCCACAACACTCGAAGGCTCTGAGCAGACCATCCCGCTGTTCGCCACGGCCAGTCAGCTGGCCATCAAGCAGCTCGGCATCAATGGCGGCGGCGTGTTCGGCGTGAACTCAGCCCATCCGCTGGAAGGCCCGACCCCGCTGGCCAACTTCATCGCCGCCATCTCGATCAACGTCCTGGGCTGGGCCGCCTTCTTCGCCTTCGGACGCACGGCCCTGGCGGGCCGCAACCTGAGGGCCATCGCTATCGCCGCCCTCCTCCTGCTCTCGACAGGCGCCGCGGCGCTCTATTGGACCGAGACCCAGGCCCCGCCGGCCCTGGTCGCCGCCGACGCCGAGGCCTCAGTGAACATGGAGGGCAAGGAGGTGCGCTTCGGCGCGCCGGCCTCGGCCGTCTGGGCGGCCATGACCACCGGCGCCTCCAACGGCTCGGTCAATTCCATGCATTCGAGCTTCATGCCGCTCGGCGGCGGGGTGCAGATCTTCTTCATGCAGCTGGGTGAGATCCTGCCCGGCGGCATCGGCACGGGCGTCGGCTTCATGCTGATGATGGCCCTGCTCGCGGTCTTCGTGGCCGGCCTGATGGTCGGCCGCACGCCGGAATATCTGGGCAAGAAGATCGAGGCGCGCGAAGTCCAGTACGCCATGCTGGCCGTGCTGGTCCTGCCGCTGACCATCCTGGGGTTCTCCGCGGCCGCGGCCGTGCTGCCCGTGGCGCTGGAAAGCCTGGCCAATCCCGGACCCCATGGGTTGTCGGAGATCCTCTACGCCTACACCTCGGCCAGCGCCAATAACGGGTCGGCCTTTGCGGGCCTGGCCGCCGATACCCCCTGGTGGAACACGACGCTCGGCCTGGCCATGCTGATGGGCCGCTTCCCCGGCATCGTCATCATGCTGGCCATCGCCGGCGCCCTGGCGGCCAAGCCCAAGCTGGCCCCTTCGGCCGGCGCCCTGCCCACCGACAGCGGGCTTTTCATCGGCCTGCTGATCGGGGTGATCCTGATCCTGGGCGGCCTCCAGTTTTTCCCGGCCCTCGCGCTCGGCCCGATCGTCGAGCACTTCCAGGCGCTTGACGCGCTGGCCGCCTCGCGGAGCACACTCCCATGAGCACAACCGACACGCCCCTGGGCGAAAACCGTGGCCGGGCCTCCAGCCTCGCCGCGGGCCTCGATGGCCCGGCCCTGGCGCGGGCGGCCAAGGACGCCGCCGTCAAGCTCGACCCGCGCCGGCTGACCGGCAATCCGGTCATCTTCGCCACCTGGCTGGTGGCGGTGCTGAGCACGATCTCGGCCGCCCTGATCATCGGGCGGGGCGAAGACGGCGCCTTCGCCGTCCAGCTGGCGGTCTGGCTCTGGGCCACCGTGCTGTTCGCCAATCTGGCCGAGAGCATCGCCGAGGGCCGCGGCAAGGCCGCCGCCGACAGCCTCCGCGCCAGCCGGGTCACCACCCGGGCCAAGCTGATCATCGACGAGGCCACCGGGACCATCGTCCCTACCCCGGCCCACGAACTGGGCGCCGGCCAGGTGGTGCTGGTGGAGGCCGGCGATGTCATCCCCGCCGACGGCGAGATCATCGAAGGCGTGGCCTCCGTCAACGAGGCGGCGATCACCGGCGAAAGCGCCCCGGTGATCCGCGAGAGCGGCGGCGACCGCTCGGCTGTCACCGGCGGCACCACCGTGGTCTCCGACTGGATCAAGGTTCGCATCACCTCGGAGCCCGGTGGGACCTTCCTGGACCGCATGATCGCCATGGTCGAAGGGGCCGACCGCCGCAAGACGCCCAACGAGGTCGCCCTGGCCGTCCTGCTGGCGGGCCTCAGCCTCGTCTTCCTTATCGCTGTGCTCACGCTGGTGGGGCTTGGCGCCTATTCCGGCATAACTCTCTCGCCCCTGGTGCTGGGCGCGCTGTTCATCACCCTGATCCCTACCACCATCGGCGGGCTGCTGTCGGCGGTGGGCATCGCCGGCATGGACCGGCTGCTGAAGGTCAATGTGCTGGCCACCTCAGGGCGGGCGGTGGAGGCGGCCGGCGACGTCGACACCCTGCTGCTGGACAAGACCGGCACCATCACCTTCGGCAACCGGATGGCGACCGAGGTGATCCCGGCGCCCGGCGTGCGGCCCGAACAGGCGCTGCGGGCGGCGCTGATGGCGTCCCTCGCCGACGAGACGCCGGAGGGCCGCTCCATCGTCGAGCTGGCCCGCGCCCAGGGCGAGGTCGCCGAGGCCCCGCAAGGCGCCGAACCGATCGCCTTTTCCGCCGTCACCCGTCAGTCGGGCCTGAACGCCCAGGGGCGGGCCTGGCGCAAGGGGGCGGTCGATGCGGTCCTGCGCACCGTCGGCCTCACGCCCGAGGAGATGCCGTCGGAGGTCGCCGCCGCGGTCGACCGGATTGCGCGCTCGGGCGGCACGCCCCTGGCGGTCAGCGAGGACGGGGCGCTGGTGGGCGTCATCCACCTGAAGGATGTGGTGAAGCCCGGCGTGAAGGCCCGCTTCGCCGACCTGCGGCGCATGGGCCTGCGCACGGTGATGATCACCGGCGACAATCCGGTCACCGCCGCGGCCATCGCCTCGGAGGCGGGCGTCGACGACTTCCTCGCCGAGGCGACGCCGGAGGACAAGCTGCGCCTGATCCGGGCCGAGCAGGCCAAGGGCCGGCTGGTGGCCATGTGCGGCGACGGCGCCAACGACGCCCCGGCGCTGGCCCAGGCCGATGTGGGGGTGGCCATGCAGACTGGCGCCCAGGCGGCCCGGGAGGCCGGCAATATGGTCGATCTCGACTCCGACCCCACCAAGGTCATCGAGATCGTCGAGGTGGGAAAGCAGATGCTGATCACCCGCGGCGCGCTCACCACCTTCTCCATCGCCAACGACGTGGCCAAGTACTTCGCCATCATCCCGGCCATGTTCGTCACCGCCCTGCCGGCCCTGGGAGCGCTCAACATCATGGGGCTGTCGAGCCCGCAGAGCGCGATCCTGTCGGCGGTGATCTTCAACGCCCTGATCATCGTGCTGCTGATCCCCCTGGCCCTGCGCGGCGTCCGTTACCGGGCGCTGGGGGCCTCGAAGCTCCTGTCGCGCAACCTGGCGATCTATGGCCTGGGCGGGCTGGTGGCGCCCTTCATCGGCATCAAGCTGATCGACCTGGCCCTCTCGTCCCTGGGGCTGGCCTGATGGACCGGTTCGTCCAAAGCCGCAGCTTCTGGTTCAAGGTCGTCTGCCTCCTATGCCTCGCCTTCGGCATCATGATCCAGGTGCTGGACCACGTCCGAGAGGCGCCTTCGCCCCTAGCTCGCCCTCATCCCATCGAAGCCCACGCCCCCGGCGGCGGCCCCGTCAATCCAGACCCAGAGTGATCCATGCTCTCCCTCCTTCGCCCGGCCCTCGCCTCGGTGGGCCTGTTCACCCTCCTGCTCGGCCTCGCCTATCCGCTGGCGATCACGGGCGTCGCCCAGGCCGCCTTCCCGCAGCAGGCCGACGGAAGCCTCGTCGTAAGGGACGGGCGCATCGTGGGGTCGGCGCTGGTCGGTCAGGCCTTCACCTCGGCCCGCTACCTGCAGGGCCGGCCCTCGGCGGTCGACTATGACGCCACGGGCTCTGGCGCCTCCAACCTCGGGCCACTGAACCCGGATCTGATCGCCGAGACCTCAGAACGCGCTGGCGCGTGGCGCGCTGCGACCGGAAGCGCCGACGTCCCTGCCGACGCGGTCACCGCCTCAGCCTCAGGCCTGGATCCGCATATCTCGCCGGCCAATGCGCTGGCCCAGGCCAGGCGCATCGCCGAGACCCGGGGCGCCGACATCGATCAGGTCCGCGCGGTCATCGCCAACCATGTCGAGGGCCGAACCTTCGGCGTGCTGGGCCAGCCAAGGGTCAATGTGCTGCAGACCAACCTCGCCCTCGACGCCGCCTTCGCGCCGGAGCAACCTGCGCCGCGATGACCCCCGACACGCCCCGCCGGCCCGATCCTGACGCCCTGCTCGCGGCCACCCGGGCGGGGCGTGGTCGGTTGAAAGTGTTCCTGGGCATGTCGCCTGGCGTGGGCAAGACCTACGAGATGCTGCGCGCCGCGCGCCGCCGGAAGGCGGAAGGCCAGGACGTGGTGGTCGGCCTGGTCGAGACCCACGGGCGCAAGGAGACCCAGGCCTTGCTGCGGGGGCTGGACGTGCTGCCCCGGGCGCCGATGGAGCACCGCGGGGCGACGCTGCTGGAGTTTGACCTCGACGCCGCCCTGGCCCGGCGGCCCGCCCTGCTGCTGGTCGATGAATACGCCCACTCCAACGCGCCGGGCTCGCGGCACGCCAAGCGTTGGCAGGATGTGGACGAACTGCTGGCCGCCGGGATCGACGTCTGGACGACCCTGAACATCCAGCATCTGGAAAGCTTGGTCGATGTGGTCTGGAAGATCACCGGCGTGCGCCAGCGCGAGACGGTGCCGGACATGGGCCTCGACCGCGCCGACGAGATCGAGCTGGTGGACATCACGCCGGCCGAGCTGCGCGAGCGGATGGGCGAGGGAAAGGTCTATGTGCCGGAGACCGCCCGCCTGGCGGCGGAACGGTTCTTCAAGATCGAGAACCTGACCGCCTTGCGGGAGCTTTCCCTGCGCCGGGCCGCCCAGGCGGTGGACGACCAGCTGATGGGCGCCATGAGACGGGCCGGCGTCGAAGGCCCCTGGGCGGCGGGTGAGCGCATCCTGGTTCTGATCGGCCCAGACCCCATGGCCGGGTCCCTGGTCCGCGCCGGCCGGCGCCTGGCCGACATGATGATGGACGCGCCCTGGAGCGTGGCCCATGTGGAGCGGCCCAATCGCGCGGGGATCTCGACCGACGCCGCCCAGCGGCTTCGCGAGGCGGTCAAGCTGGCCGAACAGCTGGGCGCCTCCACCATCACCCTGACCGGCGACGACATCGTCGGCTCCGTCCTCGACTACGCCCGACGGAACAACGTCACCCAGATCGTCCTCGGCAAGAGCCGGGTCCGACGCCCCTTCCGGCCAGGGCTGGCCGAAGCCCTGCTGGCCCGCACCCAAGGCGCGGCCCTCCACGTGGTGACCGAGGGCTCCGAACCGCCAGCGCCCAAGCCCCTCGCCCCGGCCCGACCGGCTGGCCTCGCCTGGCGGGCTCAGGCCGGCGCCATGGCCCTGGTGGCCATCGGGTTCGCCATCGCCCATGGCCTGGACCGATACGTCGAGAGCGTGAACCTCGCCATGGTGTTCATGCTCAGCGTCCTGGTCGCAGGGTTGGCCTACGGCCTGTGGCCGGCGATCGCCGCGGCGGCGGCCTCGGCCTTTCTCTACAACTTCTTCTTCCTCCAGCCGCGCCTGACGGTCTGGATCGGCCATCCCGCCGACGTGCTGACCTTCGCGGTCTTCTTCGCCGTCGCCCTCACCACCGGC
>Ga0207884_1000941_pt1 | contig 13260 bp, 11 predicted proteins | sample MalvirmetaMSP144_FD_184236 | JGI IMG/M metagenome (GOLD analysis project Ga0207884, IMG submission 184236) | Marine viral communities from the Deep Pacific Ocean - MSP-144 (SPAdes) | ecosystem: Environmental > Aquatic > Marine > Oceanic | place: Pacific Ocean | collected 2011-07-08 | reverse complement strand
ACAAATTTGTCAGGAACAAATTTGGATGCCGAAGGCGCCCGTAGGGTGAGTGGCATGGATGCCACGAATCAAACAGGTAAGTCTCTAATCCTGACAAAAAGCCGCTACTCGTCAACACAAAAGGGGAATTAAGCTCCGACCTGAAAATTTATCCCCTGATTGCCCTTATACGAAGCCGAGCATCGCAGAGCTGGTCGGATCAGCATGACGGCTGTTTGAGCGTAGCGAGTTTCCGTCATGCCCGACCAGATTGAGAAGCGCAGGGAACCCGCAGGGCGAGTATGGGCTGGCCTTTTTTGGTTCGTTTTTTGGCCACGCAAAAAATGAACAGTGGGCTTTAGTCCTCAAGTAAAAGCAAATTTACTGAAATCGCTATTAACTTCTTATTTCAGTGATGTTGCAGTCTAACTACTTTCGATTGAGCTAAGATTTCTTCTTATTAACTGAACATCTTTTTCGATCTGATCGATAATGTCTGTCATTTTTTCAATGGTATTATTTACGAGTTCGTTTACGATTGGAGATTGCTGGAAAAAAATTTCATTCATAACTGAGTCAATTTGTGAATCTCCGGATTGTGCCTCAATTTCAAATTCAATTTCATTCATTTTTCTGAAATATGGGGTGGCATCATGATACCAAGCGTCATATTTATCAGATAGTTCATTACTGATATAGATTCTATTGTTTTCGATATTTTCACGAAATAAATTGAAATGAGAAGCAAAGTTGTAGCTTGGATTAAATATTTCTGTTGTTCCATCTTCATATCTAAGTTTATCAAACTCAACCTTTAGCTTTAATAAGTTGGTGTATATTTTTATTTTATTGTCGAATATGTCTTGAAAAGTTGATTTTGATATTTGGTGAAATTGATCCTTTTTAATCATTTCTATTTGAAAATCTTTTTCAAGTGACTTTATGGCAGTTTCATGTTGATGCTTTGATTTTTGTAGTTTTTCTTCTAATTGTGCTTTGGTTTCAATTAATGATCGGTCTGCCCATAATTTTCCTAGCCATGCTGACAATGCTATGACTAATCCTGTTCCACCAAACTGTTGAATAAAATTACTTAATGAGTTGATGGTATCCATTAAAAATCCTTGGTTTTGTTAATTATTTATTATCTTGAGGTATGTGAATGCTAATAGTTTTCCATGTATTAGAGTTGAAATCGATTCCAGATAATAGAAAAACCTCCTTTGCTTTATTTTCCCAAGAATCGGATTCATCAATACGAAAATAATTTTTTGACTCGATTAATTTATTTAAGTACCAGATGACTTCAATTACATCAATTATCATACGAGCGGAGCAAGCAGTATTAATATAAAAACAACCATTACTTTCATTAAATTGAGAGTTATCGTCTCTTTGGCGATCAGTTGATTTGATAATCAGAAATTTTGATTTTAAATTTAGAATGAGCTCCCTTTGATCTTTGGTTAGTAATTTATTAACTGAAACTAGCTCTATAGTTAAGGCATCAATACAAGTCATATCAACCTCAGTAAACCCAGAATATGATGGGCGATTTGGTTTGAGATATTCTTCATTTAAATTACGAAGCCATGACTTAAAATAATTAGAAATTAGTTCTAATTCAGAGTAAAAACCTAACTCAAGAGAATTTGCTCTTTGTTTATAAATTCTAATTGTTAGAATGTGGCCGAAAATCACACCAACCACCGCACCTACTAAACCACTTATTAGCCCAATAAGCAGTTGTTCGAATGTTTCTGGATCCATAGGCATTGCATGACCTCATGAGTCTTAAAGACGAAACTACTTTTAAAAATACTTTGAATAATTTATGACATCTGAAGATGCTAAGCTATCAATTTCCAATAATTAAGCAAAACCATGAAATACACCGACCTAAGAGACTTCATTACCAACCTGGAAAAACAGGGCGAGCTAAAACGCATCACCACCGAGGTAGATCCCCATCTGGAGATGACGGAGATTTGTGATCGGGTGTTGCGTGCTGGTGGTCCGGCGATTCTGTTTGAGAACCCTAAAGGCAGCAAGATTCCGGTGTTGGCGAATCTGTTTGGTACGCCTAAACGGGTGGCACTGGGCATGGGCGAGGATTCGGTTGAAGCGTTACGTGAAGTAGGTAAATTACTGGCATTTCTGAAAGAGCCTGAACCACCTAAGGGCATGAAAGACGCTTGGGATAAGTTACCGATCTTTCGCCAGGTATTGAATATGGGCCCGAAGGTGGTGAAAAAAGCCCCTTGTCAGGAGCAGGTGATTGAGGGTGATGCTATTGATTTGGCTGAGTATCCCATTCAACTTTGCTGGCCGGAAGATGCTGCACCGTTAATTACCTGGGGTTTAGTTGTTACCAAAGGCCCGCATAAAACCCGGCAGAATCTTGGGATTTATCGTCAGCAGGTGATCGGTAAAAATCGGGTGATTATGCGTTGGTTATCGCATCGTGGTGGGGCGTTGGATTTTAAGGAGTGGCAGCAAACGCATCCGGGTGAACCGTTTCCAATTGCTGTGGTGCTGGGTTGTGATCCAGCCACTATTTTAGGTGCGGTGACGCCTGTTCCCGACACACTTTCTGAATATGCCTTTGCTGGTTTGTTGCGTGGCAGTAAAACCGAACTGGTGAAATGTATCGGCAGTGATCTGCAGGTGCCAGCTCAATCCGAGATTGTCCTGGAAGGCTTTATCTATCCGGATGATATGGCACCGGAAGGACCATACGGTGATCACACTGGTTATTACAATGAAGTGGACAGCTTTCCGGTATTTACCATCGAGCGAATTACTCAGCGTAAAAATCCGATTTATCACAGCACGTATACCGGTCGTCCACCCGATGAACCGGCGATTCTTGGCGTGGCGTTAAACGAAGTATTTGTGCCGATTCTGCAGAAGCAGTTTCCGGAGATTGTCGATTTTTATCTGCCGCCTGAAGGCTGCTCGTATCGGATGGCCGTGGTCAGCATGAAAAAACAATATGCCGGTCATGCCAAACGGGTGATGATGGGCGTTTGGTCTTTTTTACGGCAGTTTATGTATACAAAATTCGTGATCGTCGTCGATGATGATGTAAACGTGCGTGATTGGCAGGATGTGATCTGGGCCATTACCACGCGAATGGATCCGGCCCGCGATACGGTTTTAATTGAAAATACACCGATTGATTATCTGGATTTTGCTTCGCCGGTATCTGGTCTTGGCTCAAAAATGGGCATGGATGCGACCAATAAACTACCAGGTGAAACCAACCGTGAGTGGGGCAGACCGATTGAGAAAGATCCGGCGATTGTTGCTCGGGTTGATGCGATTTGGTCTGAGTTGGGATTGGATTAAGACGACTCAGCCCGGTAGCTGAATACCGATAAAAGCTAATAGATTCAACACAGCCATTATTATCAATAACCAGATGGTCAACTGCATACCAATAATTCGTCGTGGAATGATGGCCTTGCTAACGCCATTGGCGTGAATCACTCGGCCAATAATAAACAGGCTGCCCAGTAAATGGATTAACCAGATTGGGCCTTGGTTAAGTTCAAAAACAATTAACAACAGTAAACCAATTGGCAGATATTCAACTGCATTGGCATGCGCCCTAATCGCGGCCAGTAGATCTTTATTCCCGCCATCGCCTAATGCCACTTTATGTAGTCGTCGCAGGGCAATGACATTGCCTGCTAGAGCGACGATGAGAAATGCTGCAAGTGCGATATAAATGGTGGCGTGCATAATCCCTAATCCCAGGCATTTAGTATGAGTCTAAATGTGCCTTATTCAGCGGTCGTTGATCCAGCTTTATTTTCTTTCTGATTCTCCCACCAATGTGAATGGCTGTTATTTACATGATGATGGGGTTGTACCGGGCGCATCATGCGGTTGCTGATCAATGCCACAATCAGTAATGACGCCATCACATACATGGTCGAGTTATAGAGACTTGGTGTTGGATCCATGGTGCCAGCGGGTACGATTTCCATTAAAGAGGCAATCGATACAGTACTGGTTTGAATCAAGGTATCGAGTTCTGTCAGTGGCGCACCAAAGCGGTTTAGAAATACGTTGGGATCGACGGTATTGGCCAGGTTATGAATAGCTTTATAAATTGATTGTTCACGCAAATGGGTCAGTAATACCGGACCCAGAATTCCTGCGACGCTCCAAGCCGTCAGCAGACGTCCATGAATACCACCGACATGCAATGTACCGAAGATATCGGCCAGATAGGCGGGAATAGTGGCAAATCCACCGCCATACATGGTGAAAATTAACATAGTGACAGCATAAAACAGAACCAGCCAAGTAATGGCAGGATTAATACTGGCTTGCATTGCTATAAAAGGAATCGACATATATAACAACGCGCCGAGCATAAAGAAAATACTGTAGGTGGTTTGCCGGCCAATATAGTCCGACATGGATGACCAGAAGAAGCGTCCTGCCATATTAAACACACTGATCATCAGCACATAGGTGGCAGCAAATCCGGCGTCGACAATTGAAGGCAAACTGGGGCCAAAAATATCGGTGACCATGGTTTTGGCCACGCCAATTACGCCGATACCGGCAGTGACGTTGAAACACAACATAATCCACAGTTGGTAGAACTGTGGGGTTTTTAACGCCTGATCAATATGCACATGGTTTTCAGTAATCAGCGATTTAGCCGTTTTTTTGTTGGAGTCAGGATGCCATCCGGCAGGTTTCCAGTTTGCTGGTGGCACCCGGAAACTAAATGCTGCAATGACCATCACCACAAAATAAACAATCCCCAGCGTTAGAAATACCGATGCTGCACCAGTGCTGCCTGAACCGACGACATAGACACCTTCCGGACCGGGCAATGGCATAGTAGCCATATCTTTGGCAGTGGCGACCACGACTTCAACCTTGTCTCCCGCCATTTGAACAAAACGCCGGCCATTTTCGGTGATTAACGCCAGATCACTGGCTTTGCCCAGATAGGTTGGAGCTTCATAGAACAATGACAGCAGATAGCCTTTTAGCGGAGCACCAATAATTGCCCCACCACCAAAGCCCATAATGGCAATTCCGGTGGCCATGCCTCTTCGATCCGGGAACCAGCGAATTAAGGTACTGACCGGTGTTACATAGGCAAGACCAAGACCACACCCCCCGATAACACCGTAGCCCAGATAGATTAACCAGACTTCATGCAGATAAAGGCCCAGACTGCTGATTAAAAAGCCACCGCCCCACAGACAGGCAGCAAGAAAGCCAGTGGCTCTTGGTCCGACCTGTTCAAGCCATTTACCACCAATGGCGGCGGCAAGACCGAGAAAAACAATGGCGGTTGAAAAGATCCATACCACTGATGAAAAATGCCAGTCATCGGCGGCACTGGTGACCACACCAAGCTGCTTAATCAGCGGTGGATTAAACATACTCCAGGCATAAACAGAGCCAATGCAAAGATGAATAAAAACCGATGCCGGTGCAATCAACCAACGATTAAATCCGGGTTTGGCGACAATATGCCGTTTATGAAGATGGGCCAGCATGATGTTTTATCCTTAAATACATATGGTTTCTGCTGAGTGAGGCAGTGTATGAAGGTGGTTAAGCAGACTGTTTTTGTATCTGCACGATTTGTAACCGACTGATCGCATCACGCGCTAAGGGTGAAAGATCGGTGTCATCTGTAGCAGCATCAATTAGGTCGTGACGCATCTTGGGCGTCCAGAAACGCACGAGATGTTGTTCAATCCGTTCTGCGGCTTCGGCAGGCTCATAAGCGCTGAGGTTGGCAGCAATCTGGTTGACCATCTTTATTAAGGTGGCCGTTTGGGAATGGCTATCGTGGCTCATTGATTTGCTCTCTAGATGACGTGGCTTAATAGCTCAGGTTGATGAGGATCGTGATAAATAACGTGTTTATCCGCGCGGGCAAATCCGACTAACAGCAAGCCCGCCTGACGCGCCTGTTCAATAGCCAGACTGGTTGGGGCAGAAATAGCGACCAGACAGCCGACACCAGCCATGCAGGTCTTTTGCACCATTTCATAACTGGCGCGGCTGGTGACCAGAATAAAACCTTGCTGACGATCCAGTGACATGCTCGACATGGCCCCAATCAATTTATCTAGTGCATTGTGGCGGCCTACATCTTCTCGCAGGAGTTCAATATTTCCGTTTAATGAACACCATGCAGCCGCATGAGTGGCACCGGTCATGGCGTTGATGGGTTGATTGGCACGAATGGTTTCAAGCGCCTGAGTAATGACATCATGGTCAGGCTGAGGAGCCTGTACTGTGGGGATAGGTCGAATAGCTTGTTTCAGCGATTCGATTCCACATAAACCACAACCGGTACGCCCGGTCATATTGCGACGTTTGGACTTGAGCTTTTCAAATGCCGAATCGGCGATTTGCAGACGAATGGTGATGCCTGCTTTAGCCTGAGTGATATGCACGTGGTTAATCTGCTCACGGGATTCGACGATTTCTTCGGTCAAGCTAAAACCAATGGCAAAGTCTTCCAGATTGACTGGCGAGGCCATCATCACCACATGCGAAATATAGTTATAAACCAGAGCGACAGGTACCTCAACGGCAACATCATCCGTTCCCCAATGCGCCAGATTCAAATTTGGCTGATAGATTGAAACTGGCGTCGATAACGAGGTTTTATAGGCATAACTCATGACGATGAAGAACCTGTTGGTGATGTTATGTCATGTTTTTTGGCATTTAAAAGCTTCAATTGCAGCGTTTCAAATGCTTCAAAATTTTTCTGCCATTCTGATGGCTGGCTGACTCTTTCAAGCTGTACCGCTGTGACCTTGTATTCCGGACAGTTTGTGGCCCAATCAGAGTTATCGGTGGTGATAACATTAGCCCCACTGCCGGGATGATGGAAAGTGGTATACACCACACCAGGCAATACTTTTTCGGTGAGATGGGCACGCAAAACGGTTTGTCCGGCCCGGCTGGTAATGCCGACCCAATCGTTTTCCTTGATACCCCTGACTTCTGCATCATGTGGATGAATATCCAACCGATCTTCATCATGCCAGAGTTGATTCTCGGTACGGCGGGTTTGGGCGCCCACATTGTATTGCGACAGAATCCGTCCGGTGGTGAGCAATAACGGGAAGCGACTATTGGTTCGCTCCTCGGTAGCAACATATTCGGTAACACTAAAGCGGCCTTTGCCAATCGGGAAATCCTCTACGTGCATGGTCGGTGTGCCGATTGGATGAGCATCATTGCAAGGCCATTGAATACTGCCTAATTCATCAATACGTTTAAAACTGACGCCGGTAAAGGTTGGCGCCAGTTGGGCAATTTCATCCATGATTTCTGATGGATGGTTGTAATGCATCGGATAACCAAGCGCGTTGGCTAAATCCATCGTGACTTGCCAGTCTTCCTTACCGGCCAATGGTGGCATGACTTTACGAACCCGGTTAATTCGGCGTTCCGCGTTGGTGAAAGTACCGTCTTTTTCCAGGAAGGATGAACCCGGCAATAACACATGGGCGAATTTAGCCGTTTCGTTAAGAAACAGATCCTGCACGATCAGGCATTCTAGCGAACGTAAGGCACTTTCAACGTGTTGCGTACCGGGATCGGACTGGGCGATATCCTCACCCTGTACGTAAAGACCTTTAAATTCACCAGCAATCGCAGCATCAAACATATTGGGAATACGCAGGCCCGGTTCATTATCCAGTTTGACGCCCCAGACGGCTTCAAAATGAGCACGTGATTCATCATTGGAAACATGCTGGTAACCGGGTAATTCATGAGGGAAGGAGCCCATATCACAGGATCCCTGCACGTTGTTCTGACCACGAAGTGGATTCACTCCACCTCCTTCTCGGCCCAGATTACCGGTGGCCATTGCCAGATTGGCAATGCCCATGACCATCGTTGAACCCTGACTGTGTTCGGTAACCCCTAGTCCATAATAGATTGCACTATTGTTGCCCTGGGCAAAGCTGCGCGCTGCCTCACGTACTTTTTCTGCAGCAACACAGGTAATCGCCTCAACGTTTTCCGGGGAATGCCGTTCGTCACGAATAAACTCACGCCATTTACCATAGGTTTCCATATCGCAGCGAGACTGAATAAAGTCGTGGTCTTCAAATCCCTCAGTGACCACAACATGAGCAAGTGAGTTAATTAACGCGACATTGGAGCCGGGTTTAAGCGGCAGATGCAGAGCCGATTTAAGATGCGGTGTTTTTAGCAAGTCAATATGTCTTGGATCGGCCACGATCAACTGTGCACCTTCACGTAGACGGCGACGCATCATTGAGCCAAATACCGGATGGGCATCGGTGGGATTGGCACCGATCACCAGAATGACATCCGATTTCATTACGGAGTCAAAATTCTGGGTACCGGCTGATTCGCCTAGTGTGACTTTCAGTCCATAACCGGTGGGGGAATGGCAAACTCGGGCACAGGTATCGGTATTGTTATTGCCAAACGCCGCACGTATCAGTTTTTGTACCAGATAGGTTTCTTCATTGGTACAACGTGATGACGTAATACCGCCAATACTGTTGCGGCCGTATTTTTTCTGGATGCCTTTGAGTTTGTCAGCCGCAAACTGAATGGCTTCTTCCCAGCTTGCTTCCTGCCACGGTTCATTGATGTTATTACGGATCATCGGCGTGGTTAGGCGATCTTTATGTGTGGCATAACCAAAGGCAAAACGGCCTTTAACGCAGGAATGACCATGATTGGCATCGCCACCTTTGTAAGGCACCATACGGACTACTTGATCGCCTTTCATTTCAGCTTTAAACGAACAACCCACGCCACAATAAGCACAGGTAGTGACCACGCTATGTTCCGGTTGGCCCATTTCCACAATGCTTTTTTCCATAAGCGTGGAGGTTGGGCAGGCTTGTACACAGGCACCGCAGGATACGCATTCAGAATCCATGAAGTCTTCGTTTTGACTTGGTGAAACCATTGATGCAAAACCACGACCATCAATAGTTAACGCAAAAGTGCCTTGCACTTCTTCACAGGCTCTTACACAACGTGAGCAAACAATGCATTTGCTTGGATCAAAATCGAAATAGGGATTGCTATGATCTTTTTCACTTTGCAGATGATTCTCACCAGCATAGCCATAACGTACATCGCGCAGACCCACTGCACCAGCCATATCCTGTAGCTCACAGTTACCGTTTGCTGGGCAGGTCAGGCAATCCAGTGGATGATCGGAAATATACAATTCCATGATATTGCGGCGTAAGTCGGCCAGTTTTTTATTCTGTGTAGTAACTTTCATGCCTGCATCCACTGTGGTGGTGCAGGAAGCGGGATAACCGCGTCTGCCTTCAATTTGCACGGCACATAAACGACAGGAACCAAAAGATTCCAGATTATCGGTGGCACATAATTTTGGAATATTGATATCGACCAGTGCTGCAGCCCGCATAACGGACGTACCTTCAGGAACCGAGATTTCAATACCGTCGATTTCCAGCGTCACCAGCTTTTCTGATAAACGGGCTGGCGTGCCATAATCTTTATTGGGGTTAAATCTTTCAACTTTCATGACTTACTCCTGACGCCCATGGCGCAGTTCGTCGGGGAAAAATTTCATCACACTTTGAACGGGGATTGGCGTCATACTGCCCATGGCACATAAAGAACCATCAACCATGGTGTCGCACAGATCTTCCAGCAGTTGCCAATTGTTATCGGGTTTGTCTCCAGCGCGAATTCGATCAATTACCTCTACACCTCGAGTGGAGCCAATACGACAGGGAGTGCATTTACCACAGGATTCGACGGTGCAGAATTCCATCGCAAACCGGGCCTGATCACCCATATCAACCGTGTCATCGAACATCACCACACCACCATGACCCAGCACGGCTTGTTCAGAGGAAAATGCTTCGTAATCTATGACGGTGTGCCACTGACTTTCTGGTAGATAAGCCCCTAATGGACCACCGACCTGCACAGCTTTCAAAGGTCGACCGCTACGGGTGCCACCACCAAATTCATTCATCAGTTTGTTCAGTGGAATGCCAAAGGCCAGCTCGACCAGACCGCCATATTTGACGTTGCCAGCGAGTTGAATCGGCATGGTGCCGCGAGAACGTCCCACACCATAATCAGCATAGGCCTGACCGCCGTTATCGAGAATGTAGGGAATGGCTGCCAAAGATAAAACGTTATTGACGACTGTCGGTTTGCCAAATAAACCGACAATCGCAGGAAGTGGCGGTTTGGCACGGACTAATCCACGTTTACCTTCCAGACTTTCCAGTAACGAGGTTTCTTCACCGCAGATATAGGCACCAGCACCTAGGCGAACTTCCAGATCAAACTGTTTTTGGCTGCCGCGAATATTGTTACCCAGATAACCATTTTGATAGGCAGTTTCAATGGCTTTATTCAATATGTGATGGGCAATGGGATATTCTGAACGTAAATAGATATAGCCTTGATTAGCGCCGACGGCGAGACCCGCGATGGTCATGCCTTCGATGAGCATGAACGGATCACATTCCATCACCAGCCGATCGGCAAAGGTGCCTGAGTCACCTTCATCAGCATTACAGACAATGTATTTCTGCTCTTCAGGCGTGTCCAGAACCGTTTGCCATTTAATGCCGGTTGGGAAAGCCGCGCCGCCGCGACCACGTAAGCCGGAGGTTATTACTTCATCGACAATCTCTTGTCCGGTCATTATTAACGCATTGTCCAGCCCGGCATAACCATCATGTTCAAGATAGTCATCTAGCGATAATGGATCGGTAATACCAGCACGAGCAAAGGTTAAGCGTTGTTGGTTTTTCAAGTAGGAAATTTGTTCAACCAGTCCCACACAAAGAGCATGTTGGGTTTGACCTTGATGAAAGTTTTGCTCGAAAAGAGTATGTACATCCTTTTGAGTCACCGGACCAAAACCCAGACGACCGTTTTCGGTTTCGACTTCGATTAAGGGTTCCAGCCAGAACAGGCCGCGCGAACCATTTCGAACTAAGGTGATGTCGATGCCACGACTTAATGCTTCAGCTTGTATCAATGTGGCAATCTGATCTGCACCTAAGGATCGGGCCGTGGTATCACAGGGGACAAATAGCTTTATCGACATTAACCTGCCTCCTGCAAACGCTGACGGCAGTTTTCCATCAATTCATCAAAACGTTCCGGGGTGACACGGCCATGGATATCATCATTAATACGTATTGAAGGACCAGTGGCACAATTGCCCAGGCAATAAACGGGTTCCAGCGTGATACTGCCGCAATCCGTTGTTTGCTGGTAATCAATATTGAGGGTATTTTTGGCGTGCTCTTCCAATCGTCGACAGCCCACTGATTGACAGGCTTCGGCCCGGCAGATTTCAACGATATGTTTACCGGTGGGATGGTTACGGAAATGTGCGTAGAAGCTGATAACCCCGTGAACTTCAGCACGGGTGAGTAACATTTCATCTGCAATAATCGGCACCACATTATCGGGAATATAGCCGATATATTGCTGAACAGCATGTAAAACCGGTAATAAAGCACCAGGCTTTGATTTTAGCCGCTGTATGATTTCACGGACGGTTTCTAACCGCCATTTCCCGGGTGTTATCATTTTTGCCTCTCTCATTCTATATATGAATAATAATGCATATATATTTTTGTTTTTATAGTTTTATCAGACAATAACACAGCAAAATTAGCTTAAAAATATGTAAATAATTGCATATTATGTTTCTGGCTAATTTAGCTGTTGAGAGATTGAGTTGTACTTACAGATATGCTGTCAGGGAGAGAGTGGGGTGAAGGGAAAACTACGATTAATCAGCTTAAATTCAGGAAAAACCGGTTTCAAAAATTTGTTCAAATGTTACTTCCTGACCACAACGGGAAAGTTCGTAACCCTCGAGATCTGCTAAGGCATCATGAAACGTTTTGCCATTTACGCACTCGAGTAAAGCTTGCACACTTTCCTGTTCAAATTGCTGCTGACTGACAGCAAGGCAATAGTGCTCCCATTGAATGGGCACAAAGTCGAGCTCGAACTTTTTGGCGACTGCAGCGATGCCAAATCCACAGTCAGTCACACCACTAGCCACCATCGCAGCCACCGCCATATGGGTGAATTCTTCTTGCTGATAACCGGTAATAGTCGTTGGGTCAATGTGTTGCAGAGTGAGTAACTGATCCAGTAATAATCGTGTTCCGGAATCTTTCTGGCGATTAATAAAGCGATAGTGTCCTTTGCTTAAATCCTCCAGTGAACGGATGGCGAGTGGATTGCCTTTGGGCACCATTAATCCCTGTAACCGTCTGACCAGATAGATTAGACGATGATTTTCCGGGGAAATATGTTGCAAATATTGCGATGAAACACGTTTGCCAAGCTCACCCTCGGGCACGTGAAAGCCGGCTATATCACATTGATTTTCTTTTAGCGCACGCAGGCTCTCCACGCTGCCGTGAAAATGTAATTCCACCGGCATATCTTTCAGCTGGTTCAAGGTGTCTCGTAACGCGCTGACAGCTAACCCATGGCTGGCATAAATCTTCAGATGATAATGTTGCTGCAATTGTTGAATGCGCGATAGCTGGTGGGCCAGTTCAGTAGCTTGATTGGCAAGTTGGGGAGCATGACGTGCCTGTAATTGTTGTTGGGCTTGAAGTAGTTTTTCACCGGCTTCAGTTAATTTCGCGCCACGGCCACGGTGTTTAATAATCAGTGGCGAACCAAATAAATTTTCCCACTTTTCCATCAAGCCCCAAGCATGACGATAGGAAACCTGACATTGCAATGCGGCTTGCTGCAGTGAGCCCAACGAATCAAGGCTTGTCAGCAGATTAAATAACATGGGATCGACGGTGATGGTTTTCCCTTCATGTTCAATCTGCCACAGGAAGTTGATTTGAATATTCAATTGACCAACCGGAATCTGTGGTGAGGAAAAGACGCTATTAATTTCAACACTTGCACCTTATAAACCATCGGTATTGGATTCCACCCAGCGTTCACCACTCTGGTTCTGTTCTTTTTTCCAAAATGGCGCTTTATATTTCAGCTCTTCGATTAGCCAGTTGCATGCATCCAAAGCCGCACGGCGATGGGCCGACCAGCAACCGATTAATACAATTGCTTCACCGGGAAATACTTCGCCGACGCGATGCACGATCAGGCAATCATTTAATGGCCAGTCGGTTTTAGCCTGTTTTTCTAATTGTTCGAGATAACGCTGAGTCATGGCGGGATAATGTTCCAGCGTCATGGTTCTGACGGTGGCATCATCGTTATAATCAC
>Ga0207884_1000935_pt1 | contig 13363 bp, 13 predicted proteins | sample MalvirmetaMSP144_FD_184236 | JGI IMG/M metagenome (GOLD analysis project Ga0207884, IMG submission 184236) | Marine viral communities from the Deep Pacific Ocean - MSP-144 (SPAdes) | ecosystem: Environmental > Aquatic > Marine > Oceanic | place: Pacific Ocean | collected 2011-07-08 | reverse complement strand
TCTCCAGCTGGGTCGGCCGGGCGTAGCCGGTGATGAAGTTGAACACCCGCGAGGAGTCCCGCGCCAGGGCCGGATCGGTCGTGAACAGCGAGAGGTCGGTGTAGATGCGGGCGGTCACCGGGTGATAGTTGCCCGTTCCATAGTGGCAGTAGGTGCGGACCTGGTCCCCCTCGCGGCGGACCACGACCGAGAGCTTGGCGTGGGTCTTGTACTCCACGAAACCGAAGACCACGTGGACGCCGGCCCGTTCCAGGTCCCTGGCCCATTTCAGGTTGGCCTCTTCGTCGAACCGCGCCTTGATCTCGATGACCGCGGTGACGTTCTTGCCATTCTCGGCCGCCTCGATCAGGGCCGCGACGATCGGGCTGTCCGATGAGGTCCGATAGAGGGTCTGCTTGATGGCCAGGACATGGGGGTCGCGGGCGGCCTGACGGACGAACTGCACCACCACATCGAAACTCTCGAAGGGGTGGTGGACCAGGATGTCCTTTTCCCGGATCGCCGAGAAGCAGTCGCCCCCGTGGTCGAGGATGCGTTCGGGGAAGCGGGCGGTGAACGGCTTGAACTTCAGGTCCGGACGATCTGGCGGGATCAGCTGCGACAGCTCGTCCAGGCCCAGCAGGCCGTCGATCAGCAGGACATCGTCGGGCTGGGCGCTGAGGTTTTCGCAGATGAAGCCGCGCAGGCTCTCGGGCATGGCCTGCTCGATCTCGACCCGGACCACCGAGCCCAGTCGCCGCTGCTTCAGGCGGGCCTCGAACTCACGGACAAGATCCTCGGCCTCTTCCTCGATCTCCACGTCGGAGTCGCGGATCAGGCGGAACACCCCGCTGGCCTCGACATCGCACCCGGGAAACAGGTGATCGACGAACAGGGCGACCATGCCCTCGAGCGAGATGGAGCGCCGCTGCGGCTTGGCCGGCTTGCGCCCGCCCCGGGGCGCTTCGAGCTGCCAGAACCGCGCCACCTGGGCGGGAATCGGCACCAGGGCGTTGAACTTGCGCCCATCGGAATCCCGGCGAAGCGTCAGGGCCAGGGAGAAGGCGAGGTTCGGAATGAACGGGAAGGGGTGAGCCGGGTCGATGGCCAGCGGGGTCAGGATCGGAAAGACCAGGCTCAGGAAGGCCTGCTCCAGGCTGGCGCGTTCGGCCGGGGTGACCTCGTCGGCCTCGACCAGGCGCAGACCTTCGGACGCCAGTTCGCGGCGCAGGTCGCGCCAGCGGTTCTGCTGGTCGGTCATCAGCATGGCGGCTTCGGCGTTGACCTTCTCCAGCTGCTCGGCGGCGGTGAGGCCATCCTGGCTGATGGAGCGCACCCGCTCGCGCACCTGAGCCTTCAGGCCCGCCACCCGCACCATGTAGAATTCGTCGAGATTGTTGGCCGAGATCGACAGGAACCGCAGCCGCTCCAGCAGCGGGTGGCGCGGGTTCTTGCTCTCCGAGAGCACACGCTCATTGAAGGCCAGCCAGGAGATTTCCCGGTTGAAAAACCGATCGCGCGAGGCGGCCATGTCAGCGTCCCAGGTCAGGTCCTTCCCCACCTGGGGTTCGCCTTTGGGCGGCTGGGACGCGACATAGGACATGGAGACCTCTCGAATATGGAACGTGCGAGCCTCGCCGATCCCGGCTGGAGGGTCACTCGAAAAGGTCAAGATTTTCGGTGTCGGTTTCAAGAACCTGCCGCGCCAGGACTCGGGAGACGGGGCGGTGGCTTTCCCCCGAGGCAGCGTCCAGGCGGCGGACGACATCCCAGGCCGCCGGCGCCGAACGCTCGATCCGCCGCAGGATGTAGGGGATGACGTCGTCATGCGGGGTGATGTTGCAGCGGGCGAACTGCCGCCCCAGGATCGCCTCAAGCACCTCATCGTCCGGGGCTTCGATCTCAGCCACCTGGATGGCGTTGAGGCGCGAGCGGAGGTCGGCAAGCGGCGCGGGCCAGCTTGCCGGCGCGGTACGGGCGGTCAACAGCAGGCCTGCGCCGTCTCGGGCGGCCATGTTGATCCTGTGAAACAGGAATTCGGCGTCGAAGCCGCGGTCGACATCCTCAATGAGCACCGGTGTCCCCTCCGACAGATCGCCGCCGTCCGGGTCCAGCCGGGTCGCGCCGACATCCTCGGCCCAGAGGCTGGCCAGATGGGTCTTTCCGACCCCCTCGGGCCCCACCAGCGCCAGGGCGCCCCCGTGCCAGTGGGGCCAGGCGGCCAGGGCGGCGCGCGCCGCGGCGTTGGAGGGGCCGGCGGCCAGGGCGTCCCGGTGATAGGACGGCGGGCGTCGAAGCTTCAGCCGAAGCTGACGGGCCATGGTCCATGTCCTAGAGCACGCATTTCACGAATGAATCTATCAGGGCCGACCCTGCGGGTCGATGCGCCGGGGCGCCGCGACTGGGGATGAACGCCACCGGCCTGTGCAGAGGCGGCGGAACGGGGAAGGGGCCGCGGGCGCTTAGAGGTCCTGCGCCATCGGGGCGCCTATGAGGGAGTTCATCATGTCAGAGCATGTCTACAGGGTCGTCGAGCTGGTCGGGTCGTCCAAGGACAGCATTGATGATGCGATCCGCAACGCGATTTCCGAAGCCAGCAAGTCCCTGCGCGAGATGCGCTGGTACGAGGTCACCGCCACCCGTGGCGAGATCATGGACGGGCAGGTCGGCCACTTCCAGGTCTATCTGAAGGTGGGCTTCACCATGGAAGACTCCCGCGACTAGGTTTCGCGGATATCTGGTCAGCCGCGGGGGCCGAGGGCCTCGCGGCTGGTCATCCGCACCCAGCCCTCGGGACGCAGAAGCTCGATCGGCGAGAAGCGGGCCTTGTAGTCCATCTTGTCGCTGCCCCGCACCCAATAGCCCAGATAGACGCAAGCCAGGCCTATGAGCCCGGCCTGGACGACATGGTCGAGGATCATGAACGAGCCCAGGCTGCGGCGGGTCTGGGCCGGGTCGTAGAAGCTGTAGACCATCGACAGGCCGTCCGACATCAGGTCGATCAGGGCGCAGGCGATCAGGTCGCCGGGACCGCCGTCGTCGGACTGGATGCGATATTCCACCAGATGGGTGCGGACGGCGGTGTCCTCGACCATGGCCACATAGTCGGGCCAGCTCATCTCGGCCATGCCGCCCTCGGCGTGCCGGGTCGTCAGGTAGCGCCGTAGGAGATCAAACTGCTCCATGGTCGCCTCGGCCTCCACGACCGAGCGGACGATGTCGTCGTTGCGCGCCAGGATGCGCCGCTCCGAGCGCGAGAACACATAGTCTTCGACGGGTAGACGGGCCGATACGCAGGCGACGCAAGCCTCGCAGGCGGGACGATAGGCGATGTTCTGAGAGCGCCGGAAGCCGATCTGGGTGAGCGAGTCGTTGACGCCCGGGCCGTCGGCCATGGGCAGGTGCGCGAACACCTTTCGTTCGAAGCGACCCGGCAGGTAGGGGCAAGGCGACGGCGCGGTCAGGAAGAACCTAAGCTGTCGCGTCGGGAAATGCTGCGTCACGGACCTGCGTTCGCCCTCGAACCCCTGCTGAGAAACCGATTAGGAGCCATGTCTGGCCCTCAGGCAAGCCGACACATTTCGGTGAGCGGTTCGGTCGCGATTCGAAATCAGGGTCAGGGGCGGACGTCCGGCGGGAGCACGGGCGCTTCGCGCAGCAGGACGATGGCGATCCGTCGATTGCCGGGCAGGGTGGGGTCGTCGGGATAGAGCGGCTCGGAATTGGCCTTGCCGGAGACCTGGTAGATCCGGTCGGACGCTACGCCGGCGGCCTGCAGCACACGGCGCGAAGAGTCGGCGCGGGTCGCAGACAGCGCCCAGTCGCCCTCGGCGCGGGCGCCGTCGGCGTTGACGCTGGTGTGGCCATAGACGCTGACCCGGTTGGGCAGCTGGTTGATGACCTTGGAGACTGCCCGCAGCAGCAGACGGGCCCGGTCGTTGGGCTGACCAGAGCCTTCGGAGAACATGGAGCGGCCCTCCTGATCGACCAGCTGGATGCGCAGGCCCTCCGGCGTCTGGTCGATGATGATGTTCTTCGACAGCTCGGCCAGTTCGGGCATGTCCTGCAGCGCCTGGCGCAGGGACTGGGCCGCGGATTGGAAGGCGGCTTCTTCGCGCTTTTGCAAGGCCTCACGGAGCGCCTCGGTGCTGGCTTCCTGCAGCTGGCTCTTGGCGGACGGGTCCTGGGTTTCGCCGTCCTCTTCGGGGTTTGGTGATTTGGGGGACATCTGCTCGATGATCGACATCGAGCCGGACGACTTGGCCCCATCGGCGCCCAGGGCCGTACCGCCGAGGATGCCGCCAGAGCCTGACGTGGTCGACGAGATGCTGGCCGGCGCGAAATAGTCGGCGATGCCGCGCTTCTGTTCCGGACTGGTGGTGTTGATCAGCCACATCAGCAGGAAGAAGGCCATCATCGCGGTGACGAAGTCGGCATAGGCCACCTTCCAGGCGCCGCCATGGTGCCCATGGCCGCCGCCCTTCTTGACCTTCTTGATAACGATCGGCCGCTCGCCCGACGCCATCGCCCCACCTCGGTTAACGCTAATTGAGCCGCAAGGTGGCGCGGGGCTCGTTAAGATGGCGTTGCCATTCAATGAGTCTGAGGAAGGCCGAACCTTATGAAACTGGCGTTTGCGGGCCTGGGCGTGATGGGATTTCCCATGGCCGGCCATTTGGCCGAGGCCGGTCACGAACTTGCGGTCTTTAACCGTAGCCCGGAAAAGGCGTCCCGCTGGGTCGAAAGGCATGGGGGTCGCGCCGGCGCCACGGCGGCCGAGGCGGCGCAGGACGCTGCAATGCTGATCCTGTGCGTTGGCAACGACGACGACGTCCGCGCCGTTGTGACGCAGGCCCTGCCGGTCCTGGCCCCCCATGCGGTGATCGTCGACCACACCACCACCTCGGCCAGGCTGGCCCGGGAGATGGCGCAGCTCTGCGCTGAAGCGGGCGCGAGCTTTATCGATGCGCCGGTCTCCGGCGGCCAGGCGGGCGCCGAGGCCGGCCAGCTGACCGTCATGTGCGGCGGCGATCCCGACGCCTTCGCCCGGGCCGAGCCCGTGATCAGCGCCTACGCCAAGGCGGTCAAACGGATGGGACCGGCGGGCGCTGGCCAGCTGACCAAGATGGTCAACCAGATCTGCATCGCCGGCGTCGTCCAGGGGCTCGCCGAGGGGCTGCACTTCGCCCGGCGCGCGGGGCTCGATCCGGCTGACGTGCTGGCGGCGATCTCCAAGGGCGCGGCCCAGTCCTGGCAGATGGACAATCGCTGGCCGACCATGGCCGAGGGCCGCTTTGACTTCGGATTCGCCGTCGACTGGATGCGCAAGGATCTCGGCCTGGTGCTGGACGAGGCGCAGGCCAATGGCGCCCAGCTCGAAATCACGCGGCTTGTGGACGGCTACTATGCCGAGGTTCAGGCCATGGGCGGCGCCCGCTGGGACACCTCCAGCTTGGTGGCGCGCCTGGAGCGGCCGAAATGATCCTGGCGACCGCGCGCCTGACCATGCGCGAGGCCGAGGTCGAAGATGCGCCCTTCATCCTTGAGCTGTTGAATGCGCCGGGCTTCATTCAGGGGATCGGGGACCGCGGCGTCCGCGACCTCGATCAGGCGCGGGACTATATCGAAACGCGGATCATCGGCAGCTATCGCGACCACGGCTTCGGCATGTGGGTCGTGACGCCCAAAGACGCCCAACAGCCTGTTGGCCTGGCGGGTCTCGTGAAGCGCGACGTCCTCCCGCATGTGGACCTTGGTTACGCCTTTCTGGAGCGATGCTGGGGGCGGGGCTACGCCCAGGAGGCGGCTATGGCGGTGCTAGGCCATGCCCGAGGCCCGCTTGGGCTGGAGACGGTGGCCGCCATCGTCAATCCCGACAACCTGGCCTCACGGCGGGTTTTGGAGAAGACCGGGTTCAGCTTCGTTGACGTCCGTCACCTGGACGGATGGGCGCAGCCGAGCGCCTATTACTGCGCCTGAGAACGGCCGGAGGGGCCATGATCATCACGACGCGCACGATCGAGGCCAACGGCCTCGCCTTTGCGGTGGACGAGGCCGGCGCCGGGGAGCGGCTGGCCCTGTGCCTGCACGGCTTCCCCGAAAGCCGCTTTTCCTGGCGCGCCCAGATGCCGGTGCTGGCGGACCTGGGCTACCGGGTCTGGGCGCCGGACCTGCGCGGCTATGGCCAAACCGAGCCCAAGCCCCAGGACGTGGACAGCTACCGGATGGAACGGCTGCTGGAGGACGTCGCCGCCCTGATCGATGCGGCCGGCGCAAAGGAGGTCATGCTCGTCGCCCACGACTGGGGCGCGGCGGTGGCGTGGACCTTCGCCGCGCGCAAGGTGCGGCCGCTGAGTCGGCTGGTCATCATGAATGTCCCACACCCGGCGGTGTTCGCGCAGGTGCTGCGCCGCTCGCCCAGACAGATGCTGCGATCGTGGTACATGGCCTTCTTCCAGATCCCCGGATGGCCAGAGCGCCTGTTGCTGGCCAGGGGCGCCCGCGCCATACGGCGGGCCTTCTCAGGCATGGCCAAGGATAAGAGCCGGTTTCCCGATGCGGTGCTCGATCGCTACGCCGCCGACGCCCAGCGGCCCGGCGCGATGACCGGCATGATCAACTGGTACCGGGCCGCGGCGCGCCATCCGGACTTCATGCGCGAGCCCTGGGCGAAGATCGAAATCCCGACCCTGATCATCTGGGGCGAGGCTGACGCCGCGCTGGGCGTGGAGACCCTGGAGGGGACGGAGGCGCATGTGGCCGATCTGCAGATCAAGCGGCTGCCGGGCGTCTCCCACTGGGTGCAGCAGGAGGCGCCCGAGGCGGTCAACGGCCTGTTGGTCGACTGGCTGAGGAGCTGAGGACGCCGGCCTTCGACCGCTCGTTCACGAGTCCGTCGCGCTCAGGCGAGGCAGAACCTCAAGCTCCAGAAGCGGCGCCAGGGGCGCGGGATAGGGCGCTTCGGGCGACATCCAGAGCAGCTCGGCGATTTCCGCCGCGATGGCTGGCGTGTCAGAGGTGGTGGCCAGGTAGATGTCGCCCACCACCTGGTGGCCCGGCTCATTGGCGGCCGGCGCCTGAAATCGGCCGATGAAAGCCCCGACCTGAACCGCCACGCCCAGTTCCTCACGGAGCTCTCTAGCCAGGGCGGTCAGATCATCCTCGCCGGGTTCGCGCTTCCCGCCGGGCAGCATGAAGCGCGAGGCGCCGGCCTTGCGCACGGTCAGCACGCGGCCGGCCGGATCGCGGATAACCGCGGCGACAATGCTGATGGTCGGCGCGGTCACGCCCCCAGCAGGCGCGCCGCATGGGGGGCGAAATAGGTGATGGTTCCCGCCGCGCCAGCGCGCTTGAAGGCGCCGAGGCTTTCGAGGATGGCGCGATCCTCGTCGATCCAGCCGTTGGCGCCGGCGGCCTTGATCATGGCGTACTCGCCAGACACCTGGAAGGCGAAGGTCGGCAGGGCGAAGGTCTCCACAAGCCGCCGCAGGATGTCGAGATAGGGCAGGCCCGGCTTGACCATCACCATGTCGGCGCCCTCGGCGATATCGAGGGCCACCTCGCGCAGGGCCTCCTCGGTATTGGCCGGGTCCATCTGGTAGGTCTTCTTGTCCCCAGGATTATCCACAGCCCCTGTGCCTAGTTTCCCCGAGCCGATGGCGTCGCGATAGGGGCCGTAGAAGGCCGAGGCGTACTTGGCGGCGTAGGACATGATCATCACATCCTGCAGGCCCTCGGCCTCGAGCGCGGTGCGCAGGGCCCCGACCCGACCGTCCATCATGTCCGAGGGGGCCAGGATGTCGCAGCCGGCCTTGGCCTGCACCAGGGCCTGTTCGACCAGGCGTTCGATCGTGGCGTCGTTGAGGATGCGGCCGTTCTCGATCAGGCCGTCATGACCGTGGTCGGTGAACGGGTCGAGCGCCACGTCGCACATGATCCCGACCTCAGGCGCGGCGTCCTTCATGGCCTTGACCGCCCGGCAGATCAGGCCGTCCGGATCGGCCGCCAGGGAGCCTGAGGCGTCCTTTCGGGTCATGTCGATGTGCGGGAAGATGGCGATGGCCGGGATGCCGAGCTGGCGGGCCTCGACCGCGGCCTTGGCGGCCTCGGCCACCGACAGTCGGGCGACGCCAGGCATGGAGGCCACGGGAACCTGGCCCTCGCCCTCATGGACCACCATCGACCAGATCAGGTCGGACGGGGTGAGGACGGTTTCGCGGACGAGGCTGCGGATCCAGTCGGCCTGGCGAAGGCGGCGCAGGCGTAGGGCGGGGTAGGCGGCGAGGGGGGGCAGGGTCATGGGACCCGGCTCTTACCCATCGTCTTGTCCGACGCAAGCCTGACGGCGCCGATGATAGAGGCCCCGATCAGCCACAGGCCGGACAGGAACCCCAGGGCGATGGCGCCGACGATCAGGAACAGCAGGGTCGCATCGATAGCCACCTGGCCGATCACCACCTCCATCTGATCGACGCCGCCCCAGCCGGCCGTGTTGGCGAGGCCGTAAAGCGAGGCGAGGACGTGGATGACGGCGGCAAGACCACAGATCCCGGCCAGCAGGGCGAGGAAGAAGGCGACCCAGAAGCTGCGAATCTGGAACCCGAGGTGACTGCGCGCCGGTTCGGGGGCTGAATCGCGCTGGGTATAGGCGATGATCACCGCGGCCAGGGCCGGCACGCCGGCGAAGAACACCGCCGCAAACATCAGGGCGTAGTTGAGGAGGGCCAGGTTGCGCGACGACTCGACGGAGCTGGCGCCGCTGCTGTTGAAGGTCATTCTGATCTCCCCCTGTCGTTGACAGGGTGCGCCGCCCGCGCGACTTCCTCAAGCCCAGGGAGACCTAAGGCCATGGATTTCGAGCTCTCAGAGGACCAGCGCGCCCTTCAGGCCGCCGCCCAGGCCTTCGCCGCGGCCGAACTGGCGCCCTATTCGGCGCAGTGGGATCGCGAGCGCCACTTTCCGGTGGAGACCCTGCGCCAGGCGGCCGAGCTCGGATTCGCCGGCGTCTACCTGTCGGAGGATGTCGGCGGCGCGGGGCTCTCGCGCCTGGACGCCTCGCTGATCTTCGAGGCTCTGGCCTATGGGGATGTGGCCACCACGGCCTATCTGACCATCCACAACATGGCCGCCTGGATGATCGACCGGTTCGGCGATCCAGAGCTTCGCGCCCGCTATCTGCCGCGGCTCACCACCATGGAGCTGGTGGCCTCCTATTGCCTGACCGAGCCAGGGGCGGGCTCGGACGCCGCTGCGCTGACCACCACCGCTGCACGCGACGGCGATTCCTATGTGCTCAACGGCGCCAAGGCCTTCATCTCCGGCGGCGGAACCTCAGACATCTATGTGGTCATGGCCCGCACCGGCGGGGCCGGCGCCGGCGGCGTGTCGGCCTTTGTGGTCGAGGCCGATGCGCCCGGCCTCTCCTTCGGTGCGCGGGAGCGGAAGATGGGCTGGAACGCCCAGCCGACGGCGCAGGTGAATTTCGACGGCGTGCGCGTGCCCGCCAGCAATCGCATCGGCGATGAGGGGGAGGGCTTCCGGTTCGCCATGATGGGCCTGGACGGCGGGCGGCTGAACATCGCTTCCTGCTCCCTGGGCGGGGCGGCGCTGGCGCTCGACACCGCCCAGGCCTACCTCGCCGAGCGCCGCCAGTTCGGCCGGCCATTGCGCGACTTCCAGGCCCTGCAGTTCAAACTAGCCGACATGGCCACCGAGCTGGAGGCCGCCCGGCTGATGGTCCGACGCGCGGCTGCGGCCCTGGACGCCGGCCGCCCCGACGCCACCAAGCTCTGCGCCATGGCCAAGCGTTTCGCCACTGACGCCGGCTTCCATGTGGCCAATGAGGCGCTTCAACTGCATGGCGGCTATGGGTACCTGGCCGACTACCCGCTGGAGCGGATCGTCCGCGACCTGCGCGTCCACCAGATTCTGGAGGGGACGAATGAGATCATGCGGGTGATCATCGCCCGGGAGATGTTTCGATGACCGATGAGCCCGACGTCCTGACGCGCATCGAGGGCTCGGTCGGGCGGATCACGCTGAACCGTCCCAAGGCGCTGCATGCGCTGACCACGGACATGTGTCGGATGATGATCGACGCCCTGGTGGACTGGGTGGGCGACCCGGCCGTGCACTTCGTCCTGATCGATCATGCTGGCGAGCGGGGGTTCTGCGCTGGCGGTGATATCCGCATGCTGGCCGAAAGCGGCGCCCGTGACGGCTTCGCCGCCCGGGAGTTCTTCTTCACCGAGTACCGGCTGAACCACCTGATCTTCGAATATCCCAAACCGGTCATGGCGATCATGGATGGGGTGACCATGGGCGGCGGCGTCGGCCTGGCCCTGCCGTCGCGCTATCGGGTCGCCACCGAGCGGACGACCTTCGCCATGCCCGAAACCGGCATCGGCCTGTTTCCCGATGTGGGCGGCGGCTGGCACCTGCCGCGGCTGCCGGGCAAGGCTGGCCTGTGGCTGGCCCTGACCGGCGCGCGCCTCAAGGCCGCGGACTGTGAACTGCTGGGCCTGGCCACCGATTACGTGGAGTCCGCCAGCCTCGCGCGCCTGAAGGCGCTGGTGATCGCCGATCCCGCTGCGGTCGAGACGCACCTCACCCTGCTGGAGGCTGACGCCGGACGTCCGCCCCTGGCGGCGCATCGCGACGAGATGGACCGCCTGTTCGATGGCGAGCGCGTCGAGGCGATCTTCGCCGCCCTTGAAGCCGACGGCGGCGCTTGGGCCGCCGCTCAGTTGGAGGTGCTGAAGACCAAGTCTCCTCAGACCCTGAAGGTCGCCTTCCGCCAGTTGGCCCTGGGCACCCAGGCGAAGACCTTCGCCGAGAACATGGAGATGGAGTACCGGATCGGCGCCCGGGTGGTCGGTCTCTACGACTTCATCGAGGGCGTGCGCGCCGTGATCATCGACAAGGACAATGCGCCGCGCTGGAATCCGGCCAGCCTCGAAGGCGTGAGCGACGCCATGCTCGACGAGATATTCGCGCCCCTGCCTTCCGCCCAGACCTGGCGGCCGCTACCCTTGGAGTAAGGCGGCGCGCGTCCGCCACCAAGGGAGAACCACCATGGAAACCGCCGGCTCCGCGGAGGGCTCATGACCTGCTACGGCTTTATCGGCCTGGGAAACATGGGCGGCGGCATGGCCGCGGTCCTGGCCGCCGCGGGTCACAAGGTCCAGGCCTTCGATCTGTCTGCGGACGCCCTTCAGCGCGGCGTCAACGCCGGGGCGCAGGCGTCGGACTCAGCTTCGGCCGCCGTCGCGGGCGCAGACGTGATCATCACCATGCTGCCGGCCGGCGTCCACGTGCGGGACGTCTATGAGCAGGCGGTCCTGCCGGCCGCGGCTCGGGATGCGCTGGTGATCGACTGTTCCACCGTCGACGTCGAGACCGCCAGGGCCGTGGCCGAGCAGGCGCAAGGCGCGAACCTGCGTGCAGCCGATGCGCCGGTGTCCGGCGGCGTGGTGGCGGCGGCGGCGGGCGCGCTCACCTTCATGGTCGGGTGTCGGGAAGCCGATTTCGCGGCGATGGAGACGGCTCTGGCGCCGATGGCCAAGACCGTCGTGCGGGCTGGCGAGGCCGGCGCCGGGCAGGCGGCGAAGATCTGCAACAACATGCTGCTGGGCGTCTCGATGATCGGGGCCTGCGAAGCTCTCTCGCTGGCCGAGGGCCTGGGCCTGGACCCGGAGCGGTTCTTCGAGATCGCCTCGGCCTCGTCGGGACAGTGCTGGTCGCTGACCACCTACTGCCCCTGGCCGGGGCCGGTCGAGGCTGCGCCGTCCAACCGCGGATATGAGGGCGGATTCGCCGTCGCCATGATGCTGAAGGACCTGAAGCTGGCTCAAGGCGCCGCAGCGTCGGTGGGCGTCTCGACCCCCCTGGGGGCGCAGGCTGAGGCGCTTTATGCGCTGTTTGACCGTCTCGGCTATGGCGAAAAGGACTTTTCGGGCCTAATTCAGATGCTTCGCGGGCGACTGGACCTGCTGACCTGACGGTTGGCGAAGACTGGGCGTTCGTTGACGCAGATCAAGCCGGCGCGACACAGCGCCTTATAGACATGCTCCGAACCCGGTGCGAAAAGCCGGACGGAATCTTTAGGGGACCGGTTGCGGCGTGAGATCGTCGAGCGTGCAGCCGGATTTCGTGTCGATGGATTACAGGACCGCTTTCCACAACGCCCTCGAGCGGGTTCACGCCGAAGGCCGCTATCGGGTTTTCGCTGACCTGAAGCGCCACCGCGGGAACTTCCCCCGGGCCACCTGGACCCGCCCCGACGGCGAGGCCCAGGACATCGTGGTCTGGTGCTCCAACGACTATCTCGGCCAAGGCCAGAACCCGGTCGTGATCGAGGCCATGAAGCAGGCCATCGACGAGGCCGGCGCCGGCTCAGGCGGCACCCGCAACATCTCCGGCACCACCCACTATCATGTGGAGCTGGAGCACGAGCTGGCCGACCTGCACGGCAAGGAAGCCGCGCTCCTGTTCACCTCGGGCTATGTGTCCAACGAGGCCTCGCTCTCGACGCTCTACAAGATCCTGCCTGGCCTCATCATGTTCTCCGATGAGCTCAACCATAATTCGATGATCTCAGGCATTCGCGCCGGCGCCCGTGAGCAGCGCCGCGTGTTCCGCCACAACGATCTGGCGCATCTGGAGGAGCTGCTGGCCGCCGCGCCCGCCGACGCCCCCAAGCTGATCGCCTTCGAGAGCGTCTATTCCATGGACGGCGACATCGCCGACATGCCGGCCATGGTCGCCCTGGCCAAGAAGTACGGCGCCATGACCTATCTCGATGAGGTGCATGCGGTGGGCATGTACGGCCCCCGCGGCGCCGGCGTCGCCGAGCGCGACGGGGTGATGGATCAGATCGACATCATCGAAGGCACGCTGGGCAAGGCGTTCGGGGTGATGGGCGGTTATATCGCCGCTGACGCCGTGATCATCGACGCGATCCGCTCCTATGCCGACGGCTTCATCTTCACCACCTCGATCCCGCCGGCCCTGGCCGCCGGCGCGGTGGCGTCGATCCGCTATCTGAAGGAACACAATGAGGTCCGCGTCGCCCATCAGGGCCGCGCCCAGGCGCTCAAGGCGCGGCTGACCCAGGCCGGCCTGCCGGTCATGCCGTCGGAAAGCCACATCGTGCCGGTGCTGGTGGGCGACCCCGTCCACTGCAAGATGATCTCCGACATCCTGCTCAGCGACTACGGCGTCTATGTGCAGCCGATCAACTATCCCACCGTCCCGCGCGGCACCGAGCGGCTGCGCTTCACGCCGTCTCCGGCGCACAGCGATGAGATGATCGACCATCTGGCCAAGGCGCTGGAAGCGCTCTGGGTCCACTGCAACGTGCAGCGCGTCGGCGGCGTCGCCGCCT
>Ga0207884_1000934_pt1 | contig 13374 bp, 11 predicted proteins | sample MalvirmetaMSP144_FD_184236 | JGI IMG/M metagenome (GOLD analysis project Ga0207884, IMG submission 184236) | Marine viral communities from the Deep Pacific Ocean - MSP-144 (SPAdes) | ecosystem: Environmental > Aquatic > Marine > Oceanic | place: Pacific Ocean | collected 2011-07-08 | reverse complement strand
GGGCATTGACAAACCTGATTTTCAAGGGGTTATATAAAAAAACGAAAAAGTCATCTATTGAATACACAGAGCAGTCACATATATTCCAAGGTTTATTGATTCAAAAGGTGGCAAATTTCAAATACTTGAAGGCTACATCTCTCATCTTTAATTATGTTGATAAACTTAAGGATAGTATTACTAAGATTGAAAAAGTCCAAAAGAGGATGAGTTTATTGGATACTGCCATGGTGGCTGTAAGAGAGCCTATGATTATCTTGGTTGTGGTTATAGTTATTTTAGTACAGATTAAATTCTTCTCAGAAGAATTGGGAAGTATAATTCTAAGCCTTTTGCTCTTTTATCGAGCATTGTCTTCTTTAATGATAATGCAAAAACAATGGAATTCGTTTTTAACAGTTTCTGGTGCACTAGATAATATGACTTCTTTCATAAAAGAATTAAAAGATGGAGGAGAGGTGTATGGGGCAAAAACATTTAATCAGTTTAAGAAATCTACTGATCTGGTGGGTGTGAATTTTTCGTATGTAGAAAAACCTGTTTTGAAAAATATTCATTTATCTATAGAGAAAAATGAAACGATAGCTTTTGTGGGTGAAAGTGGATCAGGCAAGACTACTCTGATAAACCTATTGGCTGGTCTTATAAAGCCCTCGAGTGGTAAACTATCCATTGATGGTATTGATTATGATCAAATTGATATTAGGACTTTACAAAAGAGAATTGGGTATATAACACAGGAGCCAGTAATATTTACAGATACTATTTTTAATAATGTTACATTTTGGGATTTACCAACTAAGGAGAATAAACTTAGGTTTCTTAATGCGTTAAAAAAGGCAGCGATTTATGATTTTATTGATGAACTCCCTGAAAAGGAACAAACGCCACTAGGTAGTAATGGAATAAATCTAAGTGGAGGTCAACGACAAAGGCTTTCAATCGCTCGTGAACTCTATAAAGAAGTTGATTTTTTAATGATGGATGAGGCAACTTCGGCATTAGACTCAGAAACAGAGAGGTCTATTCAAAATCACATAGATCAGCTCAAGGGAGCATATACTATTTTGATAATTGCACACAGACTTTCTACAATCAAGAATGCGGACAGAATAGTGCTTTTGAAAAATGGAGAGATTGAAGGGGTTGGTAACTTTCAACAGTTAATCAATAATTCTCATGAATTCAAACGAATGGTGGCATTGCAGGATTTTGCTCTGAATTAATATTGTGATTTAAACTGTTTCTTGACCGTATATACTTTGTGTTTTATTATTAACTATAGTTTGATTAAATAGGGTGATTCATAAGATATCTGAAGTTATTAGAAACCGGTTTCCCAAGGAAGAGAGAATTTTTCTTCATGAGCCTAAGTTTTTCGGGAACGAAAAAAAGTATGTTTTGGACGCTATTGATTCTACTTTTGTATCCTCAATAGGGGTATATGTAGATCGCTTTGAAAGTGAATTAGCTCGATTTACAAACACATCAAAAGCGACAGCAGTAGTCAACGGGACTGCTGCAATCCAAGTTGCTTTGAGATTGGCAGGAATACAAAAGGAGGAAGAAGTGTTGACACAAGCACTTACCTTTATAGCAACCTCAAACGCTATCACTTACAATCAAGCTACCCCTGTTTTTTTAGATGTAGACCGAGACACTATGGGGATGTCTCCACAGGCACTTGAGGATTTTCTAGATAATTTCGGTGATTTACGAGAGGATGGTTGTTTCAATAAGTCAACAGGAAAACGAATAGGGGCATGCTTGCCTATGCATACTTTTGGATTCATGTGTCGTATTGATGAAATAGTTACAATTTGCGACAAGTGGCACATTCCAGTAATTGAAGACGCAGCTGAATCTTTAGGGAGTAGTTACAAGGGTAAATCGGCAGGAAGTTATGGCTTAGCAGGTGTGTTTAGTTTTAATGGAAACAAAATAATCACTTCAGGAGGAGGGGGAGCTATTGTATCGAAAGACTCTACTATTGCCAGAAGGGCAAAACATCTTACAACCACAGCAAAAATCCCACATGTTTGGGCCTATGAGCATGATGAATTAGGCTACAATTATAGAATGCCCAATTTAAATGCAGCTTTAATTTGTGCACAACTTGAACAGCTACCAACTTTAAAAGAATCAAAGAAAAAGCTTTATGAAGAATACGACAGTCATTTTAGGGGCTCTGGTGTTCAATTGAAGGCTATACCTAAAGATACAGATTGGAACTATTGGTTAATAAGTTTGGAAATGGAGGATAGAAAGGAGCGTGATGAATTCCTAGAGCATACAAATGCACGAGGAATTATGACACGCCCAATATGGCAACTGATGTACCGATTGCCTATGTATGAACATTGCCAAAGAGATAGTATGAAAAATGCTGAGTATTTGGAAGAAAGAATTGTGAACATACCGAGTAGCGCCCGAATAGAATTATGAGTAAGGTATTAATCATAGCCGAAGCAGGGGTGAATCATAATGGCGACATCGAATTGGCCAAACGTCTTATTGATGTTGCTGTTGAAGCAGGGGTTGATATGGTTAAGTTTCAGACTTTTAAAGCAGATACATTAGTAAGCAAAACTGCTAAGAAAGCTGAATATCAGGCCAAGAACATAGGTGACGATGATGACTCACAGTATAACATGCTTAAAAGGCTGGAGCTATCTCATGACAATCATTTAGAGCTCATGTCCTATTGTAATGAAAAGGGAATTCAGTTTTTCTCTACAGCATTCGACACCGAAGGTCTAGACTATTTGAATAGTTTGGGTTTTGAAAGGTTTAAAGTCCCGAGTGGTGAAATCACCAATTATCCCTATTTAAAAAAGCTGGCAGAAATCGGAAAGCCTGTAATTTTATCTACGGGCATGGCTAATATGCAAGAAATCGAAGAGGCTGTCGAAATACTGACTTCTAAAAAACTGGGGAAAGAAAATATTACCGTACTTCATTGCAATACCGAATATCCCACACCAATGGAAGACGTCAATCTTTTGGCCATGAATCATATAAAGGATCAAATTGGCGTTGAGGTGGGCTATTCAGATCATACTTTGGGTATTGAAGTTCCGATCGCGGCAGTGGCTTTGGGAGCAAAAGTGATAGAAAAACACTTTACTTTAGACAGGAGTTTACCTGGGCCTGATCACATCGCTTCATTAGAGCCTTCGGAGTTAAAGGCCATGGTAAAAGCCATTCGAAATATTGAATACGCAATAGCTGGAACTGGTGTCAAAGCACCTTCTAAAAGTGAAATTAAAAATAAAGATATAGCCCGTAAAAGTATCCATGTTAACAGAGCTGTTCAGAAGGGAGAAATACTCGGTAATATGGATCTAATAACTTTGCGACCTGGAAACGGTATTTCACCCATGAAATGGGAAACAGTTATTGGTAGTATAGCAAAACATAATCTTGAGGCTTTTCAAATGCTAGAACTTAAAGATTTAGAGTATTAATGAACCAAGCAGAGATGCCTCATTCTTTGAAATATAAAATTGGTGTGCTTACTAGTTCTAGGGCCGATTATGGTATCTATAAACCTCTTTTAAACCTTTTTAAAAATGATGATCAGGTGGAAGTTCACATGATCGTATTCGGTATGCACCTCATTGAGAAATATGGTTTAACAGTAAATCTTATTGAGGAAGATAAATTTGGGCAGGTACACAAGGTTTATGGGATGCCAGAGAAAGATGATATACTTTCCGTTTCCTCAGGCTACGGTGAACTCATAAAACAGTTCAGCACATTCTGGGCATCAAATTCTTTTGATTATGTTCTTTGTTTGGGCGACAGGTTTGAAATGTCTGCTGCTGTTCAATCTTCAATCCCTTTCGAAGTTAACTTGGCTCATTTGCATGGCGGTGAAACCACCCTTGGCGCTACAGATAACATTTATAGACATCAAATTACATTAGCAGCCAAATTGCATTTTGTAGCTACACCACTTTTTAAAAAAAGAGTTACTCAAATTATCGGATCAGAAGAAAATGTATTTAGTGTTGGTGCTCTGAGCTTGAGTGAGATAGAAAACTTATACTTACCTGATTGGAAAGATGTGTGTCAAGAATTTTCACTTCCCAACTGTCCATTTATTCTTGTAACAATACATCCAGAAACTATTGGTGTCCATGAAAATATTGAATTTGCCTCTGAAGCGGCTAAAGCGTTAAGGGAACTAACTAGAAATTGGAATATAGTTGTAACCATGCCAAATGCAGATGTCCAAGGCTCTGTTTATCGAAATATGTTAACCGAACTCAAAAAACACTATCCAGACAAAGTTTATTTGATAGAAAACTTCGGTCGTGAAAAGTATTTTACAACGATGAAAGCAAGCGAATTCCTTCTTGGTAATACATCAAGTGGAATTTTGGAAGCGGCTTCATTTGGGAAATATGTAGTGAACCTAGGTGACAGACAAAAAGGTAGACTCCAGAGTCAGAATGTAGTGAATGTTGCCTTTGAGTCTTCAGAAATAATTCAGGCCGCAATTAAAGTGTCAGCAATGGGAGAGTATAGTGGAGTTAACATATACCAAAGGAATAACACTGCATCAAATATCTTAAACATCCTAAAAAGTGAGGAATTATAGAGATCATCTGATAAGAAAAGGTTCGTTAATAAAAGACGCACTGCCAATGTTAGACATTTTGTCTAGTGATGCAATTTTGTTTGTTGTGGACGATTCCGACACTTTGATTGGGAGTCTGACGGATGGAGATGTAAGGAGGGGATTAATGAAAGGATTAGGGACATCTAACTTAGTGGATGAAATAATTCAATCTAAACCAAGGTTTATTGACAAAAATAATTACTCCATTGAGCAAATTATTGAATACAGAAAGGAAAGTTTTAAGGTTATACCCGTAACCGACTCAGACCATAGAGTAGTAAATGTAATTAATTTCAGTCACATTAAGTCTTATTTGCCGGTTGATGCAGTTATTATGGCAGGTGGTAGAGGTACTAGATTGAAACCATTGACAGATAAGGTGCCAAAACCATTATTGAAAATTGGGGGGAAACCCATTATGGAACACAATATTGATCGACTGATAAAATTTGGTGTAGACGACTTTTGGGTTACTGTGCACTATAGGGGTGATCAGATTGAGGAATACTTTGGTAAGGGGGATAACAAACAAGTGAATATAGAATATGTTTGGGAAAACAAGCCAATGGGTACTATAGGTGCAGTTAGCTTAATAGATAACTTTGTGCATGAGTATCTGTTGGTAACTAACTCAGATTTATTAACCAATATGGACTATGAGGATTTCTTTCTCAATTTTATTGAGAATGGAGCCGACATGGCGGTTGCCACGATACCTTATTCGGTTGACGTACCCTATGCTGTAATGGAAACAAGTAATAATCATGTCATATCGTTTAAGGAAAAGCCCACTTACACCTATTATTCAAATGCTGGTATATATTTAATTAAGAAGGAGTTATTGAACATGATTCCTAAAGACTTATTTTACAATAGCACAGATTTGATGCAAGAGGTTTTAGAAAAAGGCCTCAAATTGATTTCATATCCGTTAAGGACATATTGGTTGGACATAGGTAAACATGAAGATTATAACAAAGCCAACCTAGACATTAACCATCTGGAATTCTGATCATGAACTTATTAATTACTATCTGTGCACGTGGGGGCTCCAAAGGTATTCCAGGAAAGAACATTAAACTGTTGAATGGAAGACCTTTGCTGCATTACACATTGAGTCATGCTCAACAATTCGCGGAGGTTCATAAGGCTGATATCCAAATTAGTACCGATAGTGACGAGATCTTAGCTTGTGCGGCAGAAATGGGTTATTCAACTAATTATCAAAGGCCACTAGACCTGGCGAGTGACACTGCTGGTAAAATTGATGTGATAAAACATGTTTGGGAATGGGCGGAGAACGAATTGAATAAGAAATATGATTACGTACTCGATTTGGATGTTACTTCACCTCTTCGAACTCAGTCAGATTTAACAGAAGCCTTATCAATAATACTTGCAGAGCCAAGAGCCCTGAATATATTTTCAGTAAGTCCAGCAGCGCGAAACCCATATTTTAATATAGTGGAATTAAATGCTGATGGGTTTGCTACAGTATGCAAGTCCAATCACCAAATAAAGTCTCGTCAGCAGGCACCGAAAGTGTATGACATGAACGCTTCATTCTACGTTTTTTCAAGAGAGTTTATGGAGGGCGATTATAGTAGGAGTACTACTGAAAGGTCGTTAATTCACGTTATGAAGCATGTTTGTTTTGACTTAGATGAGCCTATTGATTTTAAAGTGCTTGAAATAATGTTAAAAGAAAAACTCATTGACTTTTCAATATGAAAGTGCTTATAATGGGGCTTGGCTCAATATCAAAAAAGCATATTGCTGCTATCAGAAGAAAGTTTTCCGATGCTCTAATTTATGCACTTCGATCAAATGAATCGTCTGATGAACACATAGATGTTAACCATATATATTCTATAACTCAGGCACCTAAAGACCTTGATTTTTGTATAATTTCTAACCCTACAAGTAAGCATGGTGAGAGCATAAAATTATTATCAACGCTAAAGAGTCCACTGTTAATTGAAAAACCCGTGCTAAGCTCTTTGGAAGAAATAGATGAACTAAGTCTAATTATAAATGAAGCGAGTATTCCAACTTATGTTGGTTGTAACCTTCGATTTCATCCTGTAATTCTTCGATTAAAAGAGGAAATGGATAAGCGTAAACCTGTTGAGATGAACGTTTACTGCGGTTCTTACCTTCCCGAATGGCGCCCCGATCAAGATTACCGAGAAGTATATAGCGCAAAATCTGCTTTGGGGGGTGGAGTACATCTGGATTTAATCCATGAGATTGATTACACGATCTACCTTTTAGGTTACCCTCGAACAATTGAGTCTTACAAAAGTAAGAAGTCGTCACTTGAAATTGATAGTTATGATATTGCTCATTATACACTTGAATATAATAGAACCTCTGTTTTTATTACATTAAATTATTATAGGTCTGAAGTAAAGCGCCAAATCGAATGTGTTTGGGAGAATGACGTTTGGATTGCTGATTTAATTAAGGGGTCAATTATAAATGAAAAGGGAGAAGTGATTTTTATGAAGACCTTTGATTCCTTAGAGACCTACTCTAATCAACTTGATTATTTTTGGACGTGTATACATGAGGGGAAGGAGCCTATGAATAGTTTTGATGAGGCCGCAAAGATTCTCAGAATGTGTTTGAAATAAGTGTGAAATGTTAGAGAACAAAATAATAATTGTAACTGGTGGTGATGGTCTTTTAGGACGACAAATGGTTAGTGATATTAATGAAAAGGGTGGTGTTGGTATTTGTGCAGATATCAACGTAGAAACCAATTTGGCAAAAGGGACACTGTTTTGCGATATTACAAACCTTGAGGGTATAAAGTTAGCCATTGAAAATGTAGTAAATCATTTTGGTCGCATTGATGGATTGGTTAATAATGCATATCCTAGAACCAAAGACTGGGGAGTAGATTTTGAACAATTGACGGAAGAGTCATTGAACAAAAATGTAAATTGGCAATTGAACAGTTACATTCTTTTCTGCCAGCAAGTAATCAAGCAAATGAAGAAGGGCAAAGGTGGGGCTATTGTCAACATTGCCTCAATTTATGGGGTTGTTGGCAATGATTTTACTATTTATGAAGGAACTAATTTAAACCCACCAGCACCTTATTCCGCCATAAAGGGTGGTATAATTAATTTTACTCGGTTTATAGCTAGCAAATATGGCGAGGCCAATATTAGAGCTAACGTGGTGTCTCCAGGTGGAATTTTTGATCATCAACCCGACAAATTCGTGAAGGCATATGAACAAAGAGTGCCAATGAGAAGAATGGGAAACCCTGATGATATAGCACCCGCCATTAGTTTCCTACTATCAAATCAATCAAAATATATAACAGGTCAAAACATCATTGTAGATGGTGGTTGGACTGCAATTTAGCTTATGACTGCGATCAGAATAATCCCGCGGCTAGATATTAAAGGTCCGAATTTAGTAAAAGGTATTCATTTAGAAGGGCTTAGAGTTTTAGGTTCTCCTAAAGACTTTGCCAAGTATTACTACGAACAAGGAGCAGATGAATTGATTTATCAGGATGTTGTGGCAAGTCTTTACGAACGTAACAGTCTTCACGATATTATCTCAGAAACGGCAGGTGAGATTTTTATACCGCTCACCGTTGGCGGAGGTTTGAGAACAATTCAAGATATAACGGGGGTTTTGAGGGCTGGAGCTGACAAAGTATGCCTTAATACAGCTGTGATAAATAACCCAGAAATCATAACAGAGGCTGCTCTTAAATTTGGTTCATCGACTATTGTTGTTGCGATAGAGGCAATTAAAGAGCCGGATGGAAGATATTTAGCTTATACTGATAATGGTAGAGAGTATACTGGGCTGGAAGTTGTGGAGTGGGCTAAAAAACTAGAAAAAATCGGTGCTGGAGAATTAATTGTTACCTCTGTTGATAATGAAGGTACAGGAGTGGGGTACGATATCGAACTGACTAAATTGATCACGGATGAGGTAAACATCCCAGTAATTGCTCATGGTGGTGCAGGGAAAATGGAGCACTTCAAAGAGGTACTGTTAACTGGAGGAGCCACGGCAGTTACCATGGCGTCCATGCTACATTATTATTGTGTAGAGAATGCTAGTCAGATCTTTAATGCCCAATCTGAAGGAAACGTGGAGTTTTTGAAAAGTGGTAAAAGCTTTGGACGGATGAATAAAATTAGTATTCAAGAGGTGAAAAATTATTTGATAGAGAATGGATTTAAAATTAGAACTTAAGGGAGTTCGCTATTCAAAAAAGGTAGTTATTGTCGATTACCAGTTGGGTAACCTTTTCAGCGTACAGCATGCATGTAAGAAAATAGGTATTATGGCTGAGGTATCCTCAGATGTAAAAGTAATCAATGAAGCAGATGCTTTGATTTTACCGGGAGTTGGGGCGTTCGGTGATGCCATGAAAAATGTTTTAGAATTAAACCTTATTGAACCAATAAAAAATGCCATAGCCTCAGGTAAACCGTTCTTTGGTATTTGTTTAGGTATGCAATTACTATTTGACTCTAGTGAGGAGTTCGGAAACTATAAAGGTTTAGGTATAATACCAGGTGCAATCAGAAAATTTCCTATGGAGTTTCAAGGGCTAAGCCTTAGAGTGCCCCAAATATCATGGAATAAAGTGTTTCTATCGGACTCATTAAACGAATGGACTGATACACCACTAAGTACAACAGTGATAAACGAGTATATGTATTTCGTACATTCCTATTACGTAATGCCTGAATCGGAAGAACATGTTTTGTGTAAAACAGATTACAATGGATTTCAATACTGTTCAGGAGTTAATGTGAAGAATGTTTTTGCCGTACAATTTCACCCTGAAAAGAGTGGCGAAAAAGGGCTTCAAGTTTACAGGAACTGGGCCAATCAAAATCTCATCTAATCAGAAAATAAATAATTTATTATGGAATTAAATTACTCCCCCAAAAAAACAATTAATGAAAAAAGAGTGGCCTTTTACGGGCTACCAGAAGAGGTTGTTTTTTGTAAGAGTTGTGTTATATCGAATCAGCGTCCAGCGTCAGCAATTGAGTTTAAGCATACAATTGAAAGTAAGAAAACCACTATGCACTTGGATGAAGATGGGATTTGTGATGCATGTAAAGTTGCAAAGGAGAAGGATAAAATTGATTGGAAACAGAGGGAAAAGCAATTGATCGAGCTACTTGATAAACACCGCAGAACAGATGGTGGGTATGACTGTTTGGTACCAGGTAGTGGAGGAAAAGACAGTGCCTATCAAGCTCATATCCTAAAATATAAATATGGAATGAACCCCCTGACCATTACATGGCCTCCGATAATGTATACAGAGTACGGCTATAAGAATTGGAAAAATTGGTGTGAAATTGGTGGGTTTGACAACGTCATGTTTAAGCAAAATGGCAATGCAATGAAACTTCTTACGAAGTTGAGTATTGAAAATTTATATCATCCATTTCAAACGTTTATTCTGGGTCAAAAAAACTTAGCTCCCAAACTAGCTGCCAATTTTGGTATTGGCTTGATTTTTTATGGGGAGAATGAAGCAGAATATGGAAACCCAATTGCAGATACTGTTACCTCTTTAAGAGACAAATCATATTTCAGTTATAATAACTTAGACGAAATATATTTAGGTGGTGTTTCTGTAAAGGAATTACAAGAAGACTTCGGTTTAAGGTTAAGTGACATTTCGTGCTTTTTGCCCCCACGGATTGAAGAATTAGAAAAGACCAACATTCAAGTTCACTATTTGGGTTATTACTTAAAATGGGTGCCTCAAGAGGCATATTACTATGCTGTTGAAAACACTGGTTTCAAAGCTAGACCTTTCCGTACACAAGGCACTTATAGTAAATACAATAGTATTGATGATAAGATTGATGATTTTCACTATTACACCACACATGTTAAGTTTGGTATAGGTAGGGCTACCTATGATTCTTCTCAGGAGATAAGAAACAATCATTTGACAAGAGAAGAAGGACAGGCGCTTGTAAAACGTTTTGATGGCGAGTACCCTGATCGATACTCAGCAGAGATTATGGAATATCTCGGGATTGATGAAGGTTTATTCAAAGGTGAAATCACAGATAAGTTTAGATCGCCACATCTTTGGGCAAAGGTTGATGGGAAATGGAAGTTACGTCATACAGTAAATAAGGATGGAGTAGATGATCATTTGCTTTAATATTCAAGAGATTCTCAGTTTAATCAATTACATAATATGAGAGCTAAGGTTTAGGTATGGGTAATAGAAGGATTTGTCTACAAGCTGGTAATATCGAAATACCAGAAAACACGGATTTGGATAGTGTTAAGGTAGTTATTGGAACCTCAAAGGATTGGTCAAGTCACAAAGCAGGATGCTACTTTTCTGATGATATATTGAGTAAACACCAAATGGAAAGATCAGATGTTCCTAACTATTCAGAACTTGAGTTTCAGCAATGCCTCGAATATGTGATTTCCAATCAAGCTACCCGTGTTATTTATGAAAGAGGGTATACCCTAAAAGGAATCGTTTTTGCTGATGCTGATATAGAGCGTATAGCTTATAATGCATACGTAACTCTCCTGAAGTATAAAATTGACACATTTATTTCGCACAATACACCACACCAATTGATATACCATATTTTTGGTTTAGTGGCTAAGTTTTTGAAAATTTCTACTTTTAGTATCCGTGACTCTGCAATGATGTGGCGTGTTGCACTTGAAAGGGATTTGATTTGGGGTAAACGGGTGAGATTAAATTATACAAGCCAAAATTCACACCTTGATTTATCAGATGTAGATGACTTCATAAAATCTAAAACTCAATCTTATGACAAGGCCGTAACAGAATTCGAGGGGGCCATGTTGAATAGGTATAAATCTAAGGGGTATCCTGATAAATTGATATGGAAAGATTTTATAACCGATTGGAAAGCAAAGGGCATAGCAAGAGCAGCTAAAAGCGCATTATACAAACGACAAGTGTCCAATAGCTTTCTTTTAAACTCAGTTCTGAAGAGCGACAGCCGGATTAACCATGATAATTATGCTTTATTTTATTTACATTATCAGCCAGAACGAACGACTCTTCCAGAAGGAGGTATTTACAACCAGCAAATTTTAGCAATTAGAAGCTTGAGAAGGTATTTGCCTAGTGAGATGAGTATTGTTTTAAAAGAGCATCCCGCCACATTCAGGCATAGGTTAAACTCAAAATATAGGAATGCTGAATTTTATCATCAATTAGGCGCAATTGAGAATACATTTCTTATTAATGATTTAAAGAATGATTTCGATCTATTGGATAAAGCTAAATTTATTTCCAGTATAAAGGGTACGGTTCTAATTGAGGGAGCTATACGTGGTAAATGTGGTGTGTATTTTGGTAATCCATCTTACAAAGGCTTGCCTGGGTCATTTCACATAAACAGTCTTCCAAATATTGATTCGTTTTTGTCATTATGTGAAGAAGACAGTGAGCGTATAAAAATAGAAGCAAGAGAGTATCTCATCGATCAATATACCATTACTGTGGCTTCAGAGGTTGTTGGTCCCGAGAAGTTTAGTAACGAAAAGGAGTACTGGAACAGTTCGAAGTTATTATTAAGATTCATTCTGCACAATGAAGATTGCCTTGCTTAGTGTAATTATTTGATAAGGTGTTCCAGTGGAATAAATGAGAATAATTATTTACAGTACTAAATCTACTTTCTCTGATCAGTCTTTTGGAGGTGCCGAAAGTTCTTTAACGCTTTTAGCCGAGGAATTAGGGAAGTTGAATAATCAAGTGTGCTTTGTTACTCCCCCGCCTTTCAAAAGGTTATCGACCGGAAATATATTTAAAAAGAATGGGTTTAGTCTTCATTTCTTGCCCGTTCTAAGGTTACCTGCACAACGTATTCCCTTTTTTAAGGAAATGAACTTGCGAATAAATAACTATTTATTTCAGAATTATATGAGAAAATGGTTTTCTGATTTCGATCTTGTTCATTGCTTTAGCCCACAGGATACTTATAGGTTGATTGAATGGAAAAGGAAGAACTCTTTGAGCTTGAAAATTATAATCAGATCTGTTGGAGCGTTTTGGAAGAATGAAAATATTAATGAAGGCCGTATGTCTAAAGTGCTTAATGATACTTGGGCAAAAGCAGATTCCGTTTGTTTTATACATGAACGTCAAAAAGCAGATTGTTTAGAGGTTCTTGCAACACGTTATAATGTTGAATTGAAAGATTCTTTTGTTCAAGACATCGGAATTCAACTCTCTAGTGAAGCAAGCTGGAGTCCAATAAATGACGGAATTTTTAGAATAATTATGGTTGGTCGATTTTCATCAGTTTTTAAACGACAGGACCTGTTGATTAAAGCATTTAAAAAATTGAGTATTCACAACTCAGAGCTCATATTTGCTGGGGATGGAGAAACTAAGGAAGGCTATGAAAGACTCTGTCTAAACGACCCATTTTTAAAAACACGTGTGAAGTTTATTGGGTTTGTAGGAACTCCAGCACTCAGAGGCTTTATGTCTTCTTCGTCATTATTTTGTTTGGCCTCTGACTCAGAGGGACTTTGTAAGTCTGTAATTGAGGCGATGTCTACAGGGATTCCTATTTTAGTTTCGAACGTAGATGTGCTGAGTGAATATGTCGTACATAATCAAAATGGTCTATTAGCAGAAAACTCAGTAGAGGCTTGGGCTAACGAGATAGAAGGATATTATAACTTGCCAGTGGCTGACAAACAAAGAATCGGTATTTCAG
>Ga0207884_1000932_pt1 | contig 13402 bp, 11 predicted proteins | sample MalvirmetaMSP144_FD_184236 | JGI IMG/M metagenome (GOLD analysis project Ga0207884, IMG submission 184236) | Marine viral communities from the Deep Pacific Ocean - MSP-144 (SPAdes) | ecosystem: Environmental > Aquatic > Marine > Oceanic | place: Pacific Ocean | collected 2011-07-08 | reverse complement strand
AAATCTACCGTAAGGCTTATCACGTGCCGACGCTGCTGCTCGGCCTGGAGTGAAAATGAACCACTCTCCCCTGCCTGACAGCCCCAGTGGCTCCCGGTTTGGCTGGACGAAACCTGCACGTCGGGAGGAGTTCGAAACCCGTGGGAAGGCCGAGGGCCTTCCGACCTATCGGGTGGTTTTTCAAGGACAGACAAAAGATTTCCCCATCATCCGCGTACCGATCGATCTGCCGAAGTACCGAATGGTCAACGGTCGGACGGCGTCCCTACAAGTGGAGCACCTCGCGCTCAATCCCGAGGATCGCAGGGACCTCTTCACCGGCGACCCCGAGATGTGGGATGCGCAGGAAGCCCAGCATCTCCTACTAATCCAGCTAGGCCGCCAGTCGGAGCTCGACAAGTATTTTGCCGACCCCGCGCACAAGCAGGTCGATCCGTTGTTGCTCGACCAGGACGGGTTCGCGGTGAACGGCAACCGGCGCCTCTCCGCGTGGCGCGATCTGGTCCACAACGACCCTGCCAAGTACAGCCATTTCGAACACATCGATGTCGTCGTTCTTCCCCATGCCACAGAGAAGGATATTAATCAGCTGGAGGCGCGCCTCCAGATTGAGAAGGATATCCGCGCCGAATACGACTGGGACGCCGAAGCGAATATGATGCTGGTAAAGATGGAGCGTTTCGGCTTCACGCCAGCCGACCTATGTCATTTGTACAAGATGAAGGAGAGCGACCTTCAACAGTTGCTCGACATGCGCGAATACGCCGACGAGTACCTAAGATCGCGCGGTAAAGCGGACATGTGGTCCGAGGTATCCTCCCAGGAGCACACCTTTCAGAGGCTGGTACAGAGCCGCGCCAAGCTGTCCGGCGGCGTCGGCCGCAAGGAGATGTTCAAGGAAGCGGCTTTCGCCCTCATCGACGACCCCACCGCCGTCGGCCGCCTCTACACCGCAATTCCCGAACTCGCGCTCAGCCTCGATAAGGTGACTGAGCGGCTGGAAGACGAGTTCGATGTCGAAACCGCCTCCCCTGACGACGACCTCGACGCTTTGTTCGGGGGCGGAGGCGCGGGTTCCGCCATTGATCGGGAAGCGGCCTTGGCCGCTGTCCTGCGCGATCAGCAGAGCCTGCCTCGCGCACGGGAAATCATCGCAGACGTTCTGGAATCGGAGCGTCAGCTCAAAAAAGACAACAAGAAGACCGGCTATCTTCTCGACATGTGCGCCAAGGCGAACAGCGCCCTGACTGTCGCGGCTAAGGACGGCCTGCGGCCCGAATCAAAGCTCGGCGGCGTAGAAAAGCAGTTGAAAGAGATTGAAGCGAGGGTTGCGGTGATCCGGGCGTTCTTGGCCCAACATGCTAAGACTTGACTACGTCGCGCGGGACGGGCGGGCCCGCTTTTCCTGGGAGGTGGCCGATACCGGCGCGCCATGGCTGGCGATGCTCAAGCGCGTCGCCTATGACACCAGTCGCGACACCTCGCTTGACGGGGTCACCGCCTTCACCCTGCCATGGTGGGCTTTCGCCGGAGCGCGAGACGAGTTCCTCCAAGTCTTTCGTGCGCACCGCCTTAGGCCCGGCGAGGGTCTCGAAATTAGTTCCGAGGCGATCCGACTTCTCCAGCAATCCCGGCGGGTGGCTGCGACTTACGCCGCAGCTGACGGCGCCCGCCTTCCAGTCGATGAACTAAAAGCGGGTCTCGCCGCTGCCGGTTTTGCGCGTACGCTGTCAGACCGACAAGGTGAGAACGTTAGCCGTATTGCCGCCCTGCCAGCGGCTGCGACGTTCTCGGTTCCAGGCGCGGGCAAAACCACAGAGGCCCTGGCGTTCTTCACCCATCGGGCTGAGGCCGGCGATCGCCTTCTGGTGATCGCGCCGAAGAACGCCTTCGCGGCATGGGACGAACAGATCACGGAATGCCTCCCTGGCCTCGGCGCGCAGTTTGTCAGACTTCGCGGCGGTCGCGAACGCATCCGAGCCGCTCTCCAGGCGGACCCGCGGTTTATGCTGATCGGCTATCAACAACTGACCAAGGTCCAGGACTTGGTCGCTCAGCACCTCGCCCAGCACCGCACCTTCGTCTTCCTGGATGAGAGTCACCGCATCAAGTCCGGTGTCGGCGCAGCGAGCGCCAGGTCGGTTATGAACCTATCCCACCTGCCGGTTGGCAAACTGATCATGAGCGGCACGCCGATGCCGCAGTCGGTCGCCGACCTGCTGCCCCAGTTCCGCTTCCTCTATCCGGAAATCCCGGCGCTCGAGGAAACGGTCATTGATCTAATGAAGCCGATCTACGTCCGGACCAACAAGGCCCAGCTGGGCCTGCCTGAAGTCACCCGAACGCTCGTCAGCCTGCCAATGGCACCGGTCCAACAGGAACTCTATCAGCTGATGCGGCTCGAGGTGGCGCGCGAAGCCTCTGCCCTGCTCGACGCGCAGGGCCGCCAGGCTTTCCGGTCTCTGGGCCGATCGGTCGCCCGGCTTCTGCAGTTCGTGTCTAACCCCTCTCTCCTGTCGAGCCAGATTGGCTTCGCGCACCGGGACCTGCTGTCTGCGGTCCTGGCGGAAGGAGAAGGTCCCAAGCTCGACTACGTCCTGAGGCGCGCGCGGAGGCTGTCGCGTGAGGGACATAAGGTTCTCATCTGGTCCTCCTTCGTCCGCAACGTCGAGTACATGGCGTCACGGCTCTCCGATCTAGGCGCGGTCTATATCCATGGTGGTGTCGACGCTGGGAGTGAGGACGACAGCGACACTCGGGAAGGCAAGATCAAGGCCTTCCACGACGACGAGTCTGTGCGGGTTATGGTCGCCAATCCAGCCGCAGCCAGCGAAGGCGTCAGCCTGCACCGCATTTGCCACCACGCTATCTATCTAGATCGGACCTTCAACGCCGCCCATTATCTCCAGTCCGAAGACCGCATCCACCGCTTCGGTCTACCGGCCGATCAGCAAACCCTGATCGAGATCGTGGAATGCATGGGCAGCGTCGACGAGACCGTTAGAACCCGGCTCGGGTTCAAGATCGGGGAAATGGCACGAGCACTCGAGGACTCATCCCTTGCGCCTGACCCGATTCCTATTGATCCCACCGATGCCGAGGCGGAAGATCCGGAAGAGTATGCAACTGGCCTTCAGCGCGACGACGTCCGCGCTCTGGCCAATGATCTGGGTCGCCCCAGGTGATGGCCCCGCTTTCACCGGGACTGGCTCAGTCGGGCCTTGCCCTGCTTGAATTGCTCGATCGCATGCCCCTAAGCGCGCCAGATTTGTTGTCCGGCTTGAGCAAGGTCGGCGGCATGCCGTCATCGGCCGCCCTAGAGCTGTCCCAATGCCTGAACTGGCTGGCGGTGACTGACGCCGGCCTGCTCCAGGCCAGCCCAGCGGGCCTGCGCGTCGCTGCGTGCGAGAGCTATGAGGCGGCGCTACGCCGGATCGTCATCGACTATGCCGAAATCCTGTCCCCCGACTGGCTCCAGAACGCGCCGTGGGGCCGATCCCGCGTCCTCTCCTTCTGCCCCATCGGGGTCCATCAGATCATTGTCGAAGCCGGGGTCGCCTCTGGAACAGGCGACGCGGTCGTGGCCTTCTGGGATCATCTCGCGGCCCTCGCCCGCGGCCGACGCGACGACCGCCTGCTGGAAATCGGCCGTCGGGGAGAGCGTCTCACAATCGCCTACGAACACGCCCGTACCGGGGTCGAACCCCGCTGGACCGCGATCGACAGCAACCAGGACGGCTTCGACGTACTATCCATTCGGGCCGCCGCTGACCGGACGCCCCTCTCCATCGAAGTGAAAACCACGACGAGCGTCGTCGGCGGACTTCACTTGACCCGCAATGAGTGGGATCAAGCCTTGGACAGCCTCGCCCACGTTTTTCACATCTGGCTCGTCGCCGGCTCCGCCGCGCCCAGACTGGCCGTGGTCACAGTTGAGACGATGGCAGATCATGTCCCCGGGGATCGCGGTGCTGGCGAATGGCGCGAGGTCTTGGTCCCCGTCCGGGAGTTCAAGACCCTCTTCGCCGAACGGGCCGTTTGATCAGGCCGCCTCGGCCCTGGCCTGTTCGTGCCAAGTCAGGCTGTTGAACCAGGCACCGACGATCATTCCGCTGAAGATCGCCAGGGCGTTGTGAGTCAGCTTGCGGGAGCCGGGAATGCTCTCACTTACCTCACCTTCGGCCGCAGCCTCCAGCACATAGCCGATGGCCGCGTGCTGGATGTCCGGGGATGCGGCCTCCACGTGGACGAGCACGGCGGCCGCAAGTTCTCCGAGGAGGTCCGTCACCTCATAGGGTCCCAGTCCCTCGGCCCGGCGGGTCCAGACTAGCTGGAGCGCCGCCGGCGAACTGGTCCGCAGCCGCAGCTCGGCCTCAGCAAATTGCGCACCGGTCGCCATCTGGACGCGCTGGATGAAGGCCGAGTCCTGAAGCTGCCGGGTTAGCTCGGCGTCCAGCTCGATCTCCCGGATGTCGATAGACGGACCGAAGAAGAACCGGACGCGCCAGGCGTCCTCCCCGCCCCGGGCGTTGGCCAGCTCGAACCGCATGCCGCTCTTGAAGCGGAGGCCAGGTAGCGCCGCACGGAAGCTGCGCCGCGTCGGATAGGTCCGTCCTTCAGTATTCGGGGGCGTGATCCGTGACTTCGCCTTCGGAACGCGCAAGCTCCGTCCTGCGTCCACGAAGGTCGGGAAGTCTTCAGCCGATACCCCTCTGGCCGCCTGGGCGACGAGATAGGTGAATGTTGGGGGAATGGCATTGCCCACCATCTTCGCCTTCTCGGCGAAAGAACGGGCGTAGAATTGATAGGTGATTGGGAAGCCCTGCAGGGCGGCTCGCTCGCGGATGTTCAGGCGTCGGTACCCATCGCCATCCGCTATAACGATGCTCTCCCGGGACACCCGCGTGCAGGTAGCGGTCACCGTGCGAGCCGGGGCGTCCATCGAATCCGGGAAAGCCATATTGTTGTAGACCGGGTGGTAGGTCTTGGACTCCCGGTTCATGCGGAGCTCTTCCGCGTTCAGCGCAGGCTCGATCTCCCGTTCGGTTACCGCAGAGCCTGGCAGCACACATCCCCAGACCGGATCCACAACCTCGCCGGATGCGATCGCCCTGACGATGTCGCCCAGCGTCCGGCGCGGCAGTTTGGGCCGGTAGTTCTCGATGAGATCGAACGGAATGTTTCCTGCAATGCAGCGCTTCCGGGATTGTGGCGCTCCATAGTCGGAAAAGTCGATGACCGCGATCTGCGGATTCAGGTCCCGGAAGCGATAGAGGGGATGCTCCGGATCGCGCAGTCCGCGCGCCAGCACTCCAGCTACCCTGGGGACGTTCTCTAGCGCCCAATGAGTCGGCTTCAGATACTCGACGATCTCGAGAAACTTGAGGAGATCCTTGAGACCTTCTTCGAGGTTTCCCCCTCCACCCCTGTTGGAATACGAGAACTCGGTACAGGGTGGACTGCCGACCACTAGGTCAATGTCCCTAGGCAGGTCTTCCAGTCGCAGCTTCCGGATATCCGTCGGCTTGAGATCGCCGCCGTGGTTCCCGTTGTGGGTATCCACGGCTGGCTGCCACCATTCGTAGGATGCGACCACGTCAACGCCGGCGAGGCGCAGCCCAAGGCTCCACCCGCCAACACCGGCATAGAGGTCGATAGCGCGCACTGCATCCACTCCGGCGCGACTCGCGCCTACGATCAAGTTGAGAACACCCAATGTAGCGAACTCGTCGGCACCCGCAAGATCCAAAGTGGCCCTGAGGCCTCGAGTGAGTGACACGCTCGCCTGTAGGCTGGTCAGTGTATATGAGATCGCATGAGCAACGCCTCTGATCCTCCGCTCGACAAACATGCGCGCATCACGAATCTGATCGCTGATTGCAACGCCGCTCAGGTAGCGCAACGAAACGTGCTGTTGGCACTGGTAGAATCTGGTGACCGTAATGAGGACTGGGAAGACTTTCGTCCTACCCTCCGGCTTCTCCTCGGCTACATACTTGAACGAGGATTTGCTGCGCTGCGGCTCGTGATGATGCGCCACGACTTCGATGCGGAAATCCTGTTGCGGACGTTCCACGAAGGCGCAGCGAAACTGATGCTGATAGCCCTGACCCCTGAGGCCGGCCGACTTAAAGTGCTCGGTGAATACTGGTCAGGGTTGGGCGAAGTTTCGGATCGAAAGACGGCCCACCGGGCCGGGATCGCCGAATCCGTGATGCCGAATGGACGTAGCGACAGCCGAGACTCCCTCAAGGTGCTGCAGGCTCGACGTTTACAGCGAGGCGAGCAGACGTTGGACCGAAGCGAACGAAGGCGTTTGGAACAGAGGTGGAGTCTGCCGGAGGTCTTGGATGCCCTCGACCGGCTTCTCAAAACCCAGCGACCTGAGGCGGCTGCGCTCCTGCACACTTATGGGATGGCCAGCCACTTGGCCCACGCCGACTGCCGGGCCCTCGAGCTTCAACTTGATCGCAGCTTTCGCCTGCCGGAGGAGAGAGCCGATCTCGAGGATGCCCACGTCGCCCGGATGCTCTCGGACATCGCCATGGTGGGAGCATTTTGCACACTTTTGACAGCGGAAGCGGCAGGCAGCGCGCACGACAACTTGGAGCCCGTCATGTCGAAAGCTCAGGCGGTAGGTGCGGATGCGGCAGTGATCATGAGCGAGTTCGACTCGACACAACGCGGCTTCAACAGATCGGTCCTTGGCGACGTAGTCTTGGATTAGGGCTGGGCCGGCTTGCGCCCAAAGCCGCTGCGGCTTTCAATCCCCACATCTCGGCACAGGACTACCCCGATGAGTGAGATCTGGCCTGTCATCCTCGGATAGATCGTGCTGTGCCGGGGAAGCTACGTCGTTTTGGCGGGGGCGCGGGGAGGATTTCTCCTTCGCCGAGACCGGGCAGTTCGGCCACTCATTCGGGGTCGTCAGCGCACTCATGGCAGGTCCCGGCCCGACCTGGTCCAAGGTTTATGGCAAGGTCAAAACGAGAAGTTCCAGCTCAAACCGGTCCAGCTTGATGGGAGAAGGTCACTCGTAATCCAGGAGCCTTAGTCTGCGGTGATCTGGCCACGCCCGATGACGACCACATTCGGGTCGGGTGGTGAAAGCCGAATGACTGGCAAAGGCAACTGAGCTGGCCGTGTTTTTTTCGCCGCCCGCGCTGTCCAAGCCGCATCGGTGAGCTGAATGTGGTTCCACACGTAGCCTGAGAAGTGACGCGCCGGGATGCTGCGAATTTTCCCCCGCCGGAGGAGATATTCGACTACAGACACCGCGCGCCGCATCATCGCGCCGTCGAATGAATAGTCGGGTGCAGCGTCATTGCTCTTGGCGAGGGCATCCACGAAGTCTACCCGTCGAACCGGCGCTTCGGCGTCGTCGAGCGCCTGGCTAATGGTGACAAGATCCCTGCGCCACTCAGGCGAGAGCCTTGAATCTATGGGATAATAGTCGACGTAGTATTTGAACGTTAGACTCGCGTGGCTCTGCAGCGTTTCCGGACGAGAACGATGCTGAACCACGCGGCTTTGGTCGGCAAGGTCGAGCAGGGTGGTCAGGCTACCTTCGATCGTTACGCGTACGGGCCCGATACCGCGGCCATCATGGTGGTCACCCTGCAAAGGCTCGATAACGACCCGAGCGACCATGCTGCGAATGATCTCACGGGCTCGCAACGCATCTCGGTCGGCCCCTTTCAAAGCCTCACGCAGATCATCCACCAACTTGTGGAGACGGCCCACGACCGAAGGGGCGTCCAGCGCCAGCGGCGTATCGCGTGGCGGCTGCTTGCGTAGCCGCTCTAGCTGCTGACGCTCGGCCTCGAGACGATCCAACTCCTGCATCATGATTTGTGCGGCCAGACCCTGGAGCTTGCCGTCGCGCACCTGCGTCAGGATGTTTTCAATCTGACGCTCTAGCTCCTTCTGGCGCAGCTCGCTGGACCGCGCTCTGCCCTCCTGCTCGGCGATCGCACGCTCGATCTCACCGCGGTACTCGGCCAGGAACGGCTCAATCAGGTCCGTTTGAAGAAGCCGGTTCTTCAGCCCCGACAGGACGGCGTCTTCGAGATCCCCGCGCGCGACGCGCCGTCGATTGTCACAGGCATCACGCATCGCTCGTCCTGTGCATCCCAGCTTTTCCTGCAAGACCTGATACTTCGAGCCGCAGACCCCGCAGTAGCAAAGCCCGGTAAGCAGGTACTCGGGCCGACGGCGCTCAGCGAAGCCCTGCGGATTTTCGTTAGCTTCTATGCGAGCGTGAACGGCCTCGAACAGCTCGTCGTCTACGATCCGCAGATCGGGCACCTCGACCCGCACCCAGTTTGAGGCCGCCACCGGTTTGGCAACCTTGGTGCCCTTGTGGCGATTGCGCTTGACTGCGGTACGGCCCCATTGGTTGACGCCGATGTAGAGCTTGTTGCGTAGGATGCCGGTGCCCGCCTGCTTGTTCCCGTAGATGACGCCGGGCCGCCACGGCCTGCCACCCGGACCAGGCACGCCTTCGGCGGTCAGCGCCCTGCAGATCGCCAGCGGGCTGACGCCGGCCGCGTAATCCTTCATGATGCGGATCACGTGTGGCGCTTCGGTCGGATTGATCTGACGCTGGCCGTTCTTGCCGTCTGGCGTGAACACCTTGTTGTATCCGTACGGCACTCGCCCCGACTGCAGCCCATTCTTGACCGTGCCCTCAACTCCACGCCGGCTTTTGGCGGCCATATTCTTGACGTAGCTGGCGTTCTGGACCGCCTTGAAGGCGACTTCCATGTCACTCACCGGCCCCGAGTGAACGGTGCAGATGACGATATCAAGGAACTCCAACTCCTCGACCAGGCCGTGCGCGCCAGAGGCTTGGCGCGTCAGTCGGTCGAGGTCTTCGACGACCAACACCTCGAACTCCCCGCGGTCGGCTGCAGCCATCATGGCGAAGAAGCCTGCGCGCCCCTCGAAGGTGGTGCCGCTGCGCTCAGCATCGTGGAAAGCACCAGCTTTTCGCCATCCCTGGCGCACTGCATATTCCTCGCACAGCCGAATCTGGTCCTCGATGGACTTGAAGTGCTGGTGCACCGTCGAATAGCGAGCGTAGATTGCATAGCGTGATCCCGCCGGCGGCAGACCGCTCATCGATGCGCCGCCTCGGCCACAGCCTGCCGAGCCGCTAGGCGCGCCAAGGCTAGTATCAATGGCAAAAGCGGCGCGGTGGCTTCGTCCAGCTGCTGCTTTTGAGCGGCTTCCAGCTCGTCCTTACGGCTGGCGCGCAGCAGAGTGTCGAACGAGGCGTCGCTCGAGCGGCGATAAGGCAACGTCATAGCGCCCTCCTAGGCTTCGCTGATCATTGCGATGCGTTGGGCGGGGATCAGAACCTCTCCGCCAATCGCGTTCTCGCCGTCCGTGGCGACCAGTCGGCCGATCAGGCTGCGTTCGTGACGCAGCCAATCAGACACCTCGCCGAGCGTCTCGGCGCCTATCTGCATTTGCACCCAGCCGCCGCCGACCATGTTGATGCCTAGGATCATCGGCGGCCTCGCCCACCTCGGCGCACTACACGCGACACGTAGTGCTTCTTAGCGGTTCTGGCCGCAGGCTTAGTGCTCTCAAGCTGCTCACCGAGAGCAACAACCGCCGCTCCAGCAGCCTTTGCCGCATCGCAAAACTCGCCGACGAGCGCACAACTCCGTCCCAGCCGCCCGATGTCGGCGACCAGAACAACGTCGACGAGGTTCAGGCTGAGGGCGGAGGCGACCGCCACCAGACCCGGGCTTGGTTGCATTCCCGAAACCCCCTCCTCTGAAATGCGGCGCAGGATCGTCAAGCCCTCGCGCTGCGCGTAGAGCTCGCATTCACGGACTTGCCGCTCGCACGACCCGCCGTCCGGCGATGACGCCGATCGGGCATAGATGACAGCAATGCGAGATTTTCGTTGGCCTAGACGGGAGCCGTCATGGGGCCCGTCGCTAGGCTCCACTTCGAGAACGCGAGCCGTCCCCTTTTCGACTCGGGGCGCCACCGCACCCCAAGCGCCAACCTTAGTGAAATTGATGATCATTTTGTCGCCCCTCGCTGAAACGCAGGCTGATGGCGGGCGGCGGTAAGCTGGGCCGACATCTCGCGCCAAGCCCCCAGGGCCTCAGAGCGGGCGCACCCGGCGCGGCGCCCCCAGTTTCGAAATCCGTCGGCATGCCAATCTCCATTAATTGTGAGTATTTGTCACAATTAGCCTCAACGCCTATTGTGAGTCAAACACTTTATGGAGGACCGTCAGTTAGAAGCCCTGAACGGCCTTATGAAGCGCCAGGAGGGAGGGCAGCCCCACCTCCATGGTACATAGGCTGTCGGTCACAGCGGCACCGTCCGACCAGAGGTTGGGATGGCAGTAGTACTCGTGGAAGCTGTCATCGTCCTCGATCTGGTCCCAGGGCATCCCCAGGTGGATTTCCGCCGCGACGCCGGGGACGTAACTGATTATCCGAACTGCTCGATCGTAGGCCGGAAGCCCTGCCACGCCGGCGGCTTGGAATTTCTTCGCCCCCCGCTCCAGCGAAGCCTCCTTAACTGACAGTCCAACAGCTGGCCTGCCCGTAGCCGATACGTTAAACTGCTTAGCCCAATCGTTCAGCTGCGGCGCGTGCTCAATGAGCAGCGTAAGGGTTTCGGCGAATCCGCGCCGCCCCTTTAGGAATTGTAGTGGTGCCGACAGGTCCTCCTGGCGGCGTCGGTCGTGATCGTCCCACGGCAGCGGGCGCAGCTCGCGTAAGCTTTTGACCGCCGCCGCGGCACCGCCGGGGCTGCTGTCGCCGATGACGCCCATCAACAGGGTCGCCGCATCTGCCATTGTCATAACCGACGCGCCGACGCCCCGAGTGCGGGACGCGATCAAGTCATCGTCACGCACGACCCTGGCGATGTGGGCGATGGTGGGTTTGCCCCGGCGATCGTGTTCGGCCAGGGCGGCCACTAGATTCGGCAGGCGGGCCACTGTTGACTCCTTCTCACCCCTGCTCTTTAGCCCGTTGAGCGCAACACACCAAACGGCTCTCAGGGGTCATTAGGCGCATCACTACCAATAGCTTGCCCCTCCTTGAATTGTGTGTGATACTCTTAATCAAGCGTCGCGTTCGCCGACGAACCACACTTTCTCCTAGCGTTCAGCCTAATGACTCATTCTCTAACTCAGCCGCTCGATAGGACTGAAGGTAGCAACCCAGCGGGGCCTGTCGCGCACCAGCGGGTGTTGCGCAGCACGTACGAAGCAGTCGCCCTCCAATTCTTGACCGGGCCGATCAACCTTGGGCCCCTCGGTGTCGCGGCAACCGTCAGAGAGCCCAACGCCTTAGGATGGCCGCTGCTACTGAACCGTGAGGAGCTGTGCCGCTATCTCGGGATGTCGTGGTCCACGATCTCGAAGGTTTGCCCAATCGCCCCGGTTGAACTAGGAGCCAACGTCGCCAGGTATAGCCGAACTCAAATTGACGACTGGGTTTCATCGTGCCCCGCACGCAGAACGAAGTTGGGAGTGGCTGCGAACCCAACGACGGCCGAAGATTCAGTTGATGACGCCCATAAACGCCGCGTCGCTGCGATAGATCGTGCTCTGGCGAGAACGAAAACCAAGTGAAGGTCCCCTACGTCCAGCGGATCAAGCGACGGGATGGTCGGGTCGATCTCTACTTCCGCAAGGGTGATTTCCGGCGCGGGCCATTGGTCGCGTCGGATGGCACTGCCGATCTGAAGCGAGAGGTCGATGCTATCTTGGCTCAGATTGCTCTCGCCACCACTGCTCTTGTACCGACGGTGGGGACGGTGGGTGGAGCCCTGAGGAAGTATAACAGATCCAGCGAGTTCATTGGCCTAGCCGCCAGCACGCAGCGCAACTACCAATATATGATCGACGAGCTGGTGGCCGACTTCGGCGACACTCGGCTCACTGATGTGGACTACACGCTGCTCAAGGATTTTCAGGACGCCTGGTCCCTGCGTGGACATAAGGCCTGCAACGACCTGATGCAGGTTCTTAAGAACGCCTTGAAGCCAGAGATGAAGAAGGGAACTATCACGGGTCGACCCTTCGCCGACGTCGAGAAGTTGAAGGCACCGATCGATACCCCGGAGCCGCATCCCGCCTGGGAGGATCGTGAAGTTGAGGCCGCCATCGCGTTTGCGATCGGCAATAAGCAGCAAGGGCTGGCGCGGGCCATCGCGCTGGGACGCTGGGGCGGCTTCCGTCGCGGGGGTATCTGCAAGATACCCCTGTCGGCCCGTGTCGTCGGCCACGATGACGACGACGTTGAGCAAAAGCGTCTCTACTGGAAAACACCGAAGCGTGGCGTAATCTGCGACAAGCCAGAGGACCCGCGCCTTAGCGAGCTTCTTGATCGGACGGCCAACCTCGCCCCAACCATCGGCTACAATAAATACGGTCAGCCGTGGAAAGAGCGGGCGCTGAACCAAGCGGTCACCCGGCTCCTTGAGCGCGTGTCGAAATCTGGCTGCCCGTGTCGGCCACTGGACATTCACGGCCTCCGTCACGCCCGAGGAATGGAACTGGCGCATGCCGGGGCCTCGGAATTTGAAATTATGACGCAGCTTGAGCACACCACCGTATACGCGGCGCGCCTATATATTCGTCAGGCGAACCGGTCCCGTGGGGCCAACTCGGGCCAGGAGAAGATTGATTCTGCCGTTCGCCGTCGCGCAGAAAAGGCAAAAGGCATCGCCTGACGACGCACAAAGGACGAACGTCCAGTGTAACTGGCACCGTAACCGGCCTGTAACTGCGACATCGGCGATCGAGCCTCACGGCTCTAAGTATTTGAAAGATATGGCGCGCCCGGAACGATTCGAACGTCCGACCCTCAGATTCGTAGTCTGATGCTCTATCCAGCTGAGCTACGGGCGCGCAGTGCCTTGCGGCAAGGGCGCGGAACCTAGTCGGCCTTTTGGGAAAGTTCAAGCGGGGGAATTGAGGGGAGCGGCGATTCTTCTTCCGGCCCCTTTAGGCGGGGTCGCGCCAACAGGGGATGGCGGCGTCCGGCCAGGGGGTGGCGGCGTAGACCCCGCGGGCCACCGCCCGGGCCAGGACATCGGCGGCCAGGGCGCCCAGGCGGGCGATCTGGAAGTCCGGACGCGCGCCCAGGGGCTGTTTCGCCGTGGACAGGGCGAAGACCACATCCCCGTCGAAGGGGGCGTGGACCGGTCGGATGGCGCGGGCCAGGCCATCCTGGGCCATCACCGCCACGCGGCGGGCCTGGGCAGGCGTCAGGACGGCGTCAGTGGCCACGCAGGCGATGGTGGTGTTGGTGCGGGCCTGCGGGTCGGCCTTGGCCAGGCCCCAGTCGTCGCCGGCGCCCACGAGCCCCCCCGCGCCGAGGCCGCCGAACTCGCCGTCCATCTCGTAGGGGGCGGC
>Ga0207884_1000930_pt1 | contig 13413 bp, 13 predicted proteins | sample MalvirmetaMSP144_FD_184236 | JGI IMG/M metagenome (GOLD analysis project Ga0207884, IMG submission 184236) | Marine viral communities from the Deep Pacific Ocean - MSP-144 (SPAdes) | ecosystem: Environmental > Aquatic > Marine > Oceanic | place: Pacific Ocean | collected 2011-07-08 | reverse complement strand
ATGGGCTGGCCGGCGCGGACCTCCGCGTCCTGCGCCACGATCAAGCTGCCCTGGGCCAGGTGACAATACTGGCTCTCCCAGCCGTCGCCGTGGTCGATGACGACGCCGTTGCCGCATTCCACCCCGTCGACGGCCGAGACGCCGGTTGTCCGCACCGAGACGTCGGCCACGCCATCCCGCAGGCGCGCCACCCGACCTGGTGCTGCGGCCAGAACCGCGACGCCGGCCCGTTGAGCGGCCATGTCGGGCACGCGTATATCGACGCCCTTGTGGTCCTGATAGGTGCGGGCCGCGCAGGCATAGTCCCTGGCCCCGGGGCCGGGATCGCGGTCCACATAGTTCTGGATTTCGCAGGTCTCACCGAGCACGCAGTCCACGGGCAGGACCAGCTCGGGGCCAATGGCATCCGCGGGACGTGGGCTTTCAGACGGCGCTTCGCTACAGCTCATGGCGCCGAGCGCAGCAACAACGACTGAACAGTTTCTGAGAAGGTGATAGAGGCGCATCTGAAATTCGTGCCGCAAAGCTTCGACCGAAGTGTGGCGCCGGCCGCTCGCCAGGCGGCCAGTTGGGTCATTCATCCGATTGCGCCCCAACACACCTCGATCAGATCGGGCGGCTGGAGATGGGTAGGAAGGCGAACCAGCTGGGTCGGGTTGGACGCTGTGCCGAATAGCTGAGATGCGGAAGCGATATGGAATCTCATGGGCGTGATCATATGACGGGCATGCGCGACGGATTTTACTGGCTCAGGCCTGTTGATCATTCGGAATGGGCGATCGCGGAGCTCCGTAGTGGAGTCGTCCATAACCCATATTCGTCGTCTTCCGATCCAAATGACTATGAAATTGGCCCTGAGGTTGAATATCCCATAAGAGATCTGAATTACACAAAGTGGTACCATGCCGCCACGAAGTTCGGTCGTTGCACGTTCTTGGCCCGGCCGGAGCTGCGAAGTTCAAAACGGCGAAAGATCGTATTCATTCATGGTCTTGGCAGGCAGTCGCGAGATCTCATTCGAGCCTTCAGCATAGCTGAGAGATACGGTGACGTCCTGCTTATGTGCCTTCCAGGATTCGCGCCCGGAGAAATGATTGCTGATCCCACGGTTCAGAATATCACCTCGATGTTTCTGGAGGCCTTGGACGTCGTCGGAGGGCGGTCGAATGCGATCGTCGTCGGCGAATCGCTAGGCGGTCTGGTCGCCATGGGCATGTCCAGCCACGTCGGCGCGTCCATAGTATTAGATCCGCCGCTGTCCATGCACGACCAATGGCCCATACGGGAGATGGAAAGAAAATATGGCGTCGGAAGCAAGGTGTTTCCTTCGCCATTGTTTGAACTTTGCATGGGCAGAGGAGACGACAGCCCCCCGAAGTCATATGTCGATATGATCTATCGGTGCAGCCCCCACACGTGTTTCATCTGTGGGAGCCTCCCGTTAATGCCCCCCCGACCTCTCATGTATTCACCATCGCTCGTGAAGCCAGAGGAACTTGAGATCATTCGCACGCGAGGACTTCGGCTTGAAATTGTCGAAGGCGGCCATGACCTCTTCCTTAAGGCCGCTGAAGCCGTAGACCGCATCATTGTGAGAGAGATACGGACGGCCGCTCAGACAGCGGCGTAGGAAAGTCCGGTCAGGGCCTTCAGGCGCGCCATGTCGGCGGCGTAGAGGCGCCGCAGCAGCGCCTCATCCGCCTGGGTCAGGCGCGAGGGATAGGCGATGTCCTGGCCCACATGCACCCGCCGCGGCCGGGCCGGCGGCGGGGCGTCCACCCCGAGGAACGCGCTGACCGTCTCCAGAACCGGCCCCGGCTTCGCCTCCAGGTCCTCGGCCCGCAGAACCAGCAGCTGGTCGGCGGGAAACAGGCTCAGCAGGTGCTCGATCTGCGCGCCGTAATAGCCCCGCTCCACATAGCTGAACTCCCGGTGGAAGCCCCACGGCTCGGCGGCAAACAGGCGCTGGCGGCCGGCGCGCACGCACCAGTCGAAGGGATGGGTCTCCGCCCCCCGGGCGAACTCCATCTTCCAGTGGGAATAGGCCCGCGCTACGGGATCGCGCAGCAGCACGATCAGCCGGATGCCCGGGTTATAGGCCCTGATCCGCGCCAGGCTGTCCTTCCAGTAGAGATAGATGGGCGTGGCCTCGCCCCATACCCGGCTGCGGTCGGCCAGGTCGAAATGGGCGTGATAGGCGCCGTAGTCCGGGGCGCGCCAGTCCTGGCCCTCATCGTCGAAGAAGTGGACCTCCTTGACGTCCGACAGGCCGATCTGCGGGTGGTCGCCCAGATAGTCGAACAGGGCCGTGGTGCCGGCCTTCTGGGCGCCGGCGATGATGAAGTCGATCTGTGGCTTCAAACCCTGCTCCCCTCCCTCAGCTCCTGGTCCTGCGAGCCGCCGGCGCCCCCATTGCGGGATACGGCTTCATCGCGGCGCCGACACGCGATATGAGGGATCGACATGGCGGGCCAGAGCCAAAATCGGCCCGCGGCAAACGGCATACAAGGTCGGGGTCTTGATCACCATCATCGACGAAGAGCGCGGCGAAGTCGTCGTCCGCGACGGCGACAGCGAAACGCGCCACAGCCTCTCCACCGCCGAAGGCTTCGCCGCGGCGTCCAAGGCCTGGGTCCGGGCGACCTGGGATTCCAAATACGTCTATTCCTTCGCCTGGATGGGTCGGCCAATCATTCAGCTGCCGGAGGACATGGTCCGCCTGCAGGAAGTGATATGGGATCTGAAGCCCGACGTGTTGGTGGAGACCGGCGTGGCCCATGGCGGGTCCCTGGTCTTCTACGCCTCCCTGTTCGAAGCCATGAACAAGGGTCGGGTGATCGGCATCGACATCGAGATCCGGCCGCACAACCGCACGGCCATCGAGGCCCATCCGATGAAGAAGCGGATCGAGCTCATCGAGGGCTCGTCCACGGCGCCCGACGTGGTCGAGCAGGTGAAGGCGCAGATCAAGCCCGGCGAAACCGTGCTGGTGGTGCTCGACTCCAACCACACCAAGGGCCATGTGCTCGACGAACTGCGGGCCTATGCCGACATGGTGCCGGTGGGCTCCTACATTGTCGCCACCGACGGGATCATGGAGCAGGTGGCGGGCGGCCCCCGTACGGCCGAGGACTGGGCCTGGAACAATCCCCGTCAGGCGGTCCACGACTTCGTCGCCGAGGATAAGCGCTTCATCATCGAAGAGCCGACCTTCCCCTTCAATGAAGGGGTGGTGAATTCGCGGGTGACCTACTGGCCCGACGCCTTCGTCAAGCGGATCGCCTGAGCCGCAGGCAGGGGGGAGGAACCGCGATGAAAGTCGTCATCCTGGCCGGCGGCCTGGGCACCCGGATTTCCGAGGAAAGCCACCTGCGGCCCAAGCCGATGATCGAGGTCGGCGGCCGGCCGATCCTCTGGCATATCATGAAGATGTTCTCGCACCACGGCTTCAACGAGTTCGTCGTGTGCCTGGGCTACAAGGGCTATGTGGTGAAGGAATATTTCGCCAACTACGTCCTGCACAATGCCGACTTCACCGTCGACCTGGCCAACCGCGCCATCGACTACCACGCCACCAAGCATGAACCTTGGAAGGTCACCCTGGTGGACACCGGCGCCGACACCATGACCGGCGGCCGGCTGAAGCGGGTGCGGGAATTCCTCGACCCCGGCCAGCCCTTCTTCTTCACCTATGGCGATGGCGTGGCCGACGTGGATCTGGCCGCCCTGGCCAAGTTCCATGTCGACCATGGAAAGCCTGCGACGGTGACCGCCGTGGCCCCGCCCGGCCGCTATGGCGCCCTGGAAATGACCGGCGACCGGGTCGACCGGTTCGTGGAGAAGCCCCCTGGCGACAACGGCCTGATCAATGGCGGCTTCTTCGTCCTTGATCCGTCGGTGATCGACCGGGTGGAGAACGACGCCACCGTCTGGGAGCTCGGCCCCCTGGAGGGCCTGGCCGCCGACGGCGAGCTGATCGCCTATCGCCATGACGGCTTCTGGGCGGCCATGGACACCCTGCGCGACAAGAACCAGCTGGAGAGCCTGTGGGCGTCGGGCCAGGCGCCTTGGCGCAAGTGGGCATGAGCCGGCCCGACCCGGGCTTCTGGGCCGGCAAGCGCGTCCTGCTGACCGGCCACACCGGCTTCAAGGGCGCCTGGACCGGCCTGTGGCTGGCCCGCATGGGCGCCAAGGTCACCGGCCTGGCGCTGGCGCCCGACCAGACCCCGGCGCTCGCCGATCTGGCCGGCTATGACCATCTGGCCGCCTCGCACATCGTCGACCTGCGCGACCGCCGCGCCGTGCTGGACGTGGTCGGCGGCCAGCCCTTCGACATCGTGCTGCATATGGCCGCCCAGCCCATCGTGCGCGCAGCCATTGAAGATCCGGTCGGCGCATTTTCCACCAACATCATGGGCACGGCCCACCTGCTGGAGTCCCTGCGGGACGAGGACGCCCTGCGGGCCGTCCTGGTGATCACCTCGGACAAGGTCTACGCCAACAATGACGGCGGCCGGGCCTTCCAGGAGGGCGACGCCCTGGGCGGCAAGGATCCCTATTCGGCCTCGAAGGCCTGCGCCGAGATCGTCACATCCAGCTTCGCCCGGTCCTATTTCGACAAGGTTGGCGTGCCGGTGGCCACCGCCCGCGGCGGCAATGTGATCGGCGGCGGCGACTTCTCCCGCGACCGCCTGGTGGCCGACATCGTCCGCGCCGCCCGGGCCGGCGAGACCACCGTCCTGCGCCATCCGGAGGCGACGCGGCCCTGGCAGCATGTGCTCGATTGCGTGGCCGGCTATCTCGTCTTCGCCCAGGCCCTGGCGCAGAAACCCGATACGCCGCGCGCCCTCAACTTCGGCCCCCGGCCCGGCGCGGCGGAGATCACCGTGGGCGAGCTGGCCACCCAGGCCATCGCCGCCCTGGACGCCCAGCCCTGGCGCCACGAGCCCGACCCGGCCTCCATCGAGGCCAAGAGCCTGGCGGTGGACGCGAGCCTCGCCCGCAAGACCCTCGACTTCGAGAGCCGGCTGGACGGGCCTGCGGCCGTGGCCTGGACCATGGACTGGTACCGCCGCCAGGGGCAGGGCGAGGCCGCCCGCGCGCTTTGCCTGGCGCAGATCGAGACCTACGAAAGCCTGTGATGACCACCCCTGTCTGCCGCTTCTGCCGTACGCCGCTCACCCACACCCTGGTGGACCTGGGCCGCCAGCCCTTGGCCAACAGCAACCTGACCGCCGAGCAGCTCGCAGCGGGCGATGAGAAGACCTATCCCCTGCACGCCCGGGTCTGCGCCGAGTGCTTCCTGGTGCAGGTGGACGATCCCGTCGCCGCCGACGAGATCTTCGATTCCGGCTACGCCTATTTCTCGTCCTACTCTGCCAGCTGGGTGGAGCACGCCCGCCGTTATGCGGAGGCGATGATCGCGCGCTTCGGCCTGGGACCGGACTCCCTGGTGGTCGAGATCGCCTCCAATGACGGCTACCTGCTGCAGCATTTCAAGGCCGCCGGCGTGCCCGTGCTGGGGATTGAGCCCACCGCCAACACCGCCCAGGCGGCCATCGACAAGGGCGTGCCCACCGAGGTGATGTTCTTCCACGGCGAGACCGGCCAGGCGCTGGCGGCGCGGGGGATCAAGGCCGACCTGATGGCCGCCAACAACGTGCTGGCCCACGTCCCCGATATTGGCGGCTTCGTGGCCGGCTTCCGCGAGGTGCTGAAGCCGGAAGGCGTGCTGACCTTCGAGTTTCCGCACTTCCTGAACATGCTGGAGATGGTGCAGTTCGACACCATCTATCACGAGCACTTCTCCTACCTCTCCCTGCTGGCGGTGGCCCAGGTGCTGCGGGCCAATGGGCTTCGGGCCTTCGATGTGGAGCTTCTGCCCACCCACGGCGGATCGCTGCGCCTGTTCTGCGCCCATGAGGCCTCCAGCCATCAGGAGACCGAGGCGCTGAAGACCTTGCGCGCCCGTGAAGCCGCGGCCGGTCTCCACAAGCTTGAGACCTATGAGGGCTATGCCGCCCGGGTCGATGAGGTGCGCGACAGCTTCCTCGCCTTCCTTCGCCAGGCCAAGGCCGACGGCAAGACGGTGGCCGCCTATGGGGCGGCGGCCAAGGGCAACACCTTCCTCAACTATGCCAGGGTGGGGCCGGACGACCTCGTCTGCGCCTTCGACGCCAACCCGCACAAGCAGAACCACTTCCTGCCGGGCAGCCATGCGCCGATCTATGGCCCCGACAAGGTGGCCGAGGTGAAGCCCGCCTATGTGCTGATCCTGCCGTGGAACCTGAAGGACGAGATCATGGGCCAGCTGGCCTATATCCGCGATTGGGGCGGCCGCTTCGTCATCGCCTCGCCTACGACCAGGGTCCTCGACTGATGCGGTTTTCGCCCACGGAGATCGCGGGCGTGGTCCTGGTCGATCCCGACCCTGTGGTCGATGATCGTGGCGCCTTCGCCCGGCTGCACTGCCCGGATGAGTTCGCGCTGGGCGGGATCGATTTCGTCCCGGCCCAGACCAGCCTGTCGCGGAACACCGCGGCCTTCACCCTGCGGGGCATGCACTACCAGCCCGCGCCCCACGGGGAGACCAAGCTGGTGCGGGTCGTCCGGGGGCGGATCTTCGATGTCGCCCTCGACCTGAGGCCGGGCAGCGCCACCTTCGGCGGCTGGACGGCGGTTGAGCTGGACGCCCAGGCCGGTCGCGCCCTCTTTATCCCCGAAGGCGTCGCCCATGGCTTCCTGACCCTGGAGCCGGACACCGACGTGCTTTACCAGATCGCCCCCATGTTCGAGCCCGGCCACGGGGCCGGCGTGCGCTGGAATGATCCGGCCTTCGCCATCGCCTGGCCCGCGCCGCCGCAGGTGATCTCCGAGCGGGACGCCAGCTATCCGGATTTCGGTCCGCACGCCGGGCCAGGAGGCCGCTGATGCTGAAGATCGATCCCACCGCCGTCATCTCGCCGCTCGCCGATATTGAGCGGTCCGTCCGCGGCACGCTGATCGAGATCGGCCCGCGGGTGCTCATCGACTCCTTCGTCAAGATCAAGGCCGTCGGCGGCTCGGGCGAGGTGATCATCGGCGCGGACTCGGCGGTCAATTCCGGCACCGTCATCTATACCGGCAATGGAGTGCGCCTCGGCGAGGCCGTGCTGATCGCCGCCAACTGCACGCTCGCGCCGACCAATCATGAGATCGCCGACCGCGATAGGCGCATCCGCGACCAGGGCTTTATGGAGAGCCGGGGCGGCATCGTGATCGAGGACGACGTCTGGCTGGGCGCCGGCGTCGTGGTCCTGGACGGCGCGGTGATCGGCAAGGGCTGCGTGGTGGCCGCCGGCGCCGTCGTGCGCGGCAAGCTCGAGCCCTATGGAATCTATGCCGGCGCGCCGGTCCGCCGCATTGGCGAGCGCGGCAAGGGGTGAGCGGCTTCACCGTCATCGGCGCCGGTGGCTTCATCGGCGGACGGCTGGCCGCCGCCCTGCGCGCCCGCGGCGACAGCGTCTATGCGCCTGCGCGCGGCGATGAAGGGCTGTTCGATCAAGACCTGGGGACGGTCTTCTACTGCGCGGGCCTGACCGGCGACTTCCATGTCCGACCCTTCGAGACGGTGGAGGCCCATGTCGGCCTCCTGGTCCAGGTGCTGGCCAAGGCCCGCTTCGAGCGGCTGATCTATCTGTCGTCGACCCGGGTCTATGACAGCCTCGGCGCGGCCGGCGGCGACGAGGCCGACATCCTGGCCTTTGATCCCGCCGCCCCGCGCAATGTCTACGACATCTCCAAGGCCTTGGGCGAGAACCTGACCCTGGCCAGATCCGACGGCCGCGGCGCCGTCGCCCGCCTTTCCAATGTCTTTGATCTCGCCGAGGGCGCCAGCGGCTTCCTGCCCGAGCTACTCCAGGAGGCGCGCCACACCCGGACGCTGCGCCGCGACTCCGTTCCGGGCGCCGTGCGCGACTATATCCACGCCGATGACGTGGTCGCAGGTCTGCTGGCCATGGCCGACCAGCAGGCGCAAGGGGTGGTCAATGTGGCCCGCGGCGAGAACGTCTCCAACGCAGAACTCGCCCAGGTCTTCGCCGAGTCCGGCTGGACCCTGAGCCTGGCGCCCGACCGGTCCATGCCGCCAGCGCCGGTCTGCGCCACCGAGCGCCTGCGCGCCCTGGGCGTCACGCCTCGCGACGCCCGGGCTCTGCTACGCGACGCGCTTTTGACGCCTGGCTTCTTCCAGGCTTAGGCGACCGCGTTGTCCGGGACCTCGGCCTTCTGGCTGCGGGTCACGGCGGCGTCGATCATCCGGTAGAAGTCCTGGGCGAAGGTCTTGGTCTGGCCCAGGCGGCTGGCCTTGAGGGTCGACCGGAGGTTCTGCCGCAGGTCGGTCAGCCGCTTCACATCGCCAGCCAGCTTCACGGCGGTCTGCAGATAGGCGTCGAGGTCGCCGGCGCAGAGATCGGCCAGGCCGGCATTGCCCAGGATCGAGCAGCTCAGCCGTTCGAACAGGCCCGGCCCCACCAGGGTCACCACCGGCACGCCCATCCAGAGGGACTCGCAGGTCGTCGTACCTCCGGTCTGGGGGAAGGTGTCCAGGGAGATGTCCATCTCGTTGTAGAAGGGCATGTGCGCCCCGCGCACCGCCTCGAAGCGCAACCGATCCCGACTGACCCCCTCGGACTCGAAGATGGCGCTGATATTGTCCCGGAAGGCCGCCGTGCCGCCCTCGGGCCGGACGAACAGGAAGCGGGAATCGGGGACCGCGGCGGTCACCTTGGCCCATTCGGCCACCATGGCGCGGCTGTACTTGTAGGGGTTGTTGGCCGTCCCGAAGGTGACATAGCCATTGGCCACCACCGGCGGCTCGGCGGCCATGGGCCGCTCTGGAAAGGCCAGCTCGCCCATGGCGATCCAGCTCGAGGGCATCAGCAGCGGCTGCTCGATCAACAGGTCCCGCCGCGGCGGCACGAGATAGGGATCGACGATCAGATAGTCGATGGTGCTAAGGCCCGAGGAATGCGGATAGCCGAGCCAGCTGGCCTGCAGGGCCGCGGGCTTCCAGGCCATCACATTGAGCTTGTTCATGTGGGTGGAGCCACCCAGCTCGATCAGCATGTCCAGCTGGTCGTCGCAGATCATCTGGGCGGCGTCGAAGTCGCTGATCTCCTGCTCCCAGCGAAAGACGTCCACCAGGCTGGCGATGCGCTTCTGAAGGTTGTCCTCCTGGCCCTGATAGAAGGAGTAGCAATAGACCTCGAACCGGTCGCGCGGGATGTTCTGGAACAGGGGCAGGGAGAAGTAGGCCACCGGGTGCATCCGCAGGTCCGACGACATGATCCCGAGCCGGATCTTGCCATTGTCCGGCCGCGGCGCCTTGGGGCGGCGCAGGGGATAGCGCTTCACGCGTTCCTGGACGAACTCGCCCCAGGTGCGGTGCTGATGGATCAGCTCGTCGCGGTCTTCCGGGGTCTTGACGCGGGACAGTTGGCTTAGCAGGGCGGTGTGGCGGCCTTGGGTGGCCCACAGCCGGCCGGTCTCTCTAAAATCGCAGACGGCGTCCAAGGTCTCAAAGTCGGCCACCCGGGAGAGGATCTCAGAGGCCACCTTCAGCTGGGCGGCGCTCCTCAGTGGGCCTTGCGCGCGGGCGGCCTTCAACTCGGCATAGGCGTCATCCAGATGGGCGGCCTCGTCGCCGTGCCGGGAGCGGGCCAGACTTTCCACCAGGGCCATTCGGTACTCGACTTCGTCGGGCTTAAGCTCCACCGCCCGGCGCAGATGAATATTGGCCCGCGGGCGGTCGAAGTCGCTGATCACGCCGCCCAGCTGATAGTGCGCCCACGCCTCGTCCGGATGAGCCTCCAGGATCTCTTTGAGATAGGCTTCGGCCTGACGGAACTTCTGGGCGCGGCGGATGGCCACCGCCTTGGCCTCCATCAGCCGAGGGTGGGACGTGGCCTTCAAGCCCTCGTCCAGAATCGCGAGCGCGGCGGCGGCGTCCTGGGCTTCGGCCCGCAGGGACGAGAGGTCCAGCCAGGCGTCGATGAGATCGGGCTTGAGCCGCGTGGCCAACCGGAGCCGCATCTCGGCCTTCTCAAACTCCCCCGACGCCCACAGGCCACGGCCCAGGGCGCGCTGCAGCTCAGCGTTGGTGGGGGCGGTGCGCACCAGCCGGCTGAACACCGCCACGGCGCCTGGCCCGTCCTTCATGTCGTTGAGGACGTTGCCCTTGTTGTGCAGCAGCCCCTCGTGCTTGGGATTGAGCTTCAGCCCGGCGTTCAACGCCTCCAGGGCCTGGCCCGACTCGCCCATCCGGCGCAGGCACACGCCCAGGACATTCCAGAGATCGGCGTCCCGGGGATAGACCTCCAGGCCGGCGCGGCACCACCGGACGCTCCGTTCAAACATGCCCTTGCGATAGAGCAGGCTGGTGAAGTTCAGATAGAGCCGCAGCGGCGAACGCGGCGCCTCCTGCAGGGCGGCTTCGGTTAGGGCGATAGCGTCATCGAGACGGCCAGCCTTCAAGGCGGCGTCGGCTTCGGCGATCCGATCGGTCATGATCTGGTCCTGGGAAACGGCGTCCTGCGCCCACGCCCGGGGCGCGGGAGTCGCCGTAATCCTAGTGACCCACCGTGCCGGCGCCAACCGCTTCGCGGACGCCCTCGCGCCGGGCCACATAGTCGGGCCGCGAGAAGCGCCACTTCAGCGCCAGGATAAGCCCCGACAGAACCAGGCAGACCGAATTGGTCAGCATCACCGGCAAACTGCCGATCATCACCCCATAGGTCACCCAGAGGCTAAAGCCGGTGACGGTCACCACGTACATGCGCAGGGAAATCGACCGCGCGTCCCGCTCCCGCCAGGTTTTGATCAGCTGGGGGGTGAAGCTCACCATCGAACACAGGCCGGCGCAGAAACCGACCACCTCGGGCAGAAAGCTCGGCGTCATGATCGTCTAAGCCGTCTTTTCGAGGGGTTGCACGCCCCAACGGGCGGCGTAGCTGTCGGACAGGGTCAGGCCCGGCGGCGGCGGGGCGTCGGCGCACCCCCGCTCCAGGCAGTGGGCGAGATAGGTCAGGGCGCGGCGGACGGCGCGGTCCGTATAGGGCTTTCCGATCACGCCGCAGGCGCCGGCCAGATCGTCAGGCAGGCGCTTCACATTGGCGGTCATGAACAGCACCATCGCCCCGTGGTGGGCGACGATCTCCCGCGCCGCATCGACGCCAGTGGGGCCGTCGGCCAGATGAACATCCACCAGGGCGATGTCCGGCTTCAGCCTGCCGGCCATCTGCACCGCCACGGCGGAGTCCAGCGCGTGCCCGACCTCGACGCAACCAGCCTCCTCCACCAGGAAGCCGAGTTCGACGGCCAGCAGGGCCTCATCCTCGACGATCAGCACGGACAGGGGGTTGGACATAGGGAACCTAGGCGTTGACGGGCAATTCGAGAATGGCGCGCACGCCGGGAGTCGTGGGTTCAAAACGCAGTTCGGCGCGCAGTTGTTGCGCCAGCAGCCCCACAATCGTCAGACCAAATCCCGGCGCGAACGCTCCGCTGGGCGGGAGGCCTGGCCCGTCATCACAGATCTCGATCACATAATGGCCGTTCTGGCGCTGGACCCGTACGCCCAGCCTGCCGGCGCGGCCTTCGGCCAGACCGTGGGCGAAGGCGTTGTCCAGCAGCTCGTTGACCGCCAGGGCCAGGGGCGCGGCCTGGGCGGCGGCGATCTCAATGCTCTGCAGATCCAGATCGACCTCGACCTCGTCCCGGCTCAATGACACGTCGCCGACCAGGTCGCGAACGAAGGCGGCCACGTCGAAGCGTTCCAGGTCGCGGCTCTGGAACAGGCGCCGGTGCACCGTGGCGATGGCGCTGACCCGCGACAACATCGACTGGAGCGCGACCCTTGTGCGCCGGTCTTCGGTTCGCCGCGTCTGCAGGACCAGCAGGGAGCTGATGAGCTGCAGGTTGTTCTTGACCCGGTGATCGACCTCATGGAGCAGCGCCGTGCGCTCGGCCACGGCCTGCTCGGCGGCCCTGGCCTGTTCCGTGGCCGCAGACACGAGGCCCTCGCGATCGGCGACGAGTCGGTTCTCGGCGTTCTTCCGGGCGGTGACGTCGATCTGCGAGCCGATGAAATAGACGAGCAGGCCCTCGGCGTTATGCACGGGGCTGATCTGCAGGGCGTTCCAGAACGGCTTGCCGCCCTTGCTGTAGTTCAGAATGTCCACATTGACCGGCGCCCCGTCGGCGATGGCCTGGGCCAGCCTTCGCGCCGCCTCTGGGTCGGTGTCCGGACCCTGGAGGAAACGACAGTTGCGGCCCAGAATTTCGTCACGGGGATAGCCGCTCAGGGCGAGAAAGGCGTCATTGGCGAAGACGATGGGCATGTCCGGCGCCTGGGCGTCGGCGATGATCATCGACATGCGGGTGGCATGGACGGCGGCGGCGAAGGGATCGTCGATGCCAGCCCGCGGGGTCAGCAGGCTCTCAGCCCGAAAGGTGTCCCTTCGCTCGCTCATGATTTCCGCACCGCCGTCCCCGAGAGCCAGACAAACGCCGGCTGGCCAGGGCAGTTCCAGCACCCCAGCCCGGCTCAGGCGCCTGTCGGTCGCCAATTCTTTCCATTGTCACGGCGATGACACAGGTATGCGGCTTGGTGGATGATCCGGCGAACGGAGATTCGGATTTGTCCCTGCTGCCGCAACCCTTGCCCCTCGGACCTCGCCGCGGGTTCGCCGCCGGTCCCGCCCTCGTCACCGGCGCGGCGGGCCTGCTGGCCTTGGCTGGACTGGTGGCGGTGGGTGGCGCCGATCCCCTGGCGGCCACCATCCTGGCCCTGCCGGTGGCGGGCGTCGCGGCCATCCAGGCCTTCCGCGCCCGGGGCGAAGCCGCGCGGCTCAAGGCCGAGGTGGCCGAGACCCACGCCGAGGTCGCTGCGGGCCAGCTGTCTCTACCCTATACGGCGGTGCTGAACGCGCTTCCCGATCCCGTCATGGTCATCTCCGCCCACGAGCCCGACGATCTCACGGGCCGCCGCTTCGTCATGGTCAATCTGGCGGGCCGGGAAGTGCTGAAGATCCAGCGGGAGGCGGGCCTGCTGGTCACCGCGATCCGTGACCCGGACGTCCTGGAGGCCGTGGATGAAGCCCTGTTCGGGGGGCTTGAAGGCGAAGCCCTCTATGAGCCCGGCGGCTCGCAGGAGCGGATCTTCCGGGTCTATGCCCGGCCCCTCGGCCTGGGGGCGGATGGGGGGCGGCTGGCGCTGCTGGTGCTGCACGACGAAACCGACATCCGCCGGGTCGAGCGGATGCGGGCTGACTTCCTGGCCAACGCCAGCCACGAGCTGCGCACGCCGCTCGCCTCGCTGTCAGGCTTCATCGAGACCCTGCGCGGACATGCCCGGGCCGATGAGGGCGCCCGCGA